>Ga0172375_10010819_pt1 | contig 11742 bp, 7 predicted proteins | sample LakKiv1m_FD_114537 | JGI IMG/M metagenome (GOLD analysis project Ga0172375, IMG submission 114537) | Freshwater microbial communities from Kabuno Bay, South-Kivu, Congo - kab_092012_11.1m | ecosystem: Environmental > Aquatic > Freshwater > Lake | place: Democratic Republic of the Congo... | reverse complement strand
GTTTCCTGGAAGGAGGCAGCAGATACAAAGCTGTCGGTTGCTAAAGATGCTTTTGTTATCCCGAGTAATAGAGGTTTACCTTGAGCTGGTCTCCCACCCTCTGCTTTTACTCTGGCATTCTCCTCCTGGAATATTCTTCTGTCTACCTGTTCACCTATGAGAAAAGTTGTATCCCCAGGCTCTTCTACCCTGACCTTTTTCATCATCTGTCTGACAATCACCTCTATGTGCTTGTCGTTAATAGAAACACCCTGCAGCCTGTAGACCTTCTGAACTTCATCAACCATGTAACTCTGAAGTTCCTGTGGACCAAGGATATCAAGTATATTGTGAGGATTTACTGCGCCATCCATAAGCGCTTCTCCAGCCCTTACCCAGTCACCCTCGTGTACACTGACGTGCTTACCTTTTGGAATTAAGTACTCCTTTGTATTATCTCCTCCTCTAACAACAACAACGCGCATTCCCTTATGCGCACCCTTGAACTCTACTATTCCATCTACCTCTGCGACTATTGCCTGCTCTTTCGGCCGCCTTGCCTCAAAAAGCTCGGCAACCCTTGGGAGACCGCCGGTTATATCCTTCGTCTTTGTTGTCTCTCTAGGTATCTTAGCAAGTATATCGCCCGGGAATACTAGATCGCTTTTATCAACAAGTATATGTGCGCCCGCAGGCAAAATATACCTTGCAGGGGTATTCGTTCCCGGGATCTTGAGGGTTGCCCTTCCATGTTCATCCTTGATCGAAATCCTCGGCCTCACATTGGCAGGATAGTCTATTATCACCTTATGTGAAAGGCCTGTTGTCTCATCAACCTCTTCCTTTACAGTCACTCCCTCTATAATGTCTCCAAGCGCTATCTTTCCACCCAACTCTGTAAGTATTGGTGTTGAATAAGGATCCCATTCCACGAGTTTTTGCCCTATTTCACACTTTTGTCCATCTTTAACCATAAGTTTTGCACCATAGACAACTGAATACTTCTCTTTTTCCCTGCCCTTTGGATCTACAACAGCAATGCTTCCATTCCTATTCATAACAATGAGGAGACCTTCCCTATTTTTTACGGTGCTTATGTTTATAAACTTTATAGCGCCAGAATTTTTTGCCTCAAGTACTGTACGCTCTACCAGCTTTGTGGCCGCACCTCCGATATGGAAGGTCCTCATTGTAAGCTGTGTGCCTGGCTCTCCAATAGACTGGGCTGCGATTATTCCAACTGCTTCACCTATTTCGACAGGTTCACCTCGCCCAAGGTCCATTCCATAGCACTTTGTACATACGCCAAACTTTGAATTGCATGTAAGCACAGATCTTATCTTAATCTTATCTATACCTGCATCAATAACCTTCTGTGTTAATTCCTCATCTATCTCCTGATTCCTCTTAACTATTAATTCCTTGGTCAAAGGGTCTTTTATATCTTCAACAACTACCCGACCAAGAATTCTCTCTTCCAAGGGCTGTATTATCTCTCCGCCTTCTACGAGAGATGTAACGGTTATGCCATTTGTTGTTCCGCAGTCAACCTCAGCTATGATTACATCCTGGGCAACATCAACAAGCCTTCTCGTAAGATACCCGGAATTTGCAGTCTTCAAGGCAGTATCAGCAAGACCCTTCCTTGCACCGTGTGTAGAGATAAAGTATTGTAGTGGAGTTAACCCTTCTCTGAAGTTTGCTGTAATCGGTGTTTCTATAATCTCACCAGAAGGTTTTGCCATCAGTCCTCTCATGCCTGCTAGTTGTCTTATCTGGGCCGCGCTTCCTCTCGCACCTGAATCAGCCATCATAAAAACACTGTTAAAAGACCTTCTCTCTCTGAGCTCCTCCTCGGTAAAGGTCTTGCCATCCTCTGCTCCAAGTTCCTTCATCATCTCATCAGCTACTTTCTCAGTCACGTTTGCCCATATATCAATCACTTTGTTGTAGCGTTCGCCATGCGTTATAAGGCCGTCTGCATACTGCTTCTGGACCTCGATGACTTCCTGTTCGGCAATACGGATGAGTTCGGCTTTCGTTGATGGTATATGCATATCATCCATACATATAGACACACCCGCTTTTGTCGCGTATTTAAACCCGAGTGTTTCTAAATTATCAAGAAACACGACAGCATCACGTTTGCCTGACTTCTTGTATATATATTCTATAATCTTCCCGAGCTCTTTCTTTGTCATGTCTTTATTGATCATAGAAAACGGGATTCTTTTAGGAAGTATTTCACTGAAGATAACCCTGCCTGTTGTTGTTTCAACAAAAGCGCCGTCTATTCTTACCTTAATCTTGGCATGCTCTTCTATGATTCCGGCATTATAAGCTATCCTGACATCCTCCGGGTCAGCAAATATCTTTCCTTCACCTTTTGCACCCTTTTTTCCCTTCAACAGGTAATAAATGCCAAGAACCATATCCTGGGTTGGAACTACTATCGGCTTTCCATTCGCAGGAGATAAGATATTATTGACAGACAGCATAAGGACTCTCGCTTCTATCTGAGCCTCTATCGAGAGGGGAACATGAACGGCCATCTGGTCTCCGTCAAAGTCTGCATTAAATGCAGTGCAAACAAGTGGATGTAACTTTATGGCCTTACCCTCTACGAGGACAGGGTCAAAGGCCTGGATACCAAGCCTGTGTAAGGTTGGCGCACGGTTAAGGAGCACTGGATGCTCCCTTATTACCCCTTCGAGCGCATCCCATACCTCAGGATGCTCTTTTTCTACAAGCTTTTTTGCCGCCTTTATTGTCGTTGCATATCCTTTTTCTTCAAGCTTATTGAAAATGAACGGCTTGAATAATTCCAGCGCCATCTTTTTTGGAAGACCACATTGGTGGAGCTTGAGATCTGGGCCCACAACAATAACAGATCTTCCAGAATAATCAACACGCTTCCCCAAAAGATTCTGTCTAAACCGCCCCTGTTTACCCTTTATCATATCACTCAGAGATTTAAGAGGTCTCTTTGTCGTAGTCTTCAGTACCTTGCTTCTTCTACCATTGTCAAAAAGTGCATCAACGGCCTCCTGAAGCATTCTTTTTTCATTTTTGATGATTACACTTGGCGCATTAAGCTCAGTCAACCTTTTAAGCCTGTTATTTCTGTTTATAACTCTTCTGTAAAGGTCATTAAGGTCAGAAGTAGCAAAACGTCCACCTTCTAACGGCACAAGCGGCCTCAGGTCAGGAGGTAAAACCGGGATAACATCCATAATCATCCAATCGGGTTTATTGCCAGACTTTCTAAAGGACTCAACAACCTTCAGTCTTTTTGTAAGCTTCTTCTTAATACCCATCGATACAGCTTCATTTATCTTTGTCTTGATCTCTGTATAAAGGGCTTCAAGGTCAACCCTCCGTAAAAGTTCCCGTATTGCTTCTGCCCCCATCCCGGCTTTAAACCTTGACCCATACTCTGAGGTCTTCTTCCTATACTCTTCCTCACCCAGCAGATCCTTTTCTTTAAAGGGAGTATCACCTGGATCTATGACCACATAGCTTTCGAAGTAAAGAATTCTTTCAAGATGCCTCATTGTTATATCCAGGAGAGTGCCAATCCTGCTTGGCACCCCCTTTAGAAACCATATATGCGCAACAGGGCTTGCAAGTTCAATATGTCCTAAGCGCTCACGCCTTACCTTAGACTGTATAACCTCGACCCCGCATTTATCGCATACAACTCCTCTGTGCTTCATCCTTTTATATTTGCCGCAAATGCATTCCCAATCCTTTATCGGCCCAAAAATCTTTGCACAGAAAAGACCATCCCTCTCTGGTCTGAAGGTTCGGTAATTTATAGTCTCAGGTTTTTTTACTTCACCGTAAGACCACTCTCTTATCTTTTCTGGCGAAGCAAGTTTTATTCTTACTGCCTCGAAGTCTGTTGGATCCTTAGGCCTTTGAAAAATGGAATAGATATCTTCTGCCAAGCTATTCCTCCCTACTTTTTTTCTCCAGAAGTTCTACATCAAGTCCAAGACTCTGGAGTTCTTTTATTAATACATGGAAAGATTCTGGAACCCCCGGTTCGAGAGTCGCATCGCCTTTAACTATTGCCTCATACATACGTGCCCTGCCTGTAATATCATCACTTTTAACAGTCAGAAACTCCTGAAGTGTGTACGAAGCTCCGTATGCTTCAAGCGCCCATACCTCCATTTCACCGAGCCTCTGACCACCGAACTGCGCCTTCCCTCCGAGAGGCTGTTGTGTAACAAGAGAATAAGGCCCGATAGACCGGGCGTGTATTTTATCATCAACAAGGTGGTGAAGCTTCATCATATACATATATCCAACTGTCACAGACGTATCATATGGCTCTCCTGTTCTGCCGTCATAAAGGGTTATCTGACCTGACATTGGAAGCCCAGCCTTTTTAAGAAAAGTTTTTATCTCTTCTTCTTTTGCGCCCTCGAATACAGGTGTCGCTACGAAAAGACCAAGGGCCTTTGCTGCCCACCCAAGGTGCGTTTCGAGCACCTGCCCAACATTCATCCTTGAGGGGACGCCAAGCGGATTAAGAACAATATCTATAGTCGTTCCATCAGGGAGACAAGGCATATCTTCTTCTGGCAGAACCATCGCAACCACGCCTTTGTTGCCATGGCGGCCAGCCATCTTATCACCTATCTGGATCTTCCGCTTCATAGAAATATATACCTTCACTACTTTATTCACTCCTGGGGGTAGTTCATCACCCTTCTTTATTCTATCAAACATTTCGTCATACCTTGATTCGAGATAGCGAATATAATGCTTAACCTCACTGTTCAAAGCCTCTAGCTTCTCACGTATTTCGTTATCTCCTATCTTGATGCGCATGAGATGATCGTTCTTAACCCTTTCAAGATGTTTTTCTGTAAGCTCCTTTCCCTTCTGGCATATAATTTCTTTTGTCTTAGAATCCTTTACATCCTCCGAAACCGTCTGACCAACCAAAAACCCCCTCAATTTCTTGAACTTCTCATCCTCTACTATCCTTACCTCTTCTTCAAGGTCCCGCTGCAGCCTCTGTATATCCTCTTCTTCTATGTTTTTAGCTCTTTTGTCCTTTTCTTTCCCTTTTCTCGAAAATATCATCACATCAACCACAGTTCCCTCTATCCCCGGCGGCACATAAAGACTGCTCTCTTTTACTTCCTCTGCCTTTTCTCCAAAAATAGCCCTCAAGAGCTTTTCTTCTGGTGTTAGCTGTGTTTCTCCTTTAGGTGTAACTTTACCCACAAGAATATCTCCCGGCTTCACCTCTGCACCTATCCTGATTATTCCGCTTTCGTCAAGGTCTTTCAAAGCTTCTTCTCCAACATTTGGGATATCACGAGTAATTTCTTCTGGCCCCAACTTAGTTTCTCTAGCTTCTATAGCAAACTCTTCTATGTGCACCGAAGTGAAGACATCTTCCTTGACAAGCCTCTCGCTGATAAGGATCGCATCTTCAAAATTATATCCACCCCAGGGCATAAATGCGGCAAGGACATTTTTGCCCAGGGCCAGTTCCCCTTTTTCGGTAGATGGGCCGTCAGCAAGTATATTGCCTTTTGAAACAACATCGCCAACGTTGACTAGCGCCCTCTGGTTAATGCTTGTTGCCTGGTTTGATCTCCGGAATTTTATAAGACTATAAATGTCGACCCCTCCTCCGTCTTCTGAGGTCCTTACAACAATTCTCGAAGAATCAACACTTTCTACTATTCCTCCACGCTTCGAAAGTACAAGCGCGCCCGAATCCCTTGCTGCAACATGCTCCATGCCGGTGCCCACAATCGGAGCCTCTGTCTGCAATAGTGGGACCGCCTGCCTCTGCATGTTTGAACCCATCAAAGCCCTGTTTGCATCGTCATTCTCAAGGAACGGAACAAGAGAAGCAGAAACACCAACGATCTGTTTGGGAGATACATCCATATATTCCACTTCCTGAGGCGATACCATCTTAAAATCTCCCCCGACCCTCGCGGAAACTGTTTCTCCAATTAGATTACCCTTTCCATCCATAGGAGAGGTTGCCTCTGCAATCACATATTTTTCACCATCTATCGCAGTAAGATAATCTATATCTTTTGTAGCCCTGCCGTTCAAGACCTTCCTGTAGGGAACGGCTATAAATCCAAAATCATCTATCTTTGCATATGTTGCAAGAGATGTTATGAGTCCTATGTTTGGACCTTCAGGTGTTTCTATCGGGCATATCCTTCCGTAGTGCGTTGGGTGAACATCCCTCACCTCAAAGCCTGCTCTTTCCCGTGTAAGACCACCCGGGCCCAGAGCAGAAAGCCTTCTTTTGTGTGTAATCTCGGATAAAGGATTTGTCTGATCCATGAACTGGCTTAACTGGCTCGAACCAAAAAATTCTTTTACAGCAGCCATCACAGGCTTAGCATTTATTAAATCATGTGGCATTGAAATCTCGAGGTCTGTCAGTGTCATCTTTTCTTTTATAGTCCGTTCCATCCTAACAAGCCCTATCCTGAACTGATTTTCTATGAGCTCCCCCACCCTTCTGATTCTTCTATTTCCGAGATGATCTATGTCGTCAACATCTCCCTTTCCTGCCCTGAGATTAAAAAGATATCTCACTATCTCCACTATGTCATCAGATGTTAGCACCCTGGTTTCTAAAGGAATATTTACACCAAGCCTTCTATTCAGTTTCAACCGTCCAACAGGCGATAGGTCATACCTCTTAGGATCAAAAAATAATCCATTAAATAGGTCTTTTGCAGCTGCTAATGTTGGCGGCTCGCCAGGTCTTAATTTTTTATATATCTCAAGAAGCGCCTCTTCCTGCGAGCTGACCTTGTCTGTCAGAAGGGTATCTCTGAGTGAAGGAAGATAGTGGACGTTATCTATAAAAAGGAGGTTCAGTGAGTCAATCTTAACAGAAAGGATTTTGCCTAGGGCACCTTCTGTAAGGACCTCATTCCCCTCAAGTATTACTTCTCCAGTTGAAGGATCAATAATGTCTTTCAAGATAATCCTTCCAAGAAGTTCTTCTTTAGAGATAGGTATCGCTGTAATTCCAGATGCCGCCATGTTCCTGAGCGCCCCTCTTGTGATTTTACTTCCTTCTTTAACAATCAATTCTTTTGTCTGAGGGACAACTATATTACAGGTTGCCTTGAGTCCTAAAAGGACATCGCTTACAACACGCGTAAATTTATTCCCTTCTATATTGACTATCTCTACTGGATAAAAAATCTTTAAAAGATCTTCATTCGAATAGCCCAAAGCCTTGAGGACTATTGTCGCGGGAAGCTTTCTCCTTCTGTCGATTCTTACATAAAGGATGTCTTTTGTATCAAATTCAAAATCAAGCCATGAACCTCGAGAAGGGATCACCCGCGCGGAATAAAGAAGCCTTCCACTGGCGTGTGTTTTGCCCTTGTCATGGCTGAAAAATACTCCAGGTGAGCGATGAAGCTGGCTGACAACAACGCGCTCCGTTCCGTTTATTATAAAAGTCCCGGTATCGGTCATTAATGGCATCTCACCAATATAAACATCCTCTTCCCTTGATTCCTTTAACCTCTTATTACCCTTTGGTTCAAATTCCCACAAATTAAGCTTTACCTTTATCTTTAGCGGCGCTGCATAAGTAGTCCCTTTCTGTAAGAAGTCCCGAACATCGAATTTTGGTTCGCCTAACATATAACCCAAAAACTCTATAGAGGCTGTCTCGTTGTAATCCAATATTGGAAATACACTCAGGAATGCAGCCTGCAACCCTGTTTCTTCTCGCTTATCCATAGGGACATCACTCTGTAAAAACTTCTCGAAAGAGCCTTTCTGAATCTCTACGAGGTTTGGAACTTCTAAAAATTGGGGAACTTTTCCAAAGTCTAGCCTTTTTCTAAGAACCCTTGTCATATGTCTCCTTTTTTAGTGTTTAGTGTCAGTTAACAGTGTCAGTGTCGGTTTATGAAATGAAAAATATTCAAACATCAATTACTGACACTGAACACTGTCACTGTTCACTGATACTTCTATTTGATTTCTACTGTTGCACCCTGTTCTTCGAGTTTTGCCTTTACTGATTCGGCCTCCTCCTTTGTGACACCTGTCTTTACAGGCTTTGGAGCTCCATCAACAAGGTCTTTTGCCTCTTTTAGGCCAAGAGAGGTAAGCTCTCTCACTACTTTTATGACCTGAATCTTCTTTTCACCAGCAGCAGTTAGGATTACATCAAAGCTTGTCTTTTCCTCGACTTCTGGCACAGCAGCTCCAGCAGCTCCTGGCATAGCAGCCACAGCAACCGGCGCTGCAGCAGTTACCCCATATCTCTCCTCGAACTCTTTTATAAAGTTCGATATCTCGAGGATTGTCATATTGTCGATAAATTCGAAAACTTGTTCTTTTGTAACAGCCATTTTTAAACCCTCCTTTTTATTTCAGTGTTCGGTGTCAGTAATCGATCTTTGAATACTTTTAATAAAATAAACTGACACTGGCACTATTCACTGCCACTCTTTTTTATTTTTCAAAGCGTCCATTGCATAATTTCAGTGGTCAGTGTCAGTGTTCGGTGTCAGTAATCGATCTTTGAATACTTTTAATAAAATAAACTGACACTGGCACTATTCACTGACCCTCTCTTTTATTTTTCAAAGCGTCCATTGCATAATTTCAGTGGTCAGTGTCAGTGTTCGGTGTCAGTAATCGATCTTTGAATACTTTTCATAAACTGACACTGGCACTATTCACTGCCACTCTTTTTTATTTTTCAAAGCGTCCATTGCATAAGCAAAACTGCTTACAGTCGCATTAAGCGCACCAGCCAATTTACTGAGGGGCGACTGAATCGCACCTGCAAGCATGGAAAGCAGCACATTCCTGGGTGGTATCTCAGCAACAACTCTTAAATCATCGGATGCACAGAACCTGCCTTCGATAACGCCGCCACTGACCTTGAGTTTCTCGTTCTTTTTTGAGTACTCAAGTATTTTCTTCACCAGCCGCACAGGATCTTCGCAGCCAATGGCTATACCTACAGGCCCGTTAAAAGAGTCTTTTGCAATAGATACAGGTGTATGTAAGGATGCAATCTGTGACAAAGTATTTTTAACTATTCTGTACTTAAAATTCCCATCTCTCAAGAGCCTCCTCAACTCTGAAATCTCAGCAACTGTCAAACCCCTGTATTCTGTAAAGACTACCGCCTCCGCTTTATTGAATTCGTCTTTTAGATCTTTAATAACCTGTTCTTTTTTCTCCTTCTTCAGTTTATACCTCCTTTCCCAGAGATGTTATATCAACAGATATCCCTGGCCCCATAGTTGACGAAATGGATAACTTTTTAAGATACTTGCCTTTGCTTGTTGCTGGTTTCGCTTTTACTATTGAGTCGATTATAGCTTTAACATTCTCACGGAGTTTCTTGCTAGCGAAAGAGACTTTACCAATCGGGACATGCACAATGCCTGCTTTTTCAGCTTTATATTCTACTTTTCCTGCTTTTATCTCTTTAACAGCCCTTACTATATCGAATGTTACAGTACCGAGTTTCGGGTTTGGCATCAATCCCCGCGGGCCGAGTATTTTACCGAGCTTCCCTACAAGACCCATGATATCAGGAGTTGCAACAGCCTTGTCAAAGTCAAGCCAGCCTTTGCTTATCTTCTCGACAAGGTCTTCTGAGCCGGCATAGTCTGCTCCTGCATCGATGGCCTCCTTTTCTTTTTCTCCTTTTGCAAAAACAAGAACTCTTATCTTTTTGCCTATACCGTGAGGAAGGACAACTGCACCCCTCACTATCTGATCCGATTTTCTTGGATCAATACCAAGATTTACTGCTAAGTCAATGCTCTCATCAAACCTGGCATAGGAAGATTCCTTTACAAGACTTACTGCATCTTCAAGTGAGTATTCTTTGGTTAAATCAATCTTTTCTCTAACTGCCTTTTTCTTCTTATCCATTTTTACCTCTTTACCCCTTTAGAAAGAAATGGGGGTTACTCTGATATTTCTATCCCCATGCTTCTAGCTGTGCCCTCTATTATCTTTGCCGCTTCATCAAGAGAGTAAGCATTAAGATCGGGAAGCTTTCTCTGCGATATTTCTCTTATCTGTGCAGACGTAACTTTGCCAACCTTCTCTTTGTTAGGTGTACTCGATCCCTTTATAATGCCGGCTGCTTTCTTCAAGAGGTCTGAAGCAGGAGGTGTTTTTGTTATAAATGTAAAAGACCTGTCAAAGTAGACGGTTAATACTACTGGTATTATTGTATCTCCGAGTGACTGTGTCTGAGCATTAAATGCCTTACAGAACTCCATAATATTAACACCGTGTGGACCGAGCGCCGGCCCTACAGGCGGTGCAGGGTTTGCTTTACCTGCGGGTATCTGAAGCTTGACCTGAGCAATTACTTCCTTCTTAGCCATAAAACCTCCAATTAAGTTCATAGTTCATAGTTCATAGCAAAAGGCTAACAGCTATGAGCCATGAGCGATTTATGCTTTCTCTACTTGAAAGAAATTAAGCTCAACAGGTGTCTGCCTGCCGAATATGCTGACCATAACGCAAAGCCTGTCGTGGTCTATATCAACATCTTCAACAGAACCAACAAAATTAGTGAAAGGTCCATCAATAATCCTCACACTTTCACCCTTCTGGAGTTGAGCCTTAACCTGTGGTAGAGGCCCTTTCTCTATCTGCTGAAGTATTACCGCAATCTCTTCCTCAGAAAGAGCAACAGGTTTTGTACCACCTACAAAGCCTGTTACGCGGGGGGTGCTTCTGACAAGATGCCAAGTCTCATCATCCATTTCCATCTCTATAAGTATATATCCGGGATAAAATTTCTTATCGCTTTCTCTCTTTTTACCAGCTCTTAATTCTATAACCCTTTCAGCAGGTATAAGTATCCTTGATATCTTATCTTTTAGACCTCTTTTCTCTCTCTTTTCTTCTATAGTAAGCTTTACTTTCTCTTCAAAACCTGAATATGTGTGCACTACGTACCAGTTTTTTTCCATAGTTTTACCTTAGAGCTATTCCTACTAATTCTGAAAGGCCGAGATCGATAATGCCCAGGAACAAAGAGATAACTACAACCGTTATTATTACGACCCATGTAGAACCTACAAGTTCATCCTTTGTCGGGAAAACCACTTTCTTTATCTCAAACTTCACTTCCCTGAAAAATTGTTTAACTTTATTCACCATGACACCCTTTGAACCAGTAGTTTTAATGTTTTTATCATAAATTTAAGTGGCAGGCCAGGAGGGATTTGAACCCCCAACCCTCGGATTTGGAGTCCGATGCTCTATCCGTTAGAGCTACTGGCCTATCTCTAAAAACTCCGAATTCCAAGTTCCAAGTTCCAAAGTTTGGTTATTGAAATTCGTTTATTGGTTATTGTGATTATGCCTTTGTCTCCTTGTGTAATGTATGCCGCCTGCAATGCCTACAATATTTTTTCAGCTGAAGTTTATCAGATGTATTTTTTTTATTCTTCATACTTGAATAGTTCCTATTTTTACACTCTGTGCATTGAAATAATATTATATCTCTCATGGTTTTTACTCCAGCACCACGGTGACAACCCCTGCTCCTACAGTCCTTCCACCCTCTCTTATAGCAAACCTTAATTCCTTCTCCATCGCTATCGGTGAGATGAGCTCCACCTCAAGAGTTATGTTGTCGCCAGGCATTACCATCTCTACTCCCTCAGGTAAGTGTGCTACCCCTGTTACATCTGTTGTCCTGAAGTAAAACTGCGGCCTGTATCCCTTGAAAAACGGTGTGTG
>Ga0172375_10010818_pt1 | contig 11742 bp, 15 predicted proteins | sample LakKiv1m_FD_114537 | JGI IMG/M metagenome (GOLD analysis project Ga0172375, IMG submission 114537) | Freshwater microbial communities from Kabuno Bay, South-Kivu, Congo - kab_092012_11.1m | ecosystem: Environmental > Aquatic > Freshwater > Lake | place: Democratic Republic of the Congo... | reverse complement strand
GTAATCGGTATTTTCTTTGGTGAGCTGGCAGTCATTGTAGTGGTTACGCTTATAGGTTCTTTATTTACCGCATCCACCTTTAGCCCGATGTTGTGTTCTAAATGGATGACCAGAGTTTATAATTCCGTAAGAAGGTCAAAAGCGTTTTTTAAATTCTATATATTTTCCGAGAATATATTTGAATCATGGGAAGAGCATTATTCGCGTGTTCTTGGCTGGTGTTTGCGTCATAAAAAGTTAGTGCTCATAGGGTTTACAGCTGCATTTTTTGCCACTATGGCACTTACGCCTTTTGTAGAGAATGAATTTGCTCCTGATGAGGATACTGGAGATGTGCGTTTAACGATTAATTTGCCTTTAGGGACGCGTTTGGAGGAAACTGATAAAGTAGCAAAAAGAATAGAGGCAATACTTAAGAGAGACATTCCTGAAGCGCTATTTTATTTTTCCCGTTCAGGTGACGTTCCCAGCAGGGGCAGGGCCATGGGGCAAACCTCCGGAGAAAATATTATTACAGCAGGAGCAAAGCTTGTGCCTAAAACAGAACGCAAACGTTCAGTCTGGGAAGTGGCTCAATTGCTACGCGATGAAATAAGACAGATACCGGGTGTTTTAAAAATTGACGTTCAGACTGGTAATCCTATTGGTAGAATGATTACGGGATTTGGCGGCAAGGCAATACAGGTGGAAATCATCGGTCACTCCTTTGAAGATACCGATATTATTGCCAATAAGATAAAGAGTATTATGGAGAAGACTCCTGGCGCAGTTGACGCGTCAATTTCACGAGAGCTGCATTTACCCGAGCTTAATATAGTAATTAATAGAGAAAAAGCCGCCAGTTTAGGCTTAAACATGAATATAATTGCCAATAGTTTGAATACCTATATTCAGGGTTCAACCGCTACAAAGTATCGCGAAAAGGGAGAAACATATGATATATATGTGAGGCTTGAGGAGTCGTCACGGCAAAAGATTGAGGATATAGAGAATTTATCCTTTGTTTCTCCTGTGACTAAAAGCCAGGTAAAACTCTCCAATATTGCCAGTATTTATGAAGTTGCTGGTCCTTTGGAAATTGAACGGCAGAATCGTGAAAGAATAGTAAAGGTTGAATGCAATACCTACCAACGCTCTTCGGGAAAAGTAGTGGAGGATTTAAAAGAAGAAATAAAGAAAATAGCACTGCCTTCGGGCATAAATGTAAATTTTGGCGGTGAAGCAGAAGAGCAGAAGAAAGCGTTTGGCGACCTATCTCTTTTATTAATGTTAGGCATTGCTTTGGTATATATGGTTATGGCGGCGCAGTTTGAATCACTGTTAGACCCATTTATCATAATGTTTGCTATACCATTTACTTTTATAGGCGTTATATTAGCTTTTCTTTTTACGCATACTTCTTTAAACATCGTAAGTTATCTTGGCGCAATTATGCTTATAGGTATTGTAGTCAATAATGCCATTGTTTTGATTAGCTATATTATTATCCTGCGCGCACGCGGCCAATCCATGTATGAAGCAGTAACTAATGCCGGCAGGGACAGGTTGAGGCCGGTTTTAATGACTACTATTACTACTTTGGCGGGATTATTACCCTTAGCCTTATCAAATGGTATTGGTTCAGAGACCTGGCGTCCTCTGGGCATTACCATGTTTGGAGGGCTGACAGTTTCCACTGTAATTACCATGCTTTTTGTCCCTACTCTGTATGCAGTATTCCATAGAAAAGCAGAGGTTAAGATGGAGGTTAAAAAACAATGACAAAAATGGTGATGATTACCTATAACGAAGCAATAGATTTGGAAGTAATGGAGGTCTTGAACAGTTGTGGAGTAAAAAATTATACCAAGGTCACGGCAGTATTTGGCAAAGGAGAGACTTCTGGTACCCATTTAGGCAATGATATTTGGCCAGGCAGAAATAACATTTTATACGTTGCTTGCGATGAAAGGCAGGCAAAACAGGCTATTTCTTGCATAAAAGAATTAAGGAAAAAACTGGGGCAGGAGGGGGTCAAGGCCTTTGTTTTACCTATAGAAGAATCAACCTAAATATGCTATAATTTATCTGCTTAAGACATATCCCAAAACATATGATTAGATTGGTTTGTATATTGATTTTTTTAGGATTTTGTGTGCATCTCCTGGGTTGCAGCCATACCATAGACCAACTGTCGCGGTTTAATACAGGCAATGTGGGTGCAAGGGATATTGCAGATGCCATGGTAGCTGATGAGCATGATTTTAGGGAGACGTTCTGGTAAAGTTTAGGCTTAAGGAATTATATTTTTAAGGCCATTTTGCTGTCATTTTATAAACCAAACGGCAAAATGGTTTTTTATTTTATAATTACATTACAACTTGACAAAATAGCCTTAAAAGGATATATTTATTATGAGCATATGCTCATAATAAATAGGGGGTTTATATGAAGCCAAGAGGAAGGCCTAAGAAGACAAGGATAGTCCAGAAAGTGCCAAAAATAAGCCAATTTAGCCCTAGGGGTAAGCCCGGTCGGCCTGATGAGGCGGAGCTTAGCATTGATCAGTTTGAGGCCATCAGATTAGTGGATAATTTAGGCCTAAAACAGGCCCAGGCAGCCGCCAGGATGGGTTTATCCAGACAGACCCTGGGCAGGATATTGAAACTTGCTAGAAAGTGCATCTCCGGAGCATTAATCAATGGTAAAATCATAAGAATCCATGGTGGCGAAATAAAGCTGAAAGATAGTTAATCAAGCCTTTGAAACCGCACAATAAATCATTATAAATAAAGCCATAAAAACCTGTCTAAAAGTCCTTATAAAGCCCTAAAAGAGTTGCTGAGGTATGTTCCTATAATATACGTTATGTTAACTTTTATATGTATTGATTTATTGCTGCTACTCGTTGTTTATCAATATGTTATGACAATTTGTTATTCATCTGTGGATTAGTGATTTCAGACTTACTTTTATCATAATATTATTTAATTATGTTCTACCTCTTTACTAATTTATTCGGGGGTGAGAATTCCACAAAGATTACTTTATTTTACCTATTTTACTGTTTATTTACTATGGCCTCACAGAATGCCTGTGGATATAAGGTCGGTATCTGATTAAGGTCGGTATCTGATTTTGGTATCCCCTATTGAGTTTTTTGTGTCTGGGAGGTTTTGGGGGTTATAAAAAAGGGTGTGTTTCTTGCTACATTTATCTATGTCTGGACAGGACTTAGATTTGGTGTTTTTTGCGGTTTAAATGGGGTTCTAGCGCTATATCTTGGTTCATACGAGGTTTTCTATGTGTTCTCTGAAAAACCTTCTAAAACGATATTAGATAGGTTATAACACACACCTTAAGCTGGCTATTAAAACCCCGTATTTTATTTTTGAGGTTGACTTGTTTAATGGCAGGTTTATTTCTGCGGTATTTATTCGTGTTTCCTTAAAGATGCTATAACTTTGCCCAGTATTTTAAAGCCTTTTGATATGGGTGGATATTGGTTATTTGCAGCTTCTAAAAATACCTTATCTTGGCGCTTACGGAGTATCCTTAAGACAACCTGGTTATCTATTAGGGTCGCCACGATATCGCCATCATTGGCTAAAGACAGCCTTTTTATCAAAGCCAGATCCCCTTCATATAGGTTTTTACCTGCCATGCTGCTGTCTGTTACTTTTGAGGCAAATATGTCTTTATTTTGGCTGCTCAACAACTCTTCCAGGTTAAGGTAATCCTGAGGTTCTTCATAGTCAAAATACGAGGCTTTATTAATGGCGGTTTTTGTTATTATGGGTATTCTGAAAGCGACATTTTTTACCAGTTCCAAGGCCCTGGATTTACGGGGTGTCAGTTTGATATATCCTTTTTGGGTTAATGCTTTCAGGTAGTCTCTTACAGTGCCTGTAGATTTGAAGCCGAACCATACTGCTATTTCTCTTATTGTAGGGGGCCGGCCTTCTTGGGATATCTTGCCTTGTATGAATTTGAAGATTTTCTTCTGTTTGGGTGTGATATCTTTATATATTCTCATAAAATATATTTATACCACACATTTGAGTGGATGTTAAGTGGAGTTTATCTTTTTCTCGATTTGGTGGAATAACAGCAGTGTTTTAGCTAAGGTGAGGTCAGATTCTCTGGCTATTTCATCCTGGGGAAAGCCATTTAGATAGTATTCCAGCAGCCTATTTTCCTGTTCATTAAACTTTGCTCTATTTAATTCTATGGCTTGTCTTATCTCTTTGTTTAATTTGAGCAAACTTCCGCTCTGGCCTTTGCAGGATGGGCAGTTCTGGTTAAAAAACCTTCCCTTCCCGCCGCACACAGGGCATAGTTTAATAATTTTCATCATTTTATTATCAGGATATTGGCTGTTAGCAGAATAGCCAGAATTAGGCTGATTAATCCCATGATGCGGGTATTTCTTATTTCTTTAGCGAAATTTATAGGCTCGATTTTCCAATTAATCTTCTCATAGAACCTTTGCTGTATTTTGATAGCTAATAGCGGTCTTGTAAAACAAATAATTCCATTTAAGGAAGCCAATAATATAGTTATTATCTGGATATAGAGAAACATTTATATATTCCTTTTTATATTTACGCCGGCAAAGCGTTCCAGGCCCTGAGAATCCTGTATCCAACCGTTTTCCAAGCCGTATTTATTTAAGCAATCTATGGCGCGCTGGTATTCGTTTTCATTTATGCGCCTGGATATTTCTTTATATTTATAAGCCTGATAGTATGGCTGATATTGGCTCATTAGGCTTATAAACACTCTTTTTGATACCTCTTCACTTATAAACCGCATTATTTTATCAGAGCCGCAGATGTCTTGCGGTAAGACCAGGTGGCGGATAACTAACCCTTTTTTCATTACGCCATTGCTATTAAACTGAGCTTCACCCACCTGTCTATACATTTCTTTTACGGCTTTCTGGTTGTAGCTGGGATAGTCAGACGCCTGTGAATACTTTATGGAATTCTTATTGTCAGCATATCTCATATCAGTTAGGTAAATATCTACGATACCGTCCAATAACTTTATTACTTCCGGCAATTCGTATCCAGATGTATTGTAGACCAGAGGTATATTTAATCCTTTTTCTGCAGCCGTCTTTAGCGCCTTTAAGATTTGCGGCATGCAATGCGTGGGCGTAACTAGGTTTATATTATGGCAGCCCAATTTCTGCAGGTTCAGCATGAATCCGCTGAGTTCTTCTGGCGATGTTTCTTGACCTTCCTCTTCTTGGCTAAATTGGTAATTTTGGCAGTAGACGCATTTTAAATTGCAATATGAGAAAAATATGGCACCTGAACCTTTTGTGCCGGATATTGGAGGTTCTTCTCCGTGATGAGGCATGTAGCTGCATACAACAGGCTCTAATCCCACCCTGCAGAACCCTTTTTCGTTGTTAAGGCGGTTTACGCGGCATTTACGCGGGCAGATCTGACATTCTTTGAGCAGATTATAGGCCTCTTCTATTTTTTTGTCCAGATTAGAATTATGCAGGCTATTTAGATAGATAGGATATTCTTGCATTATTTTTTCAGCTGCAATATGAGAATATCGCGTATTTGTACAAAAATATCTATTAATTCTTTGCTCTGATAATCAGGATAGGTCCAGGGTAACGCTGTGAACGTTTTATTCTTGAATATCAGCGTCACCTCTTCAAATATGCCCTTTTTTATATAAATCCTGTGGGAGTAGTCTTTGGTGGTGGCGAGAATTAAATTAGCCTGAGTTATGTAGCCGGGGTCTATATTTAACTGCCTTTTTTTATCCTGTAGGAATTTATTTTCCAGGCCATTAGTTATTGTTTTTATTCTCCACAGGTTATCAGGCGGAATTAATTTTCGGAAAGAAATGATTTTTCTCTTTAAGTTGTCGCCAAATTCGTCCTTATAATATTGAGTCTGGTTAAAGCTAAGTATTTGGCTGCTGAAGTCAATAGGGCCTATTTTTTTCGCCAGGGCTTTCTCGGCGACATTAAAAAGAGCATCTTTCTGCGTGAAGATGCTCATTATTAGTTTTACAGGGAGAGGTTTGTGTATTTGGCCCATTTTACATGTATAACGACGGAAAGTTTACAAGGAGAGAATATTTACGAATGTATCTATGTTTGAATAAAGATTAGATGGTTTTTTATAAAGTGGTCAATCTTCAATATGCTTGTTTTGCTGATTTGGTTGAAATATATGGCGATATTGTAATGTGGCTCTGGAGAACTATCGTCTTTCTCTGTCCTTACGACTGTCCCTTCGCAGTTGACATAACGGTTTGCTGTTTTTGTTTTAGCAGGAAGAAGCAGTGTTGCTTTTATCTTTGTAAAAGGCGGTATATATTTATCTGTCCGGCAGTAGGCTCCGATACAGCTTATGTTTTTTGTCTCCGTGACTATATCAAAGTCGCGGTGTTTTATCTTTATAGGCAGGTTTTTGTTTATTCGCGGGTAGCGCCTTTTTTCTATGCCGTGTTTTTCTTGAGACATATTCGACTATTGTTTTGTTTCTTCTTGGGCCTGTTTTTTCAAGAAGTTTTTATAGCAGTTTTTGTTACAGAAATATTTACTGTCCCGGTAATACCTTTTTATTATTTTTAAAGGTTTGTTGCAGCTTACGCAGTTTACTTTTTTGGAAGATTCCTTTGCCACTATAAACCTCGCTTTCTAAGACAATTGTTGAGTTTTGGTAATTTCACGCATTTCTATATATTCTTTCAGCATTTTTTGATTTGATGAACTCATATCCACGAAACGCAAGCCGCTGTAATAATTGTTAGAAAATTGAGCATTAAAAGACCATGCAATCTCGGCCATGGTTTCTATTATCCTGTTTAACCCTTCCAGTTTTATTTTTAGCAGGAATTTTGTTTTCGGAGAATGAAATTTATGAAGCGCAAGGCGTAACCCGCCTTCGCTTACGTCTTTAGAAACAGTACTGTGGTATTCTTTTTTGTCTGCCCCTAAATATTCGTAATCTATTGGCAGAGATAAGTTTACACGTTTATAAGCGCGTTTTTCTTGCCACATCACTATTAACAATATCACATATTATGATAGGTGTCAAACACTTTGTAATTTCGGGTCGTAGAGATAACCCTAAGATTTATTGACAACGTGGGATTTTAGTTAGGAGAGCTGTATTTTAGGATGGCTTTACGTATGGTATTTTCAGGAATATGGGTTACTACTTTGACTCTGCCTATTCCCACTGGAAGGACAAACCTGTTTTTGCCATGTATGAATTTTTTATCTTTTGCCAGTGACGACATAATTTTGGATAGGGCAATGCCTTTAATTTTTACCGGCAATCCGTATAGCTTTACCAAAAATATTATTTTATCCAGTTGTTCCTTGCGGAGCATTTTTAGGTTACACGATATTTCTGCCGCGCAAAGCATACCTAAGCTTATCGCCTCGCCGTGATTATATCTATTATAACCGCCAGCGCTTTCTATGGCGTGGCCGATAGTATGCCCAAAATTTAATATTGTGCGTATTCCCTTTTTTTCTTTTTCGTCTTGCTCTACTATTTGGCTTTTAATGTTAATACACTTCGTTTCTATTGATTCAATTGCTTCTTTGTCCAGCGCCATAATCTTTTTGTAGTTATTATTTAAGAACGAGAATAAAGATTCATCCTTTATTACAGCGTATTTGATTGCTTCCGCAAGCCCGGCTTTTAATTGCCTCTTAGGCAAGCTTTTGAGTAATCCTGGGTCGACAATTACTGTTTTTGGCTGATGGAACGCCCCTATTAGGTTTTTCGCTATAGGTAAATCTATGGCTGTCTTGCCTCCTATGGCTGAATCAATTTGAGCCAACAGGGTTGTGGGTATTTGTACATATGCTATGCCGCGTTTATATATTGAAGCCACAAAACCCGTAAGGTCTCCTATGACTCCTCCGCCTAGAGCAACAAGAAATAAACGCTTATTCTTGTCATGTTTCGATATTTTATCTATAAGATTTAAACAATAACGGAAAGATTTGGCTTTTTCGGTATCGGGAACAACATAGATTTTAGATGAAATATTATGTTTCTTTAGGCTGTTTTTTAACGTGGGGCTGATTTTTTTCTCTAAGTATCGGTTAGTTATAATAACTGCGTCACTGCCGAGATTGAGTTTTTTTAATAGGCACCCGCTTTTATTTATAGCTCCCTCCTCTATGCATATAGGGTAGCTTCGTTCTTTTAGTTTTAACTTTACGATCTTCATAATAAAAACCTTAGTATTATTGATACTATAGGCCAGACAATGATTCTGAATAATCCTAAATATAGCATAGCGACTATAATAATGAAACCAATTTGTTCAAGTCCCATATATCTAAATGCTAATTGTGGCGGCAATATCCCCATTACTACCCTTGAGCCGTCTAAAGGCGGTATAGGTATTAAGTTGAATACTGCCAATACAACATTTATGCTCATGAAATATTGTAATAGCGGTATAGGCATAAAGGGTATTCTTAATTTAATAATTATGCTGATAATTACTGCTGCTAAGATATTCGCCGCCGGTCCGGCCAGCCCCACCCATATCATATCTTTTTTGGGATGATTAAGCCTAAAGAAATTTACAGGCACTGGCTTTGCCCAACCGAACAGTATTGGCGAATTGGTGATTATTAGGAATAGAGGCAGGATTATTGTGCCTACGGGGTCTATGTGGGCTAATGGGTTTAGTGTTAAGCGCCCGGAATACTTTGCTGTAGGGTCGCCTAACTTATAAGCCACCCAGCCGTGGGCAAACTCATGTATTACTACAGCCAGAAAGAATAATAATATAGAAAATAAAATTCCCATTTTCTACATACCCTTTGTTTTTAAAAAGAGATATCTAAAATAAGGTTTGTTATTTTTTCTATTTGGATTTTGTTTGCTTTTCAGCGGCAGGAGCAGCGGCTTTAGCCGGGGCAGCGGCTTTAGCAGGAACTGCTGCTTTAGTAGCTTCTCCAGTAGCTTCTGCGGCTGCAGCTTCAGGTTTCTCAGCGGCTTTCTCTTTTTTGATCTTTAGCCTCACTATTTTTATCTTAGGTAAGCCAAATATTTTAGAAGATTCAGTCCATTTGCCTTCTTTCATAAGCTGTTTGATTCTTTCTGCGCGCTTCAGGACTGTACGCTGCTGTTTACCTTTGCTGGTAGTACTTAATGAAGGATGTAGAGACATTATATCTTCCTTATAAAACAGTCTTTATATGTTTGTTCTAGTTTTTTCAGATGTTCTGTAGCGATTTTTTTATTAGGGAATTTTCCTGCGCATAACTGCGTATAGTCATCACTCGGAATCAAAACCGGGGTATATCCTTTTTGTTTCAACTTTGATGATTCTTTATTTATATAAGAGGAATCCTTTTTGTAAGTAGCTACTTGAATGATATATTCGTTGGAAGAGCCTGTTTTTTGTTTTACGATTTTTTGATTAGAGGCATCAATAGCTACTGTGGGTTGATTAATTTTTTCTTTTTGTGCTATATTCTTACTTGGAAGATGCGTAATTTCTTCTTTTGAAATAGAGCGGATGGTTTTATTCGCTACAGAGATTGTTTTTCCGTGTTCGACGCCAAGCCCAAAGCTGGTAATGGCTATAATTAAGAAAGATGCTATCTTAATGCAAAGATGCGTAGGAAATTTAGAATCTATGGGTTGCTCTGTGCCTTCTGTTTCGGCAACAGGGTTTCTTTTGGCCCTGCGAACTGAATCAAAGATTTCTAATTGTATCTGTTTTTGTGTCATAAATGTTATTATACACTGTTACGCAAATTATCTTCAAGTGTTTTTTTATATTTTTCTTTAATCCTATACCTGAGTGTTTGGGTCAAACAGCTTTTTATGTTCATCAAGGGCGTATCTGTCCGTCATAGCCGCTATATAATCGCATATAACAACGTATTTATTCCCATTTTTTAGTTTTGATTGGTATTCTGTAGGTAATATCGAAGGCATCTTGATGTATATTTTGAATAAATCTTTGATGAAGCGCCGCGCCTTATCAGCCATACGTATAACCCTGTAGTGTTTATAGAGGTTATCTAAGAGAAATGCCCTTAGCTGTTTTCTTTTTTCGCTCATTTCCCTGCTGAAAGATACTATTTTGATCTTAGAATTCCTCACATCTCTCAAGGTGGTTATTTTTAGTAATTTTATGTTTTTTTGGGTTTCTTCTATTAGGTCGCTAACCGACCTATCAATAAGGAATTTTATCATCTGATATTTTTTTATTTTAGGATTTAATATGCCAAATTGTTTTTGAATCCGCAGATTAGTCTCTTTCCATAATTCGAGGCTTGTTAGCGATGTTTCTTTTATCAGTCCTGAAGTTATGCCGTCGTCTAAATCATGGTTATCGTATGCTATTTCATCGGCGATATCTACTACCTGGGCTTCTAGCGTGGGCATTTTATTTGTAGCAAATTCCTTTATTTTGGTTTCCTTATCGTATTTTGTGGTATGTTTGGCAATCCCTTCCCTTACCTCCCACGCCAGATTCAGTCCTTTAAAATCCGGATATCTTTCTTCAAGCAAATCCACGATTCTTAAGGCTTGTCTGTTATGGTTGAAGCCGCCGTGGTTTTTCATTAAAACATTCAGCGCCTCTTCGCCTGCGTGTCCGAAAGGCGCGTGTCCCAAATCGTGCGCCAACGCGATAGCTTCTACCAGGTCCTCGTTTAACCTTAATGCCTTTGCTATGGTTCTGGCGATTTGCGCTACTTCTAAGGTATGCGTTAAGCGCGTGCGGTAGTAGTCGCCTTCGTTATATACGAAGACTTGAGTTTTATATTCCAGCCTTCTGAATGCGGCGCTGTGTATAATTCTATCCCTGTCTCTTTGGTAGATATTCCTGTAAGAATGTTTTTCCTCTTTGAATTTTCTACCTTGAGAAAACTCTTCTTTCATTGCATAGTCAGCCAGATATGTTTTATCCATTTTTCTTACTTTTTATTAGTTTATTATACAGCGCTTGCAGTGATTGGGATATGACTTTGGTATTCGCTATTACAGGCATGAAATTAGTATCTCCTGTCCAGCGCGGGACCACATGTATGTGCAAATGTTTATCTATTCCGGCGCCGCTTACTTTTCTCAGATTGACCCCTATGTTATATCCTTCGGGTTTTAAAGTTGCTTCAATCAGTTTTTTAGTTTGTTTGAGCACTTGCCATAAATCCAGAAATTCCTCTTTATTTAAATCCTCGATATTTTTTACATGCCTTTTGGGGCAGGCCATAAAGTGACCGTTGTTATAGGGATAGATATTAAGCAAAGATAAACTGTGTTTGCTTCTTATTATCACAAATTGTTTCTTGTCTATTTTTTTAATCTTTGCGCATAGACAGAATATACATTTATTCTGTGTATGGCTTTGAACGTATTTTATTCTCCATGGGGCCCAGATTATTTTATTCATGATATTTTTACTATTGTGCCTTTTATGTCGCTGCCTATTTCCAATATGCCGTATGAGCGGCAAGGAGAAAATAATGTATCGGTGGGGCTTCCAGGGTTAAAGTATAGAACGCCTTCTTTCTTTTCGTTGAGAGGCGTGTGGGAATGGCCGAACACAACAACGTCCAGTTTATCATTGAAGGCGCCTTTAATAAAATCCAGCAGGTTCTTGGGGTGCCCCTTACCATGAATAAGCCCGATTTTGAAATTACCTACGCTGATTATTTCTTTTTCCTTTAGTCTAATCCTTACTTCCGGAGAGTCCATATTGCCTACAACTGCAGTTACAGGGCATATCTTCTCC
>Ga0172375_10010817_pt1 | contig 11742 bp, 14 predicted proteins | sample LakKiv1m_FD_114537 | JGI IMG/M metagenome (GOLD analysis project Ga0172375, IMG submission 114537) | Freshwater microbial communities from Kabuno Bay, South-Kivu, Congo - kab_092012_11.1m | ecosystem: Environmental > Aquatic > Freshwater > Lake | place: Democratic Republic of the Congo... | reverse complement strand
GGGCGTCTTTGTTTCATATGGTAATGGCAAAAATAGAAATTGTGAATTGGTTTTCATATGCGGCCGTATTCGTATTCTTATTTTTAGCGGTTTGGCTTCCCTGCTGCGTAAGCGATATAGTTTTCCCTTTGCTATTCGTGAAAGGCGATAAGATAAAATGAATCCCTGAAAGGATAAAGCCCGATGGCTAATGTGAGAAGGTTTATATTGTATTTGTTACGATGGCAGCTTAGCACTCCTAATTTTTTATGTATAAAATGCCCTAAGAAGAAAACCGACGAATTAAGGGCGCAAGGAATTAAAATCAAAGGCAAAAGCTTATAAGAGGATTATGCACGAGATAAGATTTATTGTTGTAGTTAATGTCCGCTTAAGCCCTTTTAGCCATGTCGCTGCCGAGAGCTTGCGTGGGTCTTTCAGCTAGTTAATCAAAGGAGAGAGTTTTAGTGGAATCCATAGAAATTGAGCATAAAGAAAAGGGGGTAAAAAATGGGGATTAATATAAACGATGCTAATTTTAAGCAAGAGGTATTGGAAGAGAACTTACCTGTTCTGGTAGATTTTTGGGCAGTGTGGTGTGGTCCCTGCCTTAGGCTTGCGCCGGTAATTGAACAAATTGCTAAGGAATACAAGGGGAAATTAAAAGTCTGTAAGTTAAACGTGGATGATGCGCCTAAGACAGCCGCCAGTTATGATATTATGAGCATACCGACATTATTAATTTTTAAGAACGGGAAAGTTATGGATAAATTTGTCGGCGCGCTTCCTAAGGCAGAACTTGAAAACGCCATTAAACCGCATTTTTGACATAAAAGAATAATTTAAAGGCTAAGATGAAAAATAATAAAGGATTTAGCCATAAAACAGTTATAACGTGGGATAAGAAAAAGAAAGCGTTTCTGTGCTTTCCGGGTAAGAAGACTATTGAAATAGCCGAGTCTTTGGAATTGAAGAAACACGACTAAAATCAGCATTTATCCGGAAATAAGGGTTAAATAATAAAATGCTAAATTTTAAACAGATTGATGAAGCGAGAAGGATTCTAGGGCTTGATGAAGAAGCAAGCATAGAAGAGATTAAAGATGCCTTTAGAAATTTAGCTCTTAAATACCATCCTGATAGATGCAAGGATAAAGATAAGAAACGCTGCGAAGAGATGTTCAAAAAAGTTAACCACGCAAAAGATATTATCGGAAGCTATTGCGCAAATTATAGGTATTCTTTTAAAGAAAAAGAGGTTAAAAAGAATACTATGTCAAAAGAGGAATACGAGCATCTTAAAAGGTTTTTCGACGGCTGGTTTGGAGATCTGGATTTATGAACGCTATCTTCGATAAATACTATAAAAAATATGACGCCTGGTATGACAAGCATAAATTTGCTTTTTTGTCAGAAATAGAGGCTATAAGAAAAGTTTTGCCGCACGATGGAAAAGGATTGGAGATTGGGGTAGGCACAGGCAGATTTGCCGCTGCTTTAGGTATAACGATGGGGATAGATCCTTCGCATAGAATGCTTGAAATTGCTCAAGAGAGGGGGGTGAATGTTAGATTTGGTTTTGGCGAGGATATCCCTTTTCTCAATGAGGCCTTTGACTATGTAGCGGTCATTATTACTTTATGTTTTTTAGATGATCCTATAAAAGTCTTGAAGGAGGCATATCGAGTATTAACGAAACAAGGGAGAATAATAATCGGTATTGTTGATAGAGAAAGCTTTCTAGGTAAATATTATCGCAGGAAGAAAAGCGCGTTTTATAAACAGGCGAAATTCTTTAGCGTGAAAGAAGTGGCGAATTTGCTTAAAAAAACCGGGTTTGGCCCATTTTCATATTATCAGACAATATCGATTTTACCGGAAAAGATGATTTCAGTTGAGAAACCAAAGAGAGGCTTCGGTAAGGGCGGATTCATAGTAATTAGCGCTAAGAAAAACCCATGGAAGGAAAAAGGATGAGGAGATTTATTAATAAATGCTTAGTGTTGTTTTCTTTTATCCACAGAATATGTCCCCTATGCGTTATCTCCCGTAAGTTCCCGAAGTCAGAATTTACAAAAGTAGTTTTTCTTTGGAGCAGGGTTTGCCCTTGTTGCAATATCTATTTTTTGGCTAAGAGAAGGAATCTTGTGAGATGAATGAAATAAAAGTAGACCTAACTCAACTCCAGCCGGGAGAAAGCGGCATAATAATAGAGCTACAGGGTGGCCACGGATTCATAAGGAAATTACAAAGTCTCGGGGTGCGTCCAGGGAAGAGGATCAATAAGGTGAGCTCTCATTTCTGGCGAGGCCCCCAGACAATAGAGGTAGATAATATTCAGATTGCTGTTGGTTTTGGCATGGCCAGAAGAATTTTAGTAGAAGTCAAAAGATGAAGCTAGAAAAATTCTTATTAGTTGGGAATCCTAATGTCGGCAAGAGCGCCATATTCTCTAGGCTCACCGGAGCAAAAGTAATAATTTCCAATTATCCCGGAACGACAGTAGAGTTTACTCAGGGTAAAATGAAGCTCGGCGATGAGGTAGTTATGATTATAGATGTGCCGGGAACATATACCTTAGAGCCAACCTGCAAAGCCGAAGATGCGGCATGCCGGATGCTGCAAGAGGGCGGTCTAGTTATTAATGTTGTTGATGCTACAAATTTAGAACGGAACCTTTGCTTAACATTACAGCTCTTAGAAAAAGATATCCCGGTTATTGTGGCTTTGAATATATGGGATGATACCAAACACCGCGGAATTAATATTGATCTTAAGAAATTAGAAGAATGCTTAGGGGTGCCTGTTGTTTCTACCTGCGGTTTGACTGGAGAGGGCATTAAAGAGTTAATCAACCGCCTGCCTGAAGCAAAAGCGTTAAAGTTGCCTGTTTGTATTGACGGCCAGAGATGGGAGAAGATAGGGAGAATCGTGGAAGAGGTTCAAAAATTAACCCATCGGCATCACACGTTATTGGAGATATTAGAGGATCTAAGCATCAAGCCGGTTACCGGCCTGCCGATTGCCATAGGTATTGTATACTGCGCTTTCTGGGTAATCCGCTTTATCGGAGAAAATTTAATCGGGTATTTATTTGAACCTCTATTTGAAAGATTATGGCTGCCTCTGATGATGAAATTAAGCGCGTTCTTAAGTGAGGGGTCATTTTTACAGCACACCCTTATCGGTAATCTTATAGATGGTAAAGTAAACTTTGGCCAGTCTTTCGGAGTTTTAACCACAGGCCTCTATGTGCCGATTGCTATGGTCCTGCCCTATATATTCAGTTTCTACCTTATATTAGGGTTATTGGAAGATTTAGGATATCTTCCCCGCTTGGCGGTTATGGCAGATAATTTTATGCACCATTTGGGCCTTCATGGTTATGCGATAATTCCCTTCATTCTGGGATTAGGATGCAATGTTCCGGGAGCATTATCTACTCGGATACTGGAAGAAAGGCGGGAGAAATTTATTGCCGCTACCTTAATGGCAATTGCTATTCCTTGCATGGCGCAAATTGCCATGATTGTAGGTTTGGTAGGACAGCGGGGAGGTAGATACGTAGCGATTGTATTTCTTACTCTTTTTATTCTCTTGATTCTCAAAGGTTTAATTTTAAACCGAGTTTTAAAAGGCGCAAGCCCTGAGATATTAGTTGAAATTCCTCCTTACAGAATACCGCAGCCTATGGCAGTGATTAAGAAGCTTTGGATGCGGTTATCTGGTTTTTTAAGAGAGGCTCTGCCCTTTGTACTTTTAGGTATACTGCTTGTTAATATTCTTTATACGCTTAAGATTATAAATTTCTTCGCTTATATCTTTACTCCAGTTTTAACAAATTTATGGGGGCTTCCGCAAGAAGCCATCGGTGCTTTAATAGTCGGTTTTTTAAGAAAAGACGTTGCTGTAGGAATGCTCGGGCCGCTTAATCTATCTACCAAACAATTAGTAATCGGCTCTACGGTATTAGCGGTTTATTTTCCCTGCATCGCTACCTTTATAGTCTTAATCCGAGAGCTGGGAATAAAAGATATGCTCAAAGCTACTTTAATCATGATGTTTGTGGCTATCTCAGTAGGAATACTGCTCAATTTGATATTGTAAAATTATTGTAATGAGGTTAAGTTTTTGATATCAGCTTATGGGTAGCATTACATTAGAAGAACCTTTGCTAAACGAATTGTATTAGTAAAGGTTTTTTTGTTTTTATGGGCGTAGTTTTGTGTTATAATCCCTAAATATTGGTATACGGGTATAATACTTAAGCAACAATCAAGGAGCGGAATATGCCCGCCAATTTTATTTTCAGGGCACAGTTGCCGAGGGAGAGATTTCTGCTAAAGAGGTTGATAATGCGATTAAGGAGTTGGGCGTTTATGATAACTTAGTTCTTGTCTTAAAGAACTATATGATTGATGGACGCGTTAAGAAATTATTGCCAAAAATTGAGAATTATCTCAAGCAAAACCATAATCGCCAATTCGCAATCTCTTTTCGGCGTTCTCGATCGGTTCTAAGGCGGGAGGTTCTGATATGAAAATAGGTGTGATTATTTCAAGTAATGATGCAGAAACTTGCTGGAACGCTTTGCGGTACGCGAATTTTTCCCTTGGCCAGAAAGACGAAGTCAAGGTCTTCTTTATGGGCAAGGGAGTTGAGTATCAGAAAATAAGCGCGGATAAATTCAATGCCGTTGAGCAGGCGGAGAAATTCATGCAATCTGGGGGCAAGATCTACGCGTGCGGCTCCTGTATCAAATCCCGGGAACAGGAGGGCTCGGAGATGTGCCCGATTTCGACCATGAAAGATATGTATGATATCGTGAAAGAATCCGATAAGGTAGTAACATTTTAATCGGGTTGACGAGATGCAGAACATAATAGAAGCCCATGAATTAACGAAAAGTTTCGAGAAGATTACTGCTGTTGACCGCGTTAGTTTTGAGGTGAACGGAGGAGAAATTTTTGGATACCTTGGCCCCAATGGAGCAGGCAAAACCACAACCATAAGGATGCTTACAGGACTTTCCAAGCCTTCAAATGGAAAGGCGTCGATTTTAAATCACGATATCCGTTCTGAAATCACCCAAATTAAAAAGCGTATCGGAGTTGTTCCGGAGTCCTCTAACCTTTATGATGAGTTATCCGGGTTTGACAATCTGGTTTTCATGGCCCAGCTTTTTGGTGTAGATAAGAACGAGAGGGTAAGACGAGCGGATGAACTTTTGAGGATCTTCGGCCTTTTTGAACGGAAAAACGATCCTTTCAGGAAATATTCCCGCGGTATGAAAAGGGCGTTAACCATAGCGGCCGCTTTAATCCATAAACCTTCTCTTTTATTTCTCGATGAACCTACAGTGGGCCTGGATGTAGTTGCAGCCCGTTCTTTGCGCAACTTGATAAAAAACCTGCGTAGCCAGGGCATAACTATTTTCTTTACGACGCATTACCTGGAAGAAGCTGATTTGTTGTGTGACCGAGTCGCAATCATCGTTAAAGGGAAAATTATAAGGATTGATACTCCCAAGGCTTTAAAAGAGTCTTCTGAAACGGGCACTCTCGAAGACGCATTTATCAAGATTACAGGTTTAAGTCCGACTGTAATGGTTATGGAAAAAGGCGGTGGCTATAATGTGGCGCGATAACCTGCGGGCAATTTATTATATCGCCCTGAAGGATATGAAGACTTATTATCTTAAGCCGCCGGCAATCAGTTGGGGGATCGTTTTCCCTATTACCTGGATTCTGGCATTTTATCTGCGCATGCCCGGTGATTTCCGGGATTTAGTGCCGGGACTGATCGCGATGACTATTTTGTTCAGCACTACTGCGGCGGAGGCCGTGGTGATAAATTTCGAGCTCAGGCTTGGCTCATTGGAACGGCTGCTTTTAGCGCCTGTGACTGCGTGGGCGGTGCTTATGGGCAAGATATTGGGAGGAACGATATTCGGGATTATGATGACAGCCATAGTGGCGATTGGCTCTATCCTTACCCTTGGGCTGCATCCCCATATAGGTTATATGATTATAATTATCCTCGTTTCGTGCTTTCTCTTTTCAGCGCTTGGCGCTCTCTTGTGCGTAATGGTCAAAGAGGTATTTGAAGCGCAGACCCTGCTCAATCTGCCAAGGTTTATAATGATATTTCTTTGCGGTGTTGTGTACCCGGTTTCAAAAATGCCGGTATGGTTACAGTATATTTCGTCTGTAATGCCTTTGACATATACAGTCAAAGGATTGCGGGAAAGTTTTTTACCAGGATCCGCCCCGATTATCTTCAGGGATATCTCGATACTTTTAGGTTTTCTCTTGCTATGTGTTTTTTGGGCTGGCAGTCGGTTTAAGCGTAAGTTTGAGTAAATTATAGTTTTAGTAACGGGCGTTCGATTTCGTTTCGGCGTTCTCGCTCGGTTCTAAGGCGGGAGATATAGAAATCTTCTACCGGTAAATATTCATAGCTTTTCTTAATCCTTGTATAGTTTCATATCTTCAATAAGGTTTGGAGTTGGAGATAAACAAAAATGTTGACTAAATCCAATTGTCTAATACATTAGACAAGAGAAAGCAATGGGGAAGAAAAACTTTAAAACCATAGACATATTCGCAGCGACTAATTCGCTTAAGGTGTTATCGTATCTCGCCCAGGATCCGAGTAAGGAATTTTTAGCCAGCGAAATCCAGAAGGCTACCCTTGCCAGCAGGGCCGGTGTATATTTCACCTTAAAAGAGCTTATGCGCCAGGGCCTAGTTTCGCAGGAAAGAAGGGGGAAGGTTATCTTCTACCGTATCGTCTATGACGATGCAGCCATAAAGCAGTTTAAGATATTAAAAAATGTGTTTTCCTTGCGCCCTACCATAGCAAAGATTAAACCTTTCTCGCGTAAAATTGTGCTTTACGGCAGTTACAGCCGCGGAGAAAATGATCTTTCAAGCGATATTGACCTGTTTATCCTCAATTAAAACCGCATCTGATATGGCCAGTTTCAAGGAAAGCGAGAAAGTCTTCATGCAGGAGGTAGAGCGGGGCATCGTGCTTTGGGAGGAGAAGGAATGACCATAGAATACGATGACTGCCTAAAGAGAGGCAAGATTAAGCCTTTTTCACGCGGGCCTGCCTTGGCTGGAAAGGAAATAGGGGCAGCAGAAGCAGATTCAGCTCGTGCGCATAAAACCTATAGTGAAGCTGATTATAAATGGGCGACTATCCAAACCTATTATTCGATGTTTCATAGCGCCAGGGACCATACTATATTCCAAAAGCCTCAGAGAGCATAACCATTATTGCCTGGATTGCGGTTATTAGTGTGAAATTGACTCATTTATCAGGTTTTAAGGAGCAAATTCTCACGCCTTAGCTGGGCAATGGAGTTTCGCTTAGCTTTAGCGGGCAGGTAGCATACAATCTTAAAAGTTCTGTTTATTAACCAGTTCGGGAAATAGATTATTAACTTTTCGCAACAACTTACGTTGTATGCGGTTTTTAAAAAAGAGGGAATGGGCTATGCGATACAAGAAAGCACCAATTATTATTTTTAGCTCATTATTTTTATGCATTTTGTTACTCTCGGTATTTAATATCGGTAAATCAGACAGTCAAATCCCCGGGAGCCCGGCTAAAGAAGAAGTTGAGGGGGAGGCGGCCTGTTTACTGGGAGAAAAGGCCAGGGGCTTCCCCTTTTATGTTTATAAAGATGCCGCCTCCGGTAAAAATAATTTTTTCCCCACAGGTATTATGGGAGATTTGAGCAGCTCCGACATTGATAATTATTGCAAGGAATCGCCTTATGCCGGTCCAACCTGCATCAAAATAGTATATAAGAAAAAACCGGGCCGAGTTTACCGCTGGGCAGGATTATATTGGCAATATCCCCCTAATAATTGGGGTAATATTCCTAAGGGATACGATTTGACCGGGGCCACGAAACTTACCTTCTGGGCACGAGGTAAATACGGCAGAGAAGTAATAAATAAGTTCCAAGTCGGAGGCATTGCCGGAAAATACCGTGATTCAGGAATATCTTCTATCGGCCCAATAACTTTATCGAAAAAATGGAGAAAATACGCAATAGATTTAAGAAGTATGGATAATTCAATAATTGTCAGCAACGAAGATAAAGAATGTTGGCCGTTTATGGAGCCTTTGAGCCGCATCATCGGAGGTTTCTGCTGGGCAGCCAGCCTGATTGATAATAATGGCATTACCTTCTATCTCGATGAGATTAGGTTTGAGAATGATTAGAATCATGAAAATATTAAGAAGAACAATTTTTACCCTGGGCATCCTCTGCTTGATTATCCTCATCCTGTTTTCAGTTAGTTTCTTTGTGCTGAAACACCTCAAGATCAAGGAGATCGTAGAGAATGAAATAGAGCATAGCTTGGGGATCAATATTACCATAAAGGAATTAGGGTTTTCCCCGTTCCTGGCGCATATCGGATTAAATGGGATAACCGTGCATAACCCCCCCGGTTTTCCGGAGGATGAGCTGGCCTATATAGAATCACTCCACTTTGTTTTTGACCCCGTAGAGATACTCACCAGAAGAAAGCCGAATATTTATCTTATGGCTTTGGATTTAAGGCGCCTGAATATAGTAAAGAATAAAGAGGGGAGAATAAACATAAAAGAGCTTATTCCGGTTAAAGATGAGGCAGGAGCCGAGGAGACAAAAACGCCGTTTTATTTCGATGTCCTGATTTTAAGCGTAGGCAGCGTAACCTATTCGGATTACAGCGGAACAAGCAAGAAAGAGTATAAATACACCATTGGATTGAAGGATGCGGCATTTGTCGGGTTAAAAGATGAAAATGCGGTTGTGAGGATGGTTATTTGCAAGGCGCTGGAGAATACCCAGGTCGGAAAACTTATTAATCTGACCATTGTGCCGGTTATCTCTTCTATAGGGGATACCGTGGATGCGGCTTGGGGTACGGCCAAGATCGGGGTAAAGAGCGCTTGGGATATCGGCACTTTGCCTGTAAAGCTGCTTTTCGGGAAACATTAATAAAATATCCAATGGCAAAGCTGAATTGTTGGGAATTCAAAAAATGCGGCAGGGAACCCGGAGGCGCCAAAGTCAAGGAGCTGGGGGTTTGTCCAGCAGCTGTTGAAAAGCGCGCGGATGGGATTAATTGCGGCAAAAATGCCGGACGCTGCTGCTGGGCCTGCGCAGGGACATTCTGCGGAGGCAAGGTCCAGGGCGTATTCGCCTCTAAAATAACCAGCTGCCTGCAATGCGATTTCTTTAAATTGGTAGCTAAAGAAGAGGGCAGTAATTTAAAGACCGCAAAAGATATACTGAACAAATTGAAAAAGGAGGAAAAATAAGGGGGATATCAATGGTCCGCAGGCAAAAAGGACCCTTAGTTGTTGCCCTATTGTTTTTAGTCTGCGCCTGCGCGTATTTTAACAGTTTATTTTATGGTTTTGTATTTGATGACAGGTCCCTGGTCGTGGATAACCCTTTTGTGAAGAGCTCAAAATACATAGGGGAGGCCTTCCAAAAAGGATTATGGGAGGCTGCTTATGAAGGGGATAAGCCGAATTATTACAGGCCCCTCCAAACCCTTAGTTATATGCTGGATTACATGTTTTGGAGGTTGAGTCCGTTTGTCTATCACCTGACAAATATTGTCCTGCATCTTTTGAGCGGCATATTGGTTTTTGGCATAATCTATTTACTTTTTAATAACTTTTTGATCGCTCTTACCAGCTGCCTGCTTTTTTGCGTACATCCCATGAATTCCTCCGTTGTAGCCTATATATCAGGCCGCGCCGATTTATTAGCCGGGGTGTTTATCTTATCAACATTTTTGTTTTTCCTCCTGGCGTTTAAATCCCCTAGGAATCGGAGATTATATTTCCCCCTTGTTTTTTTATCCTCGGGTTTAGCCTTATTTTCCCGGGAAAATGCCTTAGTCATACCTTTGGGGATCATTCTACTTTCGTTTTTTGTTAAGGGAAATATAAGAAGCAAGGCCTTCTTTCTGCTCTTGGTTATCTTATCCGCCTCCCTGTATTTATATTTCAGGTTGATACTTTTAAATATCCCGTTTACAAAGGCAGCCTTATTAAGCCCGGGCCATTTTTTAAGACCGCTGAATTTTCTATGCTCGTTGTTACTTTATCTGTCTTTATTGGTTGTGCCGGTTAATCTGTACCTGACGCATACAGCCGTTCCTGTAATCTCCTGGTCAGACCCCAGGCTAGCAGCGACTTTAAGCCTGTTCATTGCAGGCTTGGCCATCTGGTACATAAAAAGGCATAACAAAGTATTAAATTTCAGCTTAACATGGTTTCTCATATTTATTTTTCCGGTGTTTTTCATTATGACCGGTTTTAGTAAAGACAGAATCTGCGTGGCGGAAAACTGGGTTTACCTGGCGGCGATCGGGTTCTATGCGATGATAAGCTATTTACTGTATACCATTTGGTTGCGCCACAAAACAATCGCATATTGTTTGACCGCAACTCTCCTTTTAACATATATGGCTGTTACCATATCCAGCAATTCTAACTTCAGAGACAGGGTCACCCTGGCAAGCCGTATACTGCGTTTTGACCCCGGCAATAAAGAGGCACACAAAGAATTAGCGGATGCTTATCTGCAGAGGAAAGAATACGCAAATGCCTTCACTCATATAGAAGAGGCGATAAAATTAGCGCCGTTTGATCCCGACATGTATATTATCAAAGGGGCATATTACGAGGATACCGGAAATATCAGGTCAGCAATTGAATCCTATGAGAAGCTATTGAAGATCGAGCCTGGCTCCGGCCGCGCGAATAACAACTTAGGCGCGGTTTATTTTAATAACCGGGAGTTCGATAAGGCCAGGATATATTTGGGCCAGGCCATTAAGTTGAATCCCTCTCTGCCGGAGCCTTTTTTGAATATGGCAAAATTGTGCCAATATGATAATCAGACGGCAGATGCGGTATATTTCTACCGGCAGGCGATCAGGCTAAACCCGGATTTTGAGGAGGCATTTATTAATCTGGCAAAGATATACCTGAATAAGCGGGATTTTAACAGCGCCATCGGTATCTTAAATAAGGCGTTGGATGCAGGCCATAAAGAGGAGCAGGTTTTAATGTTGTTAGGGATTGCCAACGCAGAGCACGGGTTTGACGCAAAGGCTGATTATTATTTTTCGGAGGTTTTAAGATTAGGCCCTAAATCCGCGGAGGCAATGTTTAACCTGGGGATTTTTTATGCCAACCGCGGCCGGCTTAATAAAGCGATAGAAATCTGGGAGGAGGGGCTCCGCAAAGCCCCGGATAACGGGATTATAAGAGAAAATATTGATAAGGCCAGGAAGTCCCTGGGGGAGAAAGAAACCGCTTTCCAGAATCCCCAAAAAAACTATTGAAATTAATTGTTTAATGTAGCATATTTAAGTAGAAGCGGTTGGGGGATGCGGTATCTCTAAAAAGCCACGGGAAATCGCGAAAATTATCTTTCTTTGAGCACGCTTCTTTGGCGCTTTATGCCGGAGAAGGGCTTTCCTTCTTTATCGTTTCAGGGAGCAGCGGCATGCTCCAGAAACAGGGGTGATTGAAATGGAAGAGAGAAGAAGGTATATCAGGATCCCGGAAAAGCTGCAGATATTCTATGAGATTATCCCCACGGAGCAAAGGGGAGAATATATCACAAGGGATATCAGCCAGGCCGGGATAAGTTTCTTAGTCCATGATTTCATTCCCAAGGATAGCTGTTTGAAGATAAAGCTTACCTTTAGGACCTCCTTTACTTTTGAG
>Ga0172375_10010816_pt1 | contig 11744 bp, 8 predicted proteins | sample LakKiv1m_FD_114537 | JGI IMG/M metagenome (GOLD analysis project Ga0172375, IMG submission 114537) | Freshwater microbial communities from Kabuno Bay, South-Kivu, Congo - kab_092012_11.1m | ecosystem: Environmental > Aquatic > Freshwater > Lake | place: Democratic Republic of the Congo... | reverse complement strand
TATTAATATAGGTAAGATAGGCCCCAGGCCGCGGCCGGAAGTAATAATGGGCACAACGACAAAAGTCGCCACTGGGTGCGGCAATTTATACGTAACCATAAATACCGACGAAGACGGCAAGCCCTTTGAGTTGTTTACGCAGATGGGCAAGGCCGGCGGTTGCGCCGCTTCACAGCTTGAGGCCATAGGCAGGCTTGTGTCTTTGGCGTTTCGTTCCGGAATAGACGTTAAATCTATAATAGAGCAGCTGCGCAGCATACGCTGTCCTTCTCCGTCGTGGGGAGATGGCGTGAGGATTTTTTCCTGCGCTGACGCCATTGCCAGGGTAATCGAAAAGAGGCTTTCCAGCGAGCAGGAAGCAAGCGAATTGAAAAATAAAACAGCTGTGATGTCGCAGGCGTTGAGAAATGAGGAAGGCGCAGGCGGCGAAGCAGCTCCTCGGCCAAAATCAGGCAAGAATATAATCGGCGTCTGCCCTGACTGCGGAGGCGCTTTAAGGCACGAAGAAGGCTGCATTAAGTGTTATGCCTGCGGATATTCGCGGTGCTAATATTAGCGCAAAAATCAAATTGCAAAAATCAAAATCATCCCGTATCATTTTGATAATTGAATTTAAAATATTATGTTAAAAATACTATACGTAGTTCTTGATGGTTTAGGCGATTTGCCGGTTAAGGAATTAGGGCAGAAGACTCCGCTTGAGGCTGCGCTTACTCCTAAATTGGACAGGTTGGCGCAGTCCGGCAAGACAGGCTTGGTCTATCCCGTTAAAAAAGGGATTGCCCCGGAATCAGACATAGCGGTAATCAGCCTTTTGGGTTATGACGCGTATAAATTTTATACCGGCAGGGGCCCTCTTGAGTCGTTTGCCGAAGGAGTAGAGGTTCACGACGGAGATTTGGCGCTGAGAGTTAATTTTGCCACTTCGGAAAACGACGGCATTACCATAAAGGACAGGCGTGTGGGCAGAAATTTAACCACAGAAGAGGCGATAACTCTGGCAAAAGAAGTAAACTCCAAAGTAACTTTAAGCGGCGGCGTGTTTGAATTCAAGAATACCATAGGCCACCGCGGTATACTGGTTATACGCGCGATGCAGTCGCGGCTGTCGGGCTGGGTGACAAATACAGACCCGGCTTATGACAGGGAAGGCGTTTTCGGGATTGCCAAAGAAAGATTTGAGCCGAAAGTCATGCAGTCGCAGCCGATGCCCGGATACGAAAATACGCAGGAAGCAAAAGAAGCGGCAAGGCTGCTTAATGAATTTACCCAGAAGTCGCACAAGGTTTTGCAGGAGTCGGCAGTAAACAAGAAGAGGATTGCCGACGGAAAATTGCCGGCGAACATCATCGTTTCCAGGGATGCCGGAGACCATCTGCCTAAGTTCCCGCAGATGTCAGAGGTTTTCTCAGGGCTAAGGTTCGGCTCTTTTGTGGAGATGCCCGTTGAAAAAGGCATTGCTCTTTTGACAGGAATGGAAGTTGTGGATGTCCCTTCGCGCACAGGACATCCTGACATAGATTATACAGTCTGGGCAAAAATCACGCTGCAGAATATGAATAAGTTTGACGGGCTTTATATCCATATCAAAGGCCCGGATGAGCCGGGGCACGACGGCGATTTTAACAGAAAGAAAGACAGTATTCAGGATATAGATAAATACTTTTTTACCCCGTTGCTTTCCAAGATAAATTTGAGCGACGTAATCATAGCTGTTACCGCAGACCATTCAACGCCTTGTAATCTTAAGGCCCATTCCGCAGACCCAGTGCCGCTTTTGGTATGCGGCGGCGATATAGAGCCGGACGGCAGTATGAGTTTTTCCGAGAAGACTGCCAGATTAGGCTCGCTGGGTGAAATTTTAGGCAGGGAGCTTTTAGAAAAGCTGGTAGAATTCTCCCGTCGAAAATCAGCCTGAAATTACAGACCCCAGAAATCCAATTTAAACAGATGAAACAATACGACTGTATAGTTGTCGGCGGCGGGCATGCCGGTATAGAGGCGTCTCTGGCAACCGCAAGGCTTGGATTTTCTACGCTGCTTGTTTCCATGAATTTGGACGCCATTGGCCAGATGTCCTGCAATCCGGCAATAGGCGGCGTCGGAAAAGGACAGCTGGTTAGAGAAATTGACGCGCTGGGCGGATTTATGGGAATTGCCGCGGACAAGTGCGCCATACAGTTTCGCAGGCTCAATGCCTCAAAGGGCCCGGCAGTGCGTTCTTCGCGCAGCCAGCAGGATATGTCAAAATACAAGCTGTTTGCAAAACAGACGCTGGAGCATCAGGAGAATTTAAGTTTATACCAGGCTGAAGCAGCAAGGATTATTGTAAAGTCAGGCGCCGTAAAAGGCGTAGAGACTTTGCTGGGCGAGGAATTTTTCTGCAAGGCGTTAATTATAACCGCGGGGACTTTTTTAAACGGGCTTATGCATATCGGGCTCAGGAGTTTTCCCGGCGGAAGGCTTGGCGAGGCAGCCGCTGTAAGCCTTTCCAACTCCCTTAAGGATTTGGGTTTCAGCCTGAACAGGTTTAAGACAGGCACCTGCGCGCGCCTTGACAAGAGGACGATAAAATTTTCGAGGTTAAAAAGGCAGGACGGAGACAAAGTCCCGCAGCCGTTTTCTTTTTCTACGGATAAATTAGAATTAAAACAGCTGCCTTGTTATATTACCTATACAAATGTCAGGACGCATAAAATTATCAGGGACGGGTTAAAGTATTCTCCTTTATATACTGGTAAGATTAAATCCACAGGAGTCAGGTATTGTCCGTCGATAGAGGATAAAGTCGTAAAGTTCAGCGACCGCGAAAGGCACCAGATATTCCTGGAGCCGCAGGGCGCGGATACAATAGAAATTTACCCTAACGGCGTGTCCACGAGCCTGCCAATTGACGTCCAGATAAAGATGCTTCGTTCAATCGCAGGGCTGGAAAAAGTTGAAATTCTTCGTCCGGGTTACGGAATAGAGCACGATATAGTAGAGCCGACGCAGCTGTATCCGACTTTGGAGACAAAGCGGATAAAGAATTTATTCCTCGCTGGGCAGGTAAACGGCACAACCGGCTACGAAGAGGCGGCTGCGCAAGGATTGATTGCCGGAATAAATGCAGGGCTTAAACTAAAAAATAAAAAGCCGTTTATATTAGGCAGGGATCAGGCGTATATCGGAGTCCTGCTGGATGATTTGACTACAAAAGGGACCAATGAGCCTTACAGGATGTTTACTTCGCGTGTGGAATACAGGCTTTTACTAAGAGAAGATAATGCCGACCAGAGGCTGCGCAGTCTTGGTTTTGAAATTGGATTAGTAAAGCCCGCTGATTACAAAAAGACGCAGAAAAAAATTCAGGATATAAAACAGGGATTAAAAATCCTCAAAACGAATAATATCAAGCCGACGCTTGGAATAAATAAAAAGTTAAAATCCCTGGGCACCAGCGCATTGACCGGCCATATTTTTCTTTCTGACTTATTAAAGAGGCCGCAGGTTAATATAGACGATCTTATAAAGATGAGCAGGGTAAGATTTAATTTTGACAAAGATACGCTTGAGGAAATCGAGATAGGGATAAAGTATGAGGGTTTTATTGAAAGGCAGTTGGAGGAGATAGGGCGTTTCAACAGGATAGATAAGATAAAGATGCCGCACGACATTAATTATAAAAAGATACCAAGTTTGTCGCGCGAAATTTGCGAAAAGCTGGAGAAATTCCGTCCGCTTACATTAGGCCAGGCAAGCAGGATTTCCGGCGTGACGCCTGCGGCCATATCTCTTTTAATGGTCTATCTCAGGAAATTAAGGTATAATTTAAACAGTTATGAGGAGCAGTTTTAAATTAGGCATAGGATTGGTTGCGTTGGTTCTTTTTATGGGACAAGCGCAGGCTGAAGTTTCGGTAGACGAGAAAAAATACCAGGAAGACATTATTTCCTATAAGAATAATTCAAGGCAGTGGCATGCGCGTAACGACCATCTTGTGCCAAGTTACGAAGAAACACAGGCGATACTATCACTGGAACAGAAAAGAGACCTTGAGAGTAATGATATCGACGCAGACGGCGTAGTAAACAAAGTAGACCCTTCTATGTATGACTGGCGCGAGCCCGGCTATCAGCCTTTTGGCGTGCTTGGGTTTTTATCCTGGAACCACGATTGGAATAATTATAAATATCCCGATGAGGATTTGCCTAAGATAATTGCCCTTCTAGAAGAAAGCGGCGTTTCTTTTGTGCGTATGGATTTTTTATGGGAAGACATCGAGCCGCAGAACGACAATTTTGTCTTTGATAAATACGATTTAATCGTAAAATTATTATCCGAGAAGAATATACGCGTGCTCGGAGTTGTAGGTTATTGCGCTTCCTGGGCTGGCGAAAAATGGAACAGCGTTCCGGATAATACCGCAGATTTTCTGGATTATGTATCCAACGTTATTTCACGCTATAAAGACAGGATAAAATACTGGGAAGTTTGGAATGAGCCTGATTCTTCCAAGTATTTCTCTGTTCAGGACGGGATGAAGACATATACGCAGCTTCTCAGGGAGATTTCTGCTGCGGCGAAAAAAATAGACCCTTCCTGCAAAATAGTGCTGGGAGGGATGACAAGAGACGGTTGCTATGCTATAAAAGACGTATACGCAAACGGCGGTAAGGGTTATTTCGACGTTATAAACATACATCCTTTTGTTGACCCTTTGAATCCCAGAGATGTCAGGAATATTTATACCATATACAATAGTTTGGAGAGGTTGAAGTCGCAATATGGCGATGATGTCAAGAAAATCTGGTTTACAGAGATAGGCTGTCCGGGAATAGGCGCGGGAGTAGAGAGCAAAGGCTGGTGGGTTGGCAAGTCGCCGTCAGAAAGCGAGCAGGCGCAATTTATTCAGACGATTTACACGGATGTCATAGAGCTGGTTGATTTGGAAAAAGTTTTCTGGGCGTATCTGCGCGATAATAAAGACCATTTTAATGATGATGTGGATTACTTCGGCCTGGTGCGCTGGGATTTTTCCAAGAAACCGGCATTCGATGTATTCAAAAATAGGCAGGAGGTTTGGTTTAATCTGCATAACTATTTAAATTTAAATAAAAAATATGCAAGATAAGAATTATACACAGCTTAAAGAATTTTGTTTAGGGTTAGGCGCTGATTTATTCGGCGTGGCGGACATATCCAAGATTAAAAAAGAGTTTAACCTTTCGCCGTCGCTGGTAAAGGGTCTGGACAAGGCGATATGCATAGGCGTGCGTTTATCTGGCCAGGTATTTGGCGATATTACCAAAGAGCCGACGAAATTATATTTTCACCACTACAGGACGGCGAATATGTTTTTGGACCAGTTGGCTTTCAGGGCGGCGAACTGGATACAGAAAAACGGTTTTTCGGCGCTGCCCATACCGGCTTCGCAGATTGTGGATTGGAATAAGCAGACAGCGCATCTTTCGCATAAAAAAGTAGGGGTTCTGGCGGGGCTGGGCTGGATAGGTAGGAATAATCTCTTGGTGAATCCTCAGTTCGGCGCGCAATTTCGTTTAGCGACTATCCTTACAGACTTAGACATAAAAAAAGATAAACCCATAAAGAAAAATTGCGGAAGCTGCTATGTATGCGTTAAAGTATGCCCTGCAGGAGCGATACAGAAAAAACCCGAAGATTTTAAACATCTGCTTTGCTTTGATAAATTGAAGGAATTTCAGAAGGGCAATATAGTCAGCCAGTACATCTGCGGGGTATGTGTCAAGGCCTGCAATGGCAAAGATTATTAGACGCAGACCACACGCCTGCCTGCTGGCAGGCAGGCGTGTGGGGAATATTCGAAGTTAGAGATTCGAAAGGGATTCCCCATACGTGAGTATGGGGAGCGAGGGAGATAGCTATGAAATATCAGAAAGCAATCGAAACAGTCATAGGTTTGATTTCCATAAGCGCGCGCACCGCGCCCAAGAGCGGCGGAATCGACGACATAGTTTTTTTGGCGGTTAGCGATGCCCAAAAAAATAGAATTGCCGCTGAGATGATAAAGATAGGCAGAGAAAAAGCAAAGGGCCAGGCTAATAAAATCGTGCGTCAGGCAATAATAACCAGCTGGTCGACTGACGCAGCCACTATTAAAAAATCAGACGGTTTGGTTCTGATAGGCGTAAAGGGTAAAAATCCGCTGGGCCTTAATTGCGGCGGATGCGGATTCAAAAATTGCGCGGAATTCAAGGCTTATATTCTGAAAAATAAAAACAGTTCTGTTATGGGTCCTTTCTGCATTTTTAAGATATGGGATTTGGGTATTGCCGTGGATTCTGCGGCAAAAACAGCTTCTATGCTGAATGTAGACAATCGCATAATGTATAAAGTGGGTATGGCTGTATTGCGCCTGGGTATGTTCGGCAAGACTCATAAAATGAACAGCGTTTCGCCGGTTCTGGGGCTGCCTTTATCCGTCAGCGGCAAGAATATCTATTTTGACAGATATGACAAATTGGAAGCGGCAAAGATTCTTATGGATTATTTTAGGGTAAAGAGATAAAATTATTACGACACTAACCCCGCGCTCACGCGCGGGGAATATTCGATATAAATCAAAATAAGATACCCCCTATGCGCAAGCGTGGGGAAGGAGGAGAATTATGGATCCGGTTTTAGAGATTTTGGAAAAAGACGCGCGCATCAGTCCCGACGAGATAGCAAAATTAACCAAACTAAAGAAGGAAGAAGTAAAAAAGAGGATTAAGAAATACGAGAAAGATGGTGTTATATTAAAATATAAGGCTGTAATCAACAAGGAATTAATGAAGGATAATTCCAGGGAAGTCCGCGCGCTCATCGAGGTAAACATAGTGCCGCAGAAAGACCTGGGGTTTGACCATATAGCAGAGCGCATATATTCTTTTCCCGAAGTGACCAGTTGTATGCTTGTATCCGGAACATATGACCTTTTGCTGGTGGTGGAAGGAAAGGATTTGCATGCTGTTTCTAGTTTTGTGGCGGAGAAGCTTTCGCCGATGGAAAATGTGCGCGGGACGGTAACGCACTTCCTGCTTAAGAAATACAAGGAAGACGGCGTTATGCTCAGGCGCAAAGAGGCAAATAAGAGAATAGCGATATCATATTAGGAGAATAGGCAGAGCAGTAGAGAGTAGAGAGAATGAAAAATATAATTTGCAAAAAAGTCAAAGAAATGGCTCCATCAGGGATAAGGGTGTTTTTTGACATTGTCCTTGGCATGGATGACGTGATTTCCTTGGGCGTGGGCGAGCCTGATTTCGACACGCCCTGGAAAGTAAGGGAGTCGGCAATATATTCTTTGGAACAGGGGTATACAAACTATACCTCTAACAAGGGGCTTTATAAGTTGAGGCTCTATGTCAGCCGCCATTTAAAGAATAAATTCGGGCTTGATTACGACCCAGATGAGGAAATTTTAATCACCGTGGGCACGAGCGAAGGCTTGGATTTGTCTTTCCGCGCCATACTTGAGCCGCAGGACGAGGTGATTATCCCGCAGCCTTCATATGTTTCTTACGGGCCTGTCGTGGATTTGGCAGGCGGCGTGCCGGTTTTTGTCGATACCGAGAAGTCGCGCTTTAAATTAAAACCTTCTGATTTGGACAAGGCATGCACCAAAAAGACAAAGGGGCTTTTGCTTAATTATCCTTCCAATCCTACAGGGGTATCCTATACAAGGAAGGAACTTAAGGAATTAAGCCGAATTATATTAAAGCATAATCTGCTGGTTATATCAGACGAGATTTACGGAGAATTGACTTACGATTATAAACATACTCCTCTGGCAACGCTTGGGAAAAGTATGAAGGAGAGAGTGATTTACCTTAACGGCTTTTCCAAGGCATACGCAATGACCGGATGGAGGGTTGCTTTCGCATGCGGCAGCAGGGAGATTATTTCCGCAATGACCAAAATCCACCAGTATACGATGTTATGCGCTCCGACTAATTCGCAGGTCGCTGCTTGCGAAGCTCTGCACAGTTGCGCTGATTCAGTTGTGGAGATGAGGAAGGAGTATTCCAGGCGAAGGGATTTTGTAGTCGACAGATTAAAAAGCATGGGCTTGGATTGCGTTAAGCCCGAAGGAGCTTTTTATGTATTCCCTTCTGTAAAAAAGACAGGACTCGACGCAATGGAATTCGCAAACAAGCTGCTAAAGAAAAAGAAAGTAGCAGTCGTCCCCGGAACGGCATTCGGAGAGAAATATCAGAACAATATAAGAATTTCCTATTCCTACAGCCTCGACCACTTAAAAGAGGCGTTGGACAGGATAGAGTCTTTCCTGAAATCGCGTTAGATTATCCTTTGTAAATGTAAATCGGTGATTTGATATTTATCGCCAGACTTGTTGCAGACAGGCATGCGTAAATATATCCTTATAATTATACTATTTGTCGCTATTACGTATTGTAATACACTACTCAATAATTTTGTAGGTGACGATAACTACACCGTATCCAAGAATAGATTTATTGCTTCATGGAAGAATTTTCCGTCGCTCTTCAGCAAACAATACCTGAATACGTCGGATAACATTGTCTTTAATTTTTCCCACAGAAAAGACTACGGCGCCGGAGAGATTACCTACCGGCCTGTAGTGACCCTAAGCTATATGCTTGACTATTCGCTCTGGAAGCGGAATGCCTTTGGGTATCACCTGACGAGCCTTTTGCTTCATACGCTGAACGCGATTCTGGTATATGTGTTTGCGCTTTTATTGACAAAAAATAATCCCGTATCTTTTTTCAGCGGCCTGATATTCGGCACGCACCCGCTGGCGACCGAAGCGGTTAACAGTATCTCCGCGCGCGAAGAGCTTTTTGTGGTATTTTTCCTGATTACAGCCTTTATCTCGTTCATATACCATAAAAGGCAAAAGGGCTTTAGGAGAATTTTTTTATACGCCGCTTCGTGCCTATTGTTTCTTCTGGGGACATTTTCAAAGGAGACAGCCATCGTGTTCCCTGCGCTTATAATGCTCTATGATTTTTTGTTTGAATTTGACTGCAGCGCCAGGAAATTTTTAAGCAGCCTTAAAAGATATGCCGGTTATATCGCGGCAGCGGCGTTTTATTTAATCGTCTATTTCTTTATATTCAGCCCGCAGGGGGAGGATTCTCTGGCTTACGCGAACGGAAGTTTATATACCCAGTTTCTTACCATAGCCGTGATATTCGCAAGGTATATATCCACGTTTCTTGCGCCTCTGACCGTAGCCATTATCCCGTCTTTTTACTATCCGTCGGCAAAGTCTGTATTGGATTATGAAGTGTTTATGTCCATATTATTTCTGTTCCTGCTGGCCGTAGGCGTTGTAAAAAGCTACAAGCGTTCCAGGATAATATTCTTTGCTGCGGCGTGGTTTTTTATAGCCATACTGCCGGTCTCGAACATATTTTTCCGCTTGGTGAATATGTTCGCCTTAAGGTATGTATACTTGCCGCTTGTCGGCTTAAGCATTGCCGCGGCAGTTGTAATTATGAGGCTGGCGGATTTTTCGGCTGTCAGGAGGATGCTGCCGGACGCCGATAAGGTCATTATGGTGTTTGTCATAGGCGCTTGTATGGCGGTTGCCGCCCCTCAGAACATAGCCTGGAGGAATGAATTTACATTCGGCAAAGACCAGGTGATGTATTATCCTTATTCTGCAGAGCCATACCAAGCCATTGCCAAGCATTATTTTGACAGGGGCTATTTCCAGAAGTCCATAGACAACCTCAAGATATCTTTGAAGTATAAACCCATAGATTCCTTGTCTTACAATAGTTTAGGCGTTTCCTATTTTGAGCTGGGTATGTTTGACAAAGCAGTCAGCGCGTTCAATATTGCCATAAAAATAAGGCCGACTTTCAGCGAGGCGCACTATAATTTGGGCGTAGTTTACTTAGACAAAAAAGATTTTCAGAAAGCAGCTGAACTTTTCGAGAAAACACTTAAGCTTGACCCTTTATACATAGAGGCGTATAATAATCTTGGCGTTGCATACTTGGAATTAGGCAGGAAAGAGGACGCCATAAAGATGTTTGAGAAAGCGTTAGAAATTTCTCCCCACCACGAGCTCACAGAAGCAAACCTTAAATTACTCACAAAATCTCCGCAGGAAGAAAAATAAGATCCCCGCTCGCTCTCGCTAATCCTCCCAAGGGTTAAATCAGAAATTAGTCCAATTCGTCTAAAGTCTATCAATAGGTGTATTATGTTATCTAAAAACAATATGTTGATTGGTGAGATACTTATAAAGGAAGGTGTAATAACCACAACACAGCTCAGCATTGGTCTTAGTAAACAAAAAGAGAACAAGTTGTTAATCTGTTCTGTGCTTATAGGTTTGGGGTTTACTTCCGAAGAGAGGGTTTTTCCCTTGTTATCAAAACAGCTCAATATTCCTTATGCGAAGATTAAAGATATTAATATTAGCCGCGAAGCGATAGAAAAGGTTGCGGCGAAGTTGGCGCTGCATTACAAAATAATACCTGTTAAATTAGAAAATGGCGTTTTGACTTGCGCCATGGCAGACCCATTAAATATTCAACTGTTGGACGAATTGAAGTTATTATTAAATATTGATACAAAAGCGGTACTTGCGGCAGAGAAAGATATCTTAGAAAATATCCAGAAGTATTATGGTGTGGGTGCGGAGATATTGGAAAACATGATTAACAACGGCAAGGAAAAGGATGCCTTAGTGTCTTTATCGGAGAAAGCAGAGGATTTAGAGGTATCAGCAGAGGATGCTTCTGTCATAAAGTTCGTAAACCAAATATTGCTTAAGGCGTTGGAAGATAGGGCTACAGATATACATATTGAGCCTTTTGAGGGGAAGTTAGGCGTACGCCTTAGAATAGATGGTATTTTATATCCTATGCAGATTCCCGCTACCACTAAATATTTTTATGCGGCGATAATTTCCCGCATAAAGATAATGGCGCGTTTGAATATCGCCCAGCGGCGCATGCCCCAAGACGGCAGGATAAAGATCAAGATTGCAGATGCCGAGTTGGATTTAAGGGTGTCTATAATACCTACAATATACGGAGAAAGCGCCCAGATCAGGATTTTAAGCAAGCAGTCGCTTTTAGAATTAGAGAAGCTTGGTTTATTAGAAGAAGACCTTGAGGTAATTGAATCAGTTATACGCCTTTCGCACGGGATAATTTTTGTCACCGGCCCTACTGGCTCCGGTAAAACCACCAGTTTATATGCGGCATTGAAGAGAATTAACTCGGAAAGCATAAAGATTGTTACCATAGAGGATCCCGTGGAGTATCATCTCGACGGGATAAATCAGATTCAGGTTTTGCCTAAGATAGGACTTACTTTCGCGCAGGGCCTGCGTTCTGTGTTAAGGCATGACCCTGATGTGCTAATGGTAGGCGAGGTCAGAGATTATGAGACAGCGGAGATTGCTATACGTTGTGCCCTAACCGGACACCTTGTTTTTTCCACTTTGCATACCAATGATGCCGCAGGGGCTATAACGAGGCTTTTGGATATGGGTGTTGAGCCGTTCTTGATTTCTTCTTCATTAGAGTGCATTGTTGCTCAAAGGCTTGTGCGCCTTATATGTGATAATTGCAGGACAAAAGTAAAGCCGCAAAGAAACATCTTGGAGGGTTTAGGGCTAAAGGAATACGGAGGCGACCTTAAGGTATTTGAAGGCAAAGGCTGCCCGCAGTGTAAATTTACGGGATATATAGGTAGGACCGCTATTTATGAAATAATGAGAATTAATGATG
>Ga0172375_10010808_pt1 | contig 11750 bp, 8 predicted proteins | sample LakKiv1m_FD_114537 | JGI IMG/M metagenome (GOLD analysis project Ga0172375, IMG submission 114537) | Freshwater microbial communities from Kabuno Bay, South-Kivu, Congo - kab_092012_11.1m | ecosystem: Environmental > Aquatic > Freshwater > Lake | place: Democratic Republic of the Congo... | reverse complement strand
GTATTTGTATCGCGAGCTTTTCTAAGCTGTTCAAATGGGTCAATAGCAGCCAAAAGTCCGGCAGCAAGGATTCCCAAAACACCGATGACGATCAAAAGTTCCATCAGTGTGAAACCTTTATTTGGTCTATTCATTTTTTTATATTTTTTATAATTTCTATAACTAGTATCAATATGAACGATTAAAACTGGCTTGTCAAGTTATATATAGGCATAATCACTGCGACAACCAAGAAACCAACCCCAACACCCATAATCACCATAATCATTGGCTCAATCGCTGTAGTCAGAGCTTTTACCTTTACCTCAGACTCGCCCTCGTAAAAAGTAGCCAGCTTCGCCAGCACCTCATCTAGTTTTCCTGTTTCTTCACCTACAGAGATCATCTGGCTCAATATAGGAGGGAATATATTAAGCTGTTGCATGGCCTCAGCCAAACTTACTCCTTTCTCTACCATCACCGCAGCTTGTCTAATCTCTGCTCCATACACCTTGGATCCAATTGTCTCAGACACAATCTGCAAAGTGTCCAAGATAGGAATACCCGCACCAAGCAATACACTTACAGTTCTAGCAAACTCAGTCATAATTAGGTCTTTTCGAAGTTTTCCCCAAATAGGAATTCTAAAAGTAAGTTGTTCAACAATCAAAGACCCAACCTCAGTCTTTGCCCAGTTTGAGATCACCAAAGCCCCAACCCCAAAAATCACCACCAAGATATACCAAAAATTTACAAAAAACCCGCTCAGTCCCATCAATATTTTCGTCGGCGCTGGCAGATCTGCCCCAAAGTCTTTATACATGGCAGTCAGTTTTGGAACAACCACCACCATCATAATAATGGTAATAATCACCATTCCAATTAAGATAATCAAAGGATAAACCATGGCTCCTTTTGTCTTACTCTTAAACTCTCTTTGCTTATCCAATGCATCGGCCAGTTTTCGCAGTACCTGATCCAAAACACCCGCAGACTCACCAGCTCGAACCATAGCCAAGTAAACAGAAGAAAATCCGCCTCCTGAGATCTCCAAAGCATCAGCCAGCGTAGATCCTCCCTCAACCTCCGTCAATACTTTTTCAACAACCAAATTAAGACTTTTTGAAGACTGCTCTTCTAAAATACGTAAAGCACTAACAAGTGGTAATCCTGCTCCAACCATCGTCGAAAGTTGTCTTGTAAAGTTGGTTATCTCATCTGCCTTAGGCTTTGAAAACTTGCCAAATACCTGGTCCAGCCCCAGCTGATCTTCTTCTGAAATAGAAGTAATCAATAAACCTTTTCCTCTCAACACGGATACAACTTGTTTTTCATCAGTAGCCTCCATAGTGCCACTAGACAAAACTCCATCCATATCTCGAACTTTATAACGAAAGTTTTTCATTTTTTAACTACCATTTTGTCTAATACAGCTGGGCGTATTGCGTACTCTAGAGCCACTGATCGATCTATCACATTAGTATTTATCAAACTAGCCAAACTTTGCTCCAACAAGCTCATTCCCAAGTTTCCACTTGTCTGGATAACATTATCAATCTGGAAAGTTTTTCCTTCACGAATATTATTTCGGACAGCAGGGGTAGCTATCAATATTTCAGTCGCCGCAACTCTTTTTCCATCAACAGTAGGTATTAGTCTTTGAGATAACACTGCCTCAAGGACCATTGATAGTTGCAACACAATCTGAGGCTGCTGATCTTCAGGGAAGCTATCCACAATACGTTCAATTGTCTGTGAAGCAGAGTTTGTGTGGAGAGTTGCAAATACCAAGTGACCAGTCTCGGCTACAGTCATTGCCGCTTCCATTGTCTCCGCATCTCTCATTTCGCCAATATATACGACATTAGGATCCTGTCGCAAAACAGACTTAAGTGCATTGTCCCAAGATTTTGTATCAGTACCTAACTCGCGCTGACTAACAATAGACTTTTTATTTTCATGAATAAACTCTACAGGGTCTTCAATAGACACAATATGCTCAGACCTAAGGCTATTTATCTCGTCAATTACAGCAGCTACAGTAGTAGATTTTCCCGATCCTGTAGGGCCAGTTACAATCACAAAACCTTGCTTAAGCTTGGCAAAAGCATGACAAATAGCGGGCAGTCCCAGTGCATCAATACTAGGGATAATGTTGGGAATATAACGGAGTGAAATAGCGGGCAGTCCACGCTGATAATAGGCGTTGGCTCTAAAACGAAGTTTCCCAGAAACAGTCACCGAAAAATCAATTTCCAAATCATTTAAAAACTTTTCTTTCTGAAAGGGAGACATCATTCCAGTGATAAGTCCCATTAAAGCACTAGAGCTTATTACACCCGCTTCTTGATAGGGAACGAGTTTTCCCATGATTCTAAAGATAGGAAAAGACTCAGCCACAAGATGCAGATCAGATGCATTTTTCTCGGAAGCAAGTGTCAGAAGCTGTGTAATTAAATTTGATTTTTCCATTAAACTTGAGCCACTCTAATAACTTCTTCAAGAGTTGTCACTCCATCTAATACCTTCAAGTAACCATCTTGTTTCATAATAATCATCCCATCATCTGTGGCCGCTTTTTCTACCATCGTCGCGTCAGCTCGCTCCATAATAAGACGAGCAATTTTCTCTGTCACCTTCAACACCTCATAAATACCTATACGACCATAATACCCAGAACCACCGCATTTATCACAACCAGCGCCTTTATAAAGCATAAACGGTACATTGTTTTTTGCTGCTTCAGCCGCCTTTATTGGGTTCGACTTCAGCCAGCCAGGCAAGAGATTTCCGAGAACTTTCTCGATATCCTCAGCAACACCCTCCTCGGGGACATATGCTGTTTTACACTTATCACAAATAGTACGCAACACACGCTGACCAACCACAGCTGTCATTGACGAAGAAAGTAAAAATGGTTCCGCTCCCATATCCAAAAGGCGGGGGAGGGCTCCTGCCGCAGAGTTTGTATGAACTGTCGAAAATACCAAGTGACCTGTAAGAGAAGCTTGTACAGCCAGCTGTGCCGTTTCTTCATCACGAATTTCACCAACCATAATTATATTTGGATCCTGACGAAGGAAAGAGCGTAGTCCTGAAGCAAATGTAAGCCCAGCTTGTGGGTTAATCTGTACTTGGTTTACGCCACCGATTTGATACTCTACTGGGTCTTCCAAAGCCACAATATTTACTTTTGGCGAGTTGACCATAGTGAGAATTGAGTAAAGAGTTGTTGTTTTACCAGAACCCGTAGGACCCGTAGCCAAGATAATTCCATGAGGGATTCGAATTGCTTCTTCCAAAGTAGTAAGTGCTTTCCCTCGTAGTCCAAGCTCGGAAAGAGTTGGTACCTTATCTGTTTTTTTCAAAAGACGCATAACAATCTTTTCTCCATTAACCGTTGGCAGGGAAGAAATACGCAAATCTACCTCACCCCACTCAGACTGAAAATTAAAACGGCCATCCTGAGGAATACGCTTCTCATCAATCTTCATTCCGGACAAAATCTTTATACGAGAGATCAAAGAGGCGTGGTAATCTTTGTCCAGTGTAAGTTTTTCTTCCAAGATACCATCAATCCTGTATCGCACACGAGTGATATTTTGCATTGGTTCAATATGAATATCAGAAGCGCGCAAGCGAATGGCATGTTCGAGAATTTTACGTACAATCTCAACAATCTTTGGCTCTTTTATTATTTGAGAAATAGTGTCCGAAGTCACCAAGCGCACACCTTCTTCTTCAGCCACTTCTTTTCCTCTTTTCAACACTCCCGAAATCTCACCAGACAAACTCTGACTATAAACATTAGCAATCAATGTATCCAAGTTTTCCTTGGAAGTAAGTAACGATTTTATGGCAAAGCCAGTCCTTTTTTGGAAAAAATCAACAGTTGAAAGATCCTCAGGCTTAACCATAATAAGACTCAAGATCTTGTTCTGTTTATCAAGATTGTATGGAACCACTTGATAATTGCGAGCCAAATCAACAGAAATTAAGGTAATTAGATCAGGGTCAACAGATATCTTGCTCTCTGAAAAATAGGGGATACCCAACACCTTTGCTTTTGCCTCAGCCAAACCACGCTCATCCACCAGTCTTTTCTCGATAAGTAGTTCAGTTAAACTTTTCCCCGATGTAACCGCCTCAATCTTTAAATCGTTTACCTTTTCTTGAGTCAGCTTTCCCGACGAGACAAGATAATCCAGTAGGGCAGTTTCCTGATAATCCATACTTTAAATATACCAAATATATCTACGACTTTACGAGTCTCCAAGCACTTATTAAAAAATTTCCAAACGCCAATTTGGCATTTACATTTGTATGTTTCAGATTTGCCAAACAATCAATGGCCAACTTAAGCACTTTTAATCGGTTTTTGTTTACCGAAGACTCAAGACCAAGTTTTAATTTTCCAATCATTTCTTCGAGTGCCATCTCCATATCTACTTTTTCCATTTCATCCGCCAAGGCTAAACATCGGGAAGGACCTTTTGAAAAACACTCCAATATGTCTTTCCAATAACCACTATTATTTGTATCAAGTTTGTTATGATACTCAACCAAACATCTTGAAATAATTGTCGGTAATAATCCATTTTCATTTGATGCCACAAGATAAATACTCATAGAATCAGACACACCTTCCAAAGGTTTAAGTAACACAGTCTGGCACTCAGAAGAAAGCTTGTTCGCATCCCACACAACCATACTCATTGCGTCACTTCCATCAGTCACATTCATCCCAAAGTTGATAAATCGCCTCAAATCATCTATCTTACCTTCACCACCTTCATATCCTAAAGTCTTTGCAGTCGTAAGTCCCAAAGAAGACAAGAGAGCCTCCCTCTCGTACGTGCCAACCACAATAATCTTTGGTAACATTATCTTATTGTACTGGGAGATGTACTTGATGTGTTAGTGCTTAACCGTTAAAATGAACGCGCAACGCTAAAAACTTAAAAATGTCGGAACAAACATATACAGCCAAAGATATTACCGTCCTCGAAGGTCTAGAACCAGTTAGGAAAAGACCGGGGATGTACATCGGTTCAACCGATGAAAAGGGTCTTCATCATCTCCTAATCGAGATCGCTGACAACTCTCTTGACGAAGCCATCGGTGGTTTCGCTAAAAATATTTATGTTTGTATCCACCAAGATGGTTCCGTTTCTGTCTCAGATGACGGACGTGGAATCCCTACAGACAAACATGTCTCAGGTGTCTCCGCGCTTGAGGTAGCCATGACCAAGCTTCACGCTGGAGGAAAATTCTCAGACTCAGCTTACAAGGCTTCAGGCGGTCTTCATGGTGTAGGTGCTTCAGCAGTCAACGCACTTTCTACCAAAATGCAGGTCATCGTTCGCCATGGAGCCGAGTTCTTTATTCAGTCATACAAAACCGGTGTTCCGGACTATCCCGTAAAAAAGATCTCGGAAGCAGACGCCAAAACCCTGCTTCCCGAGTTCCATTACAACATTTTCGGTAAAGAATCCGGTACTTTCACTCGCTTCTGGCCAGACCCAACTATCTTCAAACTAACCACAGACTTCAACTACAGCAATATCAAAGGCAAGCTTCAAGAAAGAGCCTACCTCGTCGCTGGTGTATATATTCATCTATACGACGAAAGGACCGATAAACAGGCCAATTTTTACTTCGAATCAGGTCTCAAGTCGCTTCTATCTCACAACAACAAACACAAAAAACCTCTTCATGAAGTCATCTCCATGTCAGGCAGTGTCACCGAAAACAATCTACCTATTGGAGTCGAAGTTGTTATGCAGTACACCGATACATATACCGATAATTTAGAGTCTTTCGCCAACACTATTAATACATACGATGGTGGTACTCATCTCACCGGTTTCCGAACCGCCCTCTCCAAAGTCATCAAAAATTACTTGACCGCGGGCCAAGATCCCGACAAAAAAGAAAAAAACAAAGGCAAAGAGCTCGACTTCACCCCGGAAGACCTCAAAGAGGGTCTCACTGGTGTTGTCTGGATTAAGATGAGTTCATCGGAAATACAGTTTGAGTCCCAAACCAAAACCAAGATTAATAATCCAGAAGTCCAGTCTGCTGTCTATCAGATTGCCAAAAAAGGTCTTGAGGAATATCTTGAAGAACACCCTCAAACCGCTCAAGCCATTATCGCCAAGATTACTTTAGCCAACAGAGCACGTATGGCCGCCAAAGCTGCCCGAGAAGCCGTAGTGAGAAAAGGTGCCCTCGAAGGTATGACCCTCCCAGGTAAACTTGCCGACTGTCAGGAGAAAGATCCGGCCAGATCAGAGCTATTCATCGTAGAAGGAGACTCAGCTGGTGGTTCAGCCAAGCAGGGGAGAGATCGTGCCCATCAGGCGATTTTGCCTCTTCGAGGTAAAATTCTAAACACGGAAAGAGCTCGTCTCGATAAAGTTATCGAATCCGAAAGTGTTAAGGATCTAATCATCGCTCTTGGCATGGGAATAGGGGACACTCTCGATATCGAAAAACTTCGTTATCACCGCATCATCATCATGACTGATGCTGACGTCGATGGCGCCCATATCGCCACTCTCTTGCTTACTTTGTTTTTCCGACACACCACCGAAGTCTTCGAAAAGGGTTATGTCTATCTTGCCATGCCTCCTCTCTACAAAATCAGTCACGGAAGTACAAGCAGGTATGTCTATACCGACGAAGAAAAAGACACCTACCTCAATACTCTTACTCCATCAGAGCAAAATAAAGTTGGTATTCAACGATACAAAGGTTTAGGTGAAATGAATCCAGAACAGCTTTGGGACACCACCATGAACCCAACCACTCGCACACTCAAACAAGTTAGCGTAGCTGATGCCGCTCACGCTGATGAGGTCTTCACCACCCTCATGGGTCAGGAAGTTGCCCCACGCAAAAAGTTTATTACCACCCATGCCACCATGGCCAATTTGGATATCTAATTAATGAACCTACTTCACTCAATTAAAGCGCTCGAAAACGACAATGTTCTCAATGTTGTCGTCGAAATCCCCAAGGGTTCGAGCGAAAAAACAGAGTACAAAGTTGATCAAGAAAAGTTCGTTTTAGATAGAGTACTAAGTTCAAATCTTTCTTTTCCCTTTAATTATGGTTTTGTTCCAGAAACCTGGAGTAACGACAACGATCCCTTAGATGTGGCTATAATTAGTGCGAACACCTATCCAACAGGCACTATTCTTCAGGCCAGAATTATTGGTTTACTTGAGACAATAGATCAAAGTGGCAAAGATGCCAAATTGCTCGTTATTCCAGTCTTAGAAAATAATCCCGTTTTTGCATCAATTCAAGACACAGATACTCTAGATAAAGACACTCTCACCAATATCGAGTACTTCTACAAAAACTACAAAATCAACGAACCTGGGAAATGGGTCGACATCAATGGCTATTTATCTCTTGATGAGGCCAAAACTATACTAAACGAAGCAATAAAGCGTTACCATCAGCAATTTCAAAAATAAAAAATTATGGAAGACCAAAACGAAGAAAACAAAATAACGACAGTTGACCAAGACAAATCAGACGAGATAACAGTTCCCGCCATTGTTGCTGATACACATTCAGAATGGGGGACGATAAAACACGCTCCCATTGTTGAAGAGATGGAGCGTAGTTATCTCGACTACGCCATGTCTGTTATCGTTTCTCGTGCTCTCCCTGATATTCGTGATGGTCTCAAGCCAGTGCACAGACGTATTCTCTTCGCCATGCGCGACATGGGTATCACCCACAAAAGTGCCTACAAAAAATCAGCTCGTATTGTTGGTGAGGTTTTAGGTAAATATCACCCACATGGTGACACAGCTGTCTATCAAACCATGGTCCGTTTGGCTCAAGACTTCTCTATGCGCTATACTTTAGTCGATGGTCAGGGGAACTTTGGTAGTATCGATGGCGACTCGGCAGCCGCCATGCGTTACACCGAAGCCAGATTGTCAAAAATTGCTGGTGAACTTCTTGAAGATATCGACAAAAACACCGTTGATTTTGTCGACAACTTCGATGGCTCACAACAAGAGCCATTAGTTCTTCCCGCCAAGCTTCCAAATCTTCTTCTCATGGGCTCAGATGGTATCGCGGTCGGTATGGCTACCAAAATCCCTCCACATAATTTACTAGAAGTTGTCAAAGCTATTAATGCGCTCATAGACAGAAGCAAGGTTAGTGCCACAACTCCCGTAGAAGATGCCGATCTTCACTCTACAAGCTACAAAAACCTAATTGGCTCACTCGAGTCCGATATCGAAATAGAAGAACTCTGTCAGCACATCAAAGGACCAGATTTCCCAACCTCAGGTATCATCTACGACACCAACGAGATTAAAAAACTCTACACAACAGGTAAAGCCAGTATCATTATGCGCGGTGCTGCCGAGATAGTCGAAAAGAAAAATGGCCGTTTCCAGATCCTCATCACCGAGCTTCCATACCAAGTAAACAAAGCCAAATTAATCACCGATATTGCTGAGTTAGTCAAAAAGAAGAGAATCGATGGTATCTCAGATCTCCGCGATGAGTCCGATAGACATGGCATGACCGTCGTCGTCGATCTCAAAAAAGACGCCAAACCCAAGAGTGTTTTGAATAATTTATTCAAATACACCGAGCTCCAAACTAATTTCCCCGCCAATGTCGTGGCCCTTATGTCCGATGGCACACCACATCTTCTCAACCTCAAACAAATCCTCATGGAGTTCACCGCCCATCGACAGATGGTTGTTGTCCGCCGCTCACAGTTTGATCTAAAGTCTGCCAAAGACAGAGCTCACATCTTGGAAGGCTTGCTCATTGCTCTTGCCAATATCGATGATGTCATCGAGACAATCAAAAAGAGTCCTGATACCGATACGGCTAAGAAAAATCTTTGTGAGAAATTCAAACTCACTGAGATTCAGTCTATTGCTATTTTGGAAATGCAGCTTCGCCGTCTTGCCGCCCTCGAACGTCAGAAGATAGAGGCCGAGTACCAAGAACTCATGAAGACCATCGAGAAATTAGTCGCAGTCCTAAAAGATCCTCAGAAAGTATTCGCCATCATCAAAGAAGAATTAAACAAACTTGCCTCAGACTACCCAGACAAGAGAAGAACTCAAATCGTCGCTTCTGCTCCAGGATCATTATCCGAAGAAGACCTTATTCCATCTGAAGAAACCATCGTCACTCTCACAAAATCAGGCTACATCAAGCGTATGCCACTTTCCACCTTCCGAACTCAGAAACGAGGAGGCAAGGGCGTCTCTGGCATGACTATCAAAGAGACAGATGAGATTCAGCTTTTGACGAACGCCAACACCCACGACAGACTGTTAGTCTTCACCAGCAAAGGAAAAGTATTTGCTCTCAAAGTCTGGGAACTTCCCGAAGGCAGTCGAATCAGTAAGGGGCAAGCCATCATTAATCTTGTAAACATCGACACCGACGAAACCATCAAGAGTATTCTTCCTATGCCCAAGCAGGTGGAGAAAAATCAATTCCTCTTCTTCACGACAAAAGCAGGTGTTGTCAAAAGAACGGCTCTTAGTAAATACGAAAACATCAAGAGCAATGGCTTGATCGCCATCAAACTCCAAGACAATGACAATCTAGTCTGGGTCAATCAAACCTCAGGTTCCGACCATATTTTGTTAGTTTCCAAAGAAGGCAAGTCCATCCGCTTCAACGAGCAAGATGTTCGTCCAACCGACAGAGACACTCAAGGAGTCAGAGGTATTCTTCTTAAGGGTTCCGACTTTGTCATTTCCATGGACGTTTTCGCGCCAGCAGAACCAGTGTCTACAGACAAACGGGTCAAGCTCTTCCGAGATTTGCTCGTCGTTACCGAAAATGGCATGGGCAAACGCACCCCTCTTCCTGAGTACCCAGTTCAAAACAGATCCGGTCAAGGGCTAAAGGTTTGTGAAACCACAGACAAAACAGGCAAACTTGCAGGAGCTCTCCTTGTTGATCAAGACTCAGAGGTGCTATTGATCACTACATCTCAAGGCCAAGCCATCAAGCTTCCCATCAAGAATATCCCACGATTAGGAAGAGCTACCCAAGGAGTTATCCTTATGCGCTTCGCCAAAGATGGTGACTCAGTCGCCGCTGTCACAACAGTCTCAGACTCGGAAGAAGAATAAAGGAAAGTCTGTGGCTACCAGTCTTGACTTATAGCCCATAATATAGTATAATAATACTGTACGTTAATTTTCTAGGTTCACAGGAGGATTCATGACTGACAAAAAACTGCCAGTTAAAAGACTCAGTAATCTGGTCTGTATTCCTGTCAAAAAAGAGGGGACTGTCTACGACAATTTTGAGCTTCTAGCTCAACTAATTGAAGACTGGAAAGCAGAAAATCCTGATGAAGTACTTGATGGACCACCAATTTTCCACATCACCCCAGCATCCGGTACAAGGAAAATAACAGTTAACAGCATCACATTTTCTCTAAAAGAATCATTCGAGAAATAATCGTGATAATTCTATATTTATTGGCGGGACTATTAGTCCTCTTCGTCATATTTTTGAAAGTAACAAGATAGAAACACAAGGCTCGCATCACGCGAGCCTTTTTTGTTATAGTTAAAATAAACAATAACATGACCAAAATAAACAAGGATTGGCACCTCGCCAACCGTATGCCCAAAAGCGACATGGGGAGCAAAAAGATCTGCGACGATATAATAAGCTCAATTACTACCTATAAAGGATGCGCTGATGCTGGTTTCCCAATTCAAGAATCATATCCCGAAAAATGCAGACTCCCAGATGGTAGATTATTCACCAACACAAAATAATCAGATCAGATACAAAATCCAACATAGATTAATAATACACGTTGCTTATTTCAAATACTTATCATGAATCTGCTTCAACTGAGGATTGGTTACATGCGTATATATCTGTGTCGTTGCCACATTTTTGTGTCCCAACATTTCCTGCACACTACGAAGATCAGCTCCTTGTTGTAATAGAGTCGTGGCAAAAGAGTGTCGCAACACATGTGGACTCACTTTGATAGGTAGTCCTGCCGCTCTTCTATATTTCTCCACAATTCTCTGAATTCCTCGAATTGACAAACGCGCTTTCTCTCCTCCCATTCCCGGATCCCACTCACCACTTTTTGGAATTCTAATCCATAGAGCTCTATATGGGTCCGTCCTCGTATCCAAATATTTCGCCAACCAATCACAAGATCTAGTAGTCAGAAACACCACTCGGGCACGGCGCCCTTTACCGATAATCCCAAACTCCCTCTGTTTCAGATCTATCTTATCAATGTCAAGTTTTGCCAGCTCCGACACGCGAAGCCCAGTCGAAAACAAGATTTCCAAAATAGCCCTATCCCGCAAACCAGCCATTGTTGATGTATCTGGAGAAGTAAGGAGTCTCTCTACCTGATCTCGATCCAAAAACTTAATCTGATGTCCTTCGCCTTTGGGCAAATCAACCTTCTCAGGAGACAGTGTTTTAATGCCTTTTTTCGCACAATATTTAAGAAAAGCCCGCAGTGCAATCACATAATATGATTGAGTAGTAGGGGAGAGCTCCTTCCCCAAAGAGTCCTCATAATGGCTTAAATATAATCTATATCTACGCACCATGTCGTAGGTCAGCTTTTCGATATATTCTTGTGCATAATGTTTTTCAAACCAATCACGAAAAACCTTGAGATAGTGGGAGTAGTTACGGATAGTAAACTTGCTATAGTTTTTTTCCACCTCGATAAAGCTCAAGTAGCGCTTGATATGCACTCTTAAACC
>Ga0172375_10010807_pt1 | contig 11751 bp, 13 predicted proteins | sample LakKiv1m_FD_114537 | JGI IMG/M metagenome (GOLD analysis project Ga0172375, IMG submission 114537) | Freshwater microbial communities from Kabuno Bay, South-Kivu, Congo - kab_092012_11.1m | ecosystem: Environmental > Aquatic > Freshwater > Lake | place: Democratic Republic of the Congo... | reverse complement strand
TCTTCAACTGATAATTGACTAAAAGAGAATTCTTCTATTATTTTTTTATATTCTTCATCACTTCTTAAAATAATAACCTTATCCTTATAAGAAACTAAATTAGATTTAGAAACGACTTGTTGCAAATCTGCAACTTTTTGAGGCTGGTTTATATTCTCCTCTTTAGAGAAATTTTGTTGGAAATTTGCATTTTCTTGTTGTGGATCTGCAAGATTAGTTTGCAAATCTGCAATATATTTTTGCATGTCAACAATTAAATCTTTTTTGGTAATTTTATTCAATAAATTTATTTCTATCAGTTCAAATCCGATTACTTGAATTAGGTTATCTTTTCTTTTTCTCCAAAATCCTTTCGTAAATAGATTTTTTCCATATCTTGAAACAAATCCGTCACTCACACCTAACAAAACCTCAAACTCATCTTGTTTTAGGTCAAGAGACCCGTATGTATTTGTATGGTTTTTATCCCAATCAGCAAAGGCAATGCTCGCGTCATACAAAATATATTCTTCTTTAGTGAGAATTCTATTTTTAATCAATAAAAATTTACCCCTATATGCTCCATGCCAACCCACTAATTTTTTTTGTAATTCCTTTTCAGATCTCATTTGAGAATATCCGGTGCTTAAGCCGGACGATAATGTCATAATATTGCCTCGCATTAACAGTAAATTCCCCAAAGAAAAAATCATTTGATAATTTTTCACATTCTTCTTTATTGTCAAAAACAAACCAACATATTTTTCCTTGTCTTTCAATTCGTAAGAGTTGCCGATTTTTATAGACTAAGGCGGCCGACTCCGGCAGATCTTTTGTTTTATAAATAGAAGTTTGAAAATTATCCATAGCTTTGAAAAAGAAGTGCTTGAACAGGTAAAGTATCCTTTCTTAAATAAAAATCGTTTCTAGCCCGCATATTCCCTTTTGAGAATTGAACAGATGAAGGTTTTAAAAGTTGTTCGATCAACTGTTGTTTGTCATTCCTCGGGAATTCTTTTAGTTCAGTTGATTGGTTAAAAGCATAAAAGATTTTTTGCCGGTTTATCATAATCCTTAAATCTTTTACGGTATTAACGATTGTTGCTAAAATTGGATAGTCACCGATAAGGGATAAATTATTGTGTTTTCGATAGTGACGAAAGCAAGCAGAAATGCTTTTGTTCTTATTTCTTGAGAAATCCCTTTGAATTTTGGGAACAATCCATTCAAGACTTTGGAATTGTGGTTTGGTTTGATCGTTCATATCGTTTTACATTTAATTTTTTAATTTCCTGCTCGATAATCAAATAAGTCAAAGCAATAAAACAATCCTTAATTTCCTCAATTTCTTTATCGGATAAATTCTTTGCCACATCACCTAATATTTCTCGACATCTTTTTACTGTAAACTCGGTATCCATATCAATACCGCGTTTATACTGCAAATAAAAATAAATTTGAGAAAGTCGTAGCCACGACTTTTACGAAGATTTTATTTAGGAATTTAGTTAATAAAGATTGTCTTTATTTGCTATCTTTATATATAAGGCGAGTTTATATTATTTATTCTTGTTCGAATTTGGTCGCTCATCAAAGCGGACTGATCCTGAAGAAACCAACCATGTATCCTTTTTTTGTTTAGGCAAATGATCCGGGCCTAACTGTTCATCAATTTCATCGTTTTTTGAAATAATATCAGGATCGTCCTTATAACCGATAAGTTTTGTTTGAAGATGTTTGATAATAGGGAAAGCAAAATCTTTCATATCCATTAGCCGGATATTTGCTCCAAGCAAAATGCCAATATTATTTGAAATGATTTTATCTCCTCTTCCTTTAGTGGTTTTAATAGTTATGGCAAAACCAGGATTGAACATAAAATTCATGTTTATTTCGTTATACAAAAGATAATTCTCGAAAGGATAATATAAAAAAGTATCTATTTGACAGTCCGCCATAAGTTCTTCAACTTCATATATGAATAAATGTTTAAGACCTCGACCGGCAATTACTTTTTTTCTTTTCCCCGGTTGAGTTGGAGTTGATGTGATAAATAATTTATTTAAATTTTTGATATGGATAATTTGTTCTTCTTCAAAATAATATATCGCTCGTCTTCTTTTCTTTATATTTGGAGAAAGCGTTCTCCACCAACGCTTACAGGCTTTACTGTTCGCAAAACCCTCGTATGGAATATCCCACTGGTCTAAAAACTTCTCAATTTCTTCATATTTATTGTCAATAATCTTTTTGAGTCTATATCTGATATCGCGTTGAATATAGTTTTTATGGTAATCAGGGAATTTTTCCTTAAGATGATTAAAATCAGATAAGGCCGTTTCGCTAATTTTATCTTCAATATTCATGTTTATTTTCATCTAAATCTCATTTTATCAATAAATCTCAATCGTTAATATTTTACAATTCTATACTAACTATCCACGAACTCTACACAATCCAAATCCAATAACGGCTAACAATCGGTCAAGATTGGTCACAGATGTCAACAGACAGGAAAACCAATAATGAATAAAGGCAATGATAAAAATAAAGAAATGGCTAAAAGTTATAAAATAACCGGTAACTGGTCGTTTCTTATATCAAACTTGAAAATAACCATTGTTTTATACGTACGTAAAATGAAGGATATTTTAGAAGAATAGTTGAGTAGCACCTATCATCGGAAAAATAAGAAAGTCATTAAATTTTGACTGAATCCGCCTCAATGTTGATCACAGTTTAATGGAAAAAAGGAAAGTCGGGGAAAATGCGAAAGTTTTATATGCCAACTGTTAATAACCAGTTATTACTAAGATATAACCGCCAACAAGCCAACCCCACGAACTTTGGTCAACTTCGATATAGGCTATCGGAAACGTAGTGGTTTATGGTTTGCCAGAGAATAGTTGAATGATAATATTTATTGATGCAAGCCCATCACTGCCTTGCCATCTTATAGTTGACCAATAAAAAGCAAAACCACACTACATTGTCTTTGCCTTCTAAAAGGCTACTGTCTGTGTGCTTGCTGATTATATGCTCTCTCGCTTCGCTCGGTCGCATTATCTCTCCGCCTTCGACGGAGTGTTTCGGGCAAGTAATGCAGCCCTTCGCTCAAAATGGAGTCCTCCTTCACCATCTCCTCCATTTTTCGCTTCGGGCTGTTTTCCCTCGGAACGAGAAAGATAATTTTAATAAATTTATTTACGAGACAGTCGTAAAAAACGTCTTTTTACGACGTCTCTAATAGGTTATCTTTCTCTGGTCATCGTATAAGAGCTCCTTATACGACGCCCTCCTTCGGGAAAAGAGAAACAATTAGTCGAGTATCTTCGATACTCGACACTTGCCCGAAAACAGAAAGAAGATAATGTGCGGCTTGCTCCTTCGTCGCAAGCCGCCCTCAAAGGAAAGAATAAAAATATAATGTAAACAGTCTGACAGCGAATTCTAACCTGTCTGGAAGTGTAGATGGAGCGGATTAAAAACGGAGCATCGCACTAGCAAAACTGGAAGGGAGAAATTCGATCAATCTTTAATTGCTCGTTGATCCATTCCTGGGTGTATTTAAGATTCAATTTTCGCCGTTTACAAGCAACGGCACAGGAAGTTCGATCAGAGAGAAGTTTGGCTGTCGCAAAATCAGGCTTAACATGAAAGGCTTTTTTAACGATATGAATTTCATGAATTGTCCAATGTTTATTTCCCATATTGGAAAATAGTATAACACCGGTTAGATTTTATGCCCCATTTGTTCCATTCTTCCAGCATTTATATGATTGTAATAGCTCTTAAAAATATGCTATAATTAAGTTATGAGGAAATGTCCCAGATGTAAAGTAGATTTAAAACAAAAGGAGTATAAAAAAGTGATGGTTGATGAATGCCCGAAATGTGGGGGGATTTGGTTTGACCGTGATGAGCTTAGAAAAGCAAAAGACAACACTAGCGATAATCTTCGATGGTTAGACTATGAACCGTTTACTTCCAATAATAGTACAGCTAATACAAATCTTGTTTGTCCTGCATGTAAACATTTATTAAATGAAACAACTTATGATAAATCTAAAGTTAAAATCAATCCCTGCCTCAATTGTAAAGGGACATGGTTGGATAAAAATGAGATTGACAAAATATTAAATTATTTACAAGATTTGATTGTTACTAAAACCTCCAAGGAATATGCAAAAGCGACAATCGAAGAATTAAAAGAAATTATAACTGGTCCAGAAAGCAAACTATCAGAATTTAAAGATTTAGTTGCAGTCGCTAATTTGTTAGAATTAAGATATGCAGTTGAACATCCATGGATTACAAATTTATATAGTGCCATTTATCAATTATGGCCAATTAAATAAATAATATGAAAAAAGGTACTTTTCTTGATCCTGTTGCAAATGCTAGTTCAATCGGAAAATTCTATATTTTAGGTGTAATTCTGAATGTTTTTAGATTTCCATCTTTAATTTCTAAAGGAACGCTTAAAGATTTTGAACTTATTTATTATATATTTAGTTTAATATTATCAGGGGTTATTGGTTACGGTCTAATCAAAACAAAAAAATGGGCTCTATATGCTGTTTTTATTTTGATGGTAGTCGGTCTAATTAGAACTCTCTTTGTCTATTTACCCAAAGGTGGTACTTTAGCAAATATATCTGTAATAGGCGTTGCGATAAACTTGGTTTTATTTCTTTGGTTTTTTCCAGCAAGAAACAGATTCGCTAACTGATTTTTACCTCTTTGTTTTATTGAAGTAGGCCTTAAATCTAGTTTGTTATCGAACAATTTGAAATATTCACAAAATCTTCCATTGTTTTGATAAAATCAATCATAACCGAGTTTGAAAGAAGACAACGGAGGTTCACAATATTTTCGTTTAGATCGACAGATATTTCGTTATATATCGATAAAATTATCTTGCTATTTAACTCCAAAATACATTCTTGTAGGTTATAAGCGATTGACTATAGATATACATTATTAAACAATCAATTAATGATTTTCATTAAACAAAGAAAGCTAAACCGTTTAAAGAATTTTGATTATTCATCATCGGGATATTATTTTATAACGATTTGTACGAAAGGTAGGGAAGAATATTTTGGGAATATTATTGGCAATAAAATGATTTTAAATAAATATGGTGAAATTGTCAAAAAATGTTGGTTTAAAATACCAGAACATTTTGATAACGTTGAATTGAATGAATTTATAATTATGCCAAATCATATACATGGGATAATTATTATCAAATACACAAATCAACCCGTAGGGAACGACCCCTGTGTCGTTCCCATTAATAATAATCAGGTCGGACACGGTGGTCCGACCCTACAAAAATATATCGATGGTGTTAATAAAAAACAATTTCCACGGTTTAATAAACGGATTTGGCAAAAATCATATTACGATCATATTATCCGAACAGAATATTCTCTATTTCAAATCCGTCAATATATAATAGGAAATCCGAGTAAATGGATTTCTGATCGTAATAATCTAATCAATACAGTAATCAAAATCACAAAAACACCGTCTTAGTTTCCTAATCTCAATTAATTACTAAATTATTTTAGTTTTCTTTTCAAATCATCCAATATTTCCTTTGCCAATTCCTTGCCGCCCAGACCAAAAGCCAATCCTCCTGCCAATGACAACATGGCAACAATTCCAGTGAAAAGAATTCTTATTAGATCTTGAGCAACCCCTAACTGATTAAGAACGACTAAGACCGTAAAAAACATGATTGTTCCTCTTGTAAAAACAGCTAAACTATTACTGGCTGTTGACCCCATTGTCTTGACACTATGGCGAACTAAATCTGAAGTTAAATTTGAGGCCAAGATACCTACAAAAGCTATGACAACAGCGACAACAACATTTGGCAGATAGAAAAGAATTTGATTGACGACGGTGGTCGCTCTTGATAATCCCCATACTTCTAGAGCCGGGACTAAGAAAACAATAATTAGCATCCATTTAAATATCTCTGATAGTACCTCTGTCCAAATATTCACTTCTTCTTTTTTAATTAATTTTGTTTTATGAAACAAAAGATCAATTTTTGAAAAAGTAACCACAGTCATGATTAATTGCTTGACTATGCTACCAATTAATAAACCAACTATTAAAATTAAAAGGCCTCCAAATAAATTAGGTAAATAACTGCCTAAATTTTTGAAAAAATCAAATAAAATCGTATTTATTAACTCTATCATTTATATTTCACCTCCTTTCATTAAAAACTGTCAACTATCTATATTGTCCCAAAATTTTATTTCTGTTTTTTCACCATCCATTAGTATTGAAAAAACAGCTATTTTCAGTTTATAGCCTTCAAATTTATTTTTCAACAAGTAATATTGAGCGGCTTTTTTTATATGATAGATTTTTCTTTTATTAATAGCTTCAAAAGGTGCGCCATGATTTAAATTAGATCTGGTTTTAACCTCAATAAAGTATAGACAGTGATTTTTTTCGGCAATAATATCGATTTCGCCGAATTTAGAACGAAAATTTTTTTCAAGAATAAAAAAACTAAGAGACTTTAAATAGTCTAAAGCAAGATCTTCTCCGGTTTTACCGAGATTTTTCTGGTAAAGGCTCATTGGTTTTTTTACGGTGATTTTTACCGGAACCCGTTTATGTTTTACCACATTTTTCTTTTTCACTTGATATAGTTTTGTTTTTGCTTCCTGTTCAGTCAAATTACGAATAAAATAAAGTTTAGCTTTTTGATAGGAAGATTTTTTGACTAACTCCATTTTGACAATATAGGGGGATAATAGGGGAATAATTTTTTCAATTCCTGTTCCCGTTTTAGATATCTTTCTTACGGTAAACATCCTATTGGCGTCGCTATCACCACCTACTTTGACTATAATTCCTTTAAAAATCTGGGTTCTTTCTTTTTCACCTTCTTTTAGTTTATAGTCAATTTTGACGGTATCACCGACTTTATATCTGGTTTCCTTGTAGAGAAATGAATTTGACATAAGTTTGTATTTTATCAGTTACCACTATTTTTTACAAGCCTTAAGAAACGCTACAAATATCGGGTGCGGAGTTAGCGGCCGGCTTTTATATTCCGGGTGTCCTTGAGTAGCAAAATAAAACGGGTGAGTCGATTTTGACAGTTCTATAATTTCGGCCAAATTTTCTACAACCGAACGGGCACTGATTACTAAGCCTTTTTTTTCAAAATCTCGAACGAATTTATCATTAAATTCAAAGCGGTGTCTATGTCTTTCGCTGGTATTTTCCGTTCCGTAAATTTCAAAGGCTCGGGTTCCTTTTTTGACCTTAGCCTCCCACCTACCAAGTCTCATCGTCCCCCCGTAAGCCCTTTTGTCCATATATTTTTTCTGAGCCGGCATGAGATGGATGACAGGATGCTTTGTCTGAGAACTGTTTTCGTTAGTATTGGCGTCAGTCCAACCTAAAATATCTCGGGCAAAAGCAATGACCGCCAGCTGCATGCCGTAACATAAACCAAGATATGGAAGGTTATTTTTTCTGGCGTATGAAGCGGCGGCAATCATCCCCTCAGATCCCCTTTTACCCCACCCAATCGGGACAATTAATCCGTCAGGTTTGCCGATAATTTCTGGCCCTGATTTTTCTACTTTTTCCGCATCAATCCAATAAGTCTTTACTTCCGCCCCCATTTCAAATCCCGCGTGATCAAGCGCATCAAACAAAGCGGCATAAGAATCTCGAAGTTGATAATCCCCTGTTCCAAAATATTTACCCACGATTGCCAAATTAATTACCTTTTCCTTTTTGATATTGATTTTATCAACTAATTTTTGCCACGCAGACAAATCTGGCTTGACAATCTTTAATTTTAATTCTTTCAATATTTTTTCTGCTAACTGTTGCTTTTCTAAAATCAGAGGAACTTCGTAAGGGTGGGAAGCATCAGGATTTGAAATAATATTTTCCGGTTGAACATTACAAAATAAAGCAAATCGTTCAATTCTTCTTTTGTCCAATAATTTTTCCGATCTGGCTACTATAAAATCCGGCTGAATGCCCATTGAATTTAGTGTACGTACGGAAAGCTGTGTCGGTTTAGTTTTTGGTTCGCCAAGGTGAGATGGAGTCGGAACATAAGAAACATGAACATGGATAACGTCACCCGGATTTTTTAAAGTCAAAATTCTTGACGCTTCATAATAAAAAATGTTTTGATATTCACCAGCTGTTCCGCCTAATTCAATAACGACGATATCGGCTTTTTTCTTTTTTCCTAAAGAATTAATCCTATCGATAATTTCATTGGTAATATGAGGTATGGCTTCAACATCTTCTCCTTTGTATTCAAACCTTCTTTCACGGTCGATAACCGTTTTATAAATTTCTCCGATGGTGACAAAATTATCACGTCCCATGTCTTCGTTTAAAAATTTTTCGTAAGTTCCGATGTCCATATCAGCTTCGGTTCCATCTTCACATAAAAATACATCTCCATGTTCAATCGGGTTGATTGTTCCTGCATCCAGATTAAGATAATTTTCAAACTTTAAAGGAGTAACTCGATAACCTGATTGTTTAAGAAGAAGGGAAATTGAAGCGACGGTAATACCTTTGCCTATTCCTGAAATCACACCACCTGAGACAAATATGTACTTCATAAAACTAATGTCAAATGACAAAATTCAAATAACAAATCAATAACAAATTACAAATTTTAAATGTTTAAAACATTTGTTATTTAACATTTGATGTTGATTTATCATTTGTCATTTGTGATTTGTCATTCGCCAGACTCCAAGCGCTCCATTTGCATTTCGGATAGTTCCCGCATCCATAAAATCTTTTCTTACTCTTAGTAAATTTTACCACAACATCACCGCCATCAAGTGGGCATTTTCTGTTTTTTACGGTTTTGACTATTGATTTCGTATATTTGCACTTTGGATAATTTGAACAGGCGATAAATTTTCCAAATCTAGAAAATCGGGAAATCAAATTTCCTCCACATTCTGGGCATATTCCTTTAACATCATCTTCTATCTTTAATACCGAATTATCTTCTTTTCTGATATCTAATTCTTTTTTAAATGGTGTGTAAAAATCTTTCAATAATTTAATGTAATCTTCTTCCTTGTTGGCTATTCGATCTAAACCGTCCTCTAAATTAGCCGTATAAGAGAGATCAAAAATTGTTGGAAAACTATTTGAGAGATAGTCGCAGATTGAAGTACCAATAGATGTCGGGATAAAATAGCGGCCGTCTTTTTCCGTATAATTTTTTACCTGAATAAGTGAAATTATCATTGCATAAGTCGAAGGCCGGCCAATACCTTTTTCCTCCAGTGCCCGGATAAGTGACGCCTCGTTATATCGGGGCGGAGCCTTGCTCAAAAGAGCTTTTTCCTCTAAATTTTTTATTTCTATTTCTATTCCTTTTTCTAACTTAACTACTGTTTGATGGTTGGTAACGTAATACGGATCAAAAACTTTTAAAAAACCATCAAATATTACCTGTTGTTGTTCACTTTCAAAAAGATAGTTTTTATCGGAAATAATTTTTGTCTTAACGGTTTTTATTTGAGCTTCCTTCATTTGAGTCGCTATCGCTCTGTTAAAAATTAATGCGTATAACCGTTGATGATTAATCGTTAACTTTGATTCTTTTTTATCCTTAAAAGCCTCTTTTACATCTATTAATTTAGTCGGTCTAATGGCTTCGTGGGCTTCCTGGGCTGATTTCGATCGAGTTCTAAATCCTCTTGGTTTTTCCAATGCATATTCTTTCCCATATTTTTTTTCAATATATTCTTTGGCCGGAAATACAAATCGTGCCGATAGATTAAAAGAGTCGGTTCGATGATAGGTGATTAAACCTCGCTCATATAGATCTTGGGCCAGTCGCATTGTTTGTTTGGAAGAAAAACCGTGTTTATAATAAGCATCCTGTTGTAAAAGCGAAGTCGTATATGGCGGCATAGGATAACGGGAATTGACTGATTCTTCAACTTCGAAGACTTTATGTTTATCGTTTAAGCAATCTTGTTTAATCGCCTCAACATTTTCTCTGCCAATCGTAGTTTTTATATATTGATAGTCCCCAGCAAATAATTTCAAGGTGAACTTCTGTTCATAAGGAATACTTTCTTTCGAAATTAATTTTGCTTTAATATTAGTATTAAACAAACCAAAAATTTGAAAATAATCTTCGGATTTAAAAGCCTTGACTTCTTTTTCCCGCTCGACAATTAATCGTAAGGCAACTGTCTGTACACGGCCGGCTGACAACCAATTTTTCCCTGTTTTTTTCCAAAGTAAGGGAGAAAGTTCATAACCAACGATCCTGTCTAAAATTCGTCGGGCCAGCTGTGCTTTAATCAGATCAAATCTTAAAGTTTCGGGTTTGGCTAAAGCTTCCGCCAATGCCTTTGCGGTTATCTCATGAAAAATAATTCTTTTCAAGGAAACCCCTTCTTTAAAACCAATGTTTGGCCAATTTTCGCTAATGTAACCCAAGATATAGGCAATATGATAAGAAATCGCCTCACCTTCGCGATCCAAATCTGTTGCTAGAATAATTTCCTGATTTTCTGAGGCAAGTTTTTTTAATTGGGCAATAACTTTTTCTTTATTTAAGATGGGTTCCAAGCCAGGTTTAAAATCTTTTTCATAGTCAATAGCAATTTTATTTTTCGGTAAATCCCGAATATGTCCCATTGAGGCAAAAACAAAGTAGTTATTTTTGTCTGTTTTTTCGTTGGCTTTGAGAATATAATTGAAAGTTCGGGCTTTGGTTGGGGATTCGACTATAATTAACGCCATAATATTCTTAAAATATCAGAGACTCTTCAATTATTCAACCGGACAATTTTTCCAAAACATGTTTTATTATCTTGGAAGATGTCTCCAAATCCCCTTTAACCTCTAAAATCGCCCTACCTTTAATTCTTGTTTGAATAATCTCGATATCTAAATTAGGATATTTTTCTTTGATTTTAATTTTTAACTTTTCCTGATCTTCTCTTTTGATATACTTACCTATACTTTTTACTTGGTAAAGATAATTCCTCACTTCGTTTTCCGTCTCTTTAACGGTGAAATTTTCGCCCAAAATTTTTTCATAAAGTTCTATCATCTGTTTTTTATCGTTGAGACGGGAAAGAACATAAATATGACTCGAACTGATGGATTTGGAATAATATCCATCGACGATGACATCGGGAATTTTGGCAAGACGAAGTAGGTGGCATATATAGGAAGGTTTGTATCCGATTTTACCAGCAAGATCAATAATACGCAGGTTTTTTTCTTTGATTACATACTCCAATAAGCGTGATTTTTGAAAAATATCCTTATCTTCTTTTATCTTTTTTAATAAGGAAGTTATATCCTGAATCATTGAATAATTTTACACCACTCTGACGTAAGAGTCGCCTTGTTTTTTATAAAATTCAACTTTTCCTTTAATCAGCGCCATAATTGTAAAATCTCGACCTAATAGTGTTCCCGGACCGGCATTAACTTTCGTACCCTTTTGACGAACAATAATATTTCCTGGATTGACTTCCTGGTTTCCAAAAATTTTAACTCCAAGTCTTTTTGATCTTGAATCACGGTTCCCTTTAACGGTTTTTTGCGCCTTTGTATGTGCCATTAAACTTTAATAATTTTTAACTTTGTTAATTTTGACCTAAATCCTCTTACTTTTCTATATCTTGATTTTGCTTTAAATCTGGCAATTCTAATTTTTTCTCCTAGGACATTATCAATTACTTCTGCCGTAACCTTATTTTT
>Ga0172375_10010806_pt1 | contig 11752 bp, 5 predicted proteins | sample LakKiv1m_FD_114537 | JGI IMG/M metagenome (GOLD analysis project Ga0172375, IMG submission 114537) | Freshwater microbial communities from Kabuno Bay, South-Kivu, Congo - kab_092012_11.1m | ecosystem: Environmental > Aquatic > Freshwater > Lake | place: Democratic Republic of the Congo... | reverse complement strand
CGAACACGAGCAAAACATTAAGGTGCTTTCACGTTCTGGTATCACGGTAAGCACCGAAATGATTGTAGGCACTGACCACGACACAGAAGCATCGATAAGAGAAACCTATAAATTTATATACCACAACCGCATTCCCATACCGCGGTTTTATATACTTACTCCCATACCCGGTACAGAACTCTATAACGAGCTTAAAAAGCAGGGGCGTATGCTTACGGATGATTTAAAACAATTTGATGGCACCCGCTGTGTACATATTCCCCAAAAAATAAGCCCCGAAAAACTTACTGAGATGTACTGGTGGCTCAACAATAAAGTATTTTCATTGAAAAGCATTTTACACAGGACACTATTTAACATTTCACTTTTTAAAAAACCGCTCATGCTGCTTTTTGCTATCGGTATCAACCTGCATTACAGGCACTATGTAAAACGCAGAATAACCCCCAATATATTCTGACATGAGAATAACGCTAATAAAACCCAGTCTCGACCATCTTTCTAAAGGGTATAACCTTAACGAAGGCAGCATGGAGCCTTTGCAGATGGCTATACTGGCAGGGTTATGCGCAGGCGAAGAAGTTAGATTTTACGACGACAGATTGGATAATATACCCTTTGATGAGTCCACCGATATGGTGGCTATTACAACTGACACTTTCAGCGCACGTAGGGCATACCAAATTGCCGGTATATACCGCAAGAAAAACATTCCTGTAGTGCTGGGGGGTATTCATGTGTCGTTGCTTCCCGAAGAAGCCGCACGATATGCCGACACCCTGGTAACAGGCGATGCCGAACATGTTTGGAAAAACATTCTTTCCGATTTTAAAAACGGCCGGCTGCTCAAGGCTTATCATGGTGCTACAACAAACCCGCAACAGAATTGCCTGCCTGAGAGAAGCATCTTCAAAAACAAAAATTACCTGCCTGTCTCTCTGATTCAGTTCAGCAGAGGCTGCGCTTATAATTGCAGCTTCTGTTCCGTTTCAACATTTTTCAACCACAAGCACCAGTGCCGCAAAATTGAAGATGTATTGCTCGAAATTGAAAAAAGCAAACTGAAGACCCTGCTTTTTGTTGATGACAATATGGTAGCTAATAAGGAATACCTGAAAGTATTTCTTAAAGAATTAATTCCATACAAAGTTAAATGGGCCAGCCAGTCGAGTGTGGATATGGTTAAAGATAAAGAACTTCTTAAACTCATGGCCGACAGTGGCTGTGTCGGTCACCTGATTGGTTTTGAGTCAATAAACATCAATACATTGAAGTGGTTCAATAAATCGCCCAACCTGAGGGGCTTTAACAACTACAAAGAAGTGCTTGAGGTTTTGAGGGACTTTGGTTTTCTTACCTGGGGTAGTTTTATGATTGGCAATGATTTCGACACCATCGACACTATTGAAAGCACTGTTGAATTTGCCATTAAAAACAAATTTACACTGGCATTTTTTCATATTCTGATGCCTTATCCCGGCACAGCTGTTTATGAGCAATTTAAAAGTGAAAACCGTTTGTTGTATAACGGCACATGGTGGAATCATCCCGACTACAGATACAACATGGCCGCCTTTATACCCCGCCTGATGACACCCGAACAACTAACAGAAGCCACAATAAAAGCCAACAGTGCCTTTTACAGCACAAGTTCAATTGCAAAAAGGTTTTTCGACCCTAAAACACACTTACGCAACTTGGTTAATTTCTGGGTTTACAGCCGGTTTAACTATGTATTAAAAAAGACCAGTATCTAAACGATGAAAGATGGAGGTATAAATATTTTTGACATTTAAACAGGTGCTAAAAGACAAGAAGAAATGTAATAATAAAAAAACATTTAAAAACTCTAAAACAAACCGGCTAACAAGACCTAATTAAGAAATGTTTAATCTCATACCAAACATAAACCTTATTACCTTAATAATACAAGACATACCTCTATACTTTAACCTTATTACCTTAGTATAAGAAATCAACAAAGAATATTAACATTATTACCTTAAAAAATGAAAATACAGTTTAATAAGGTAATAAGGTCTTTTTCAGGGTGCATCATGCTGGTTACTAAGGTAATAAGGTTATAAATTGCTAATAAACTTAAGATATATATTTTATTTATTAATATAAATTTATAGACATCGTGCAGCCTCTTCCAAAAATACTATTTACTTCTCCCTGCGGTCCTTATCCTAAGCTGCCCGTTGATAAAGACCCTATTGATTATTTCTACTACCGCAATACGCTTAAGCAGGGCCTGTTTCAGTTAAGGTCGTTTCAAAGCTGGCACCCATTGCATTTCCTGGCGCAAAATATAGCTTTACCTTCTGTCGTTATCGAAAACTTCACTTTCAGTCAATTCAAAAAAGAAGTCAGCAGCAATAATTATAGTATTGTAGCTATTACATTTACAGTGCTGTCAACACATAGTGTGTACGAAATGGTATCGTGGTTAAAAAAAGAAAGGCCTGATATAAAAATTGTATTGGGCGGCTACGGAACAGCCATTTTCAACGAAAGCAACGAGATATCCGAAAAACTTATGTCGTTGGTTGATTTTATTTGTTATGGTGAAGGTCTTGCAGAGATGAATAAAATAATTTATTCCTTATACCAAATCGAAAACAAGAAATCAGAATTAACTCAAGACCTCATACCCGTCAGAAATAGTTTTTTCAGGACCAGAAAAAATCTTTTCGGACAAATTGTTCTTATCGGAGGCCTCGGCTGTATTTATGGCTGCTCTTTTTGTGCCACATCAAGTCAGTTCAGGCAAAAATACATACCCTTGTTTTCGGGCAAACAGCTATTTGAAAGCCTTTACAGACAAAGTTGCCGGCACCCTGAAATAAAATCGGCCATTATATACGATGAGGACTTTTTGGCAAACCGTTCGCGAGTTGATGAATTTACCGAATGCTTTAAAAGCAGCAGCCTTTCGGAAAAACCGTTCTTCATTACCATTTTTGCTTCGGTCAAATCCTTGTTGAATTATTCCATTGATGAATTATTACAGGCTGGTATAGGAACCATCTTTATAGGGGTCGAATCTTTTGATAATCAAATACTGCATAGCGAAAAATTACTGAAAAGAAACGGAGATATTGCTTTACTTTTCGACACCCTGCACACGCATGGCATAAATACCCTAGGCTCATTGGTTGTGGGCTGGGATGAACAAACAAAGGAGATGGCCTTAGCAGACTCAAGCAGATTTATTGCATTAAACCCCACATTTTATCAGGTCGTGCCTTTGCAGGTTGTTCCCGGTACACGCCTTTGGGAAAAGATGAAAAGTGAAGGGCGCACAGGTAAAGATATCTTTATTAAAAACGAAAACATCGCCCTTATTAATTTTGAGCCTAAAAATATGAGCTGCAGTGACGTAGAGAAAGTGGTTTCTCAAACTTATACCGGCTTAGTCGCTGAAGGCGGTCCCTGGCCTTTTCGCCTGTTCGAAAATATGCTTACAGGTTATAAAAATCTTAAAGATAAAAAAGACATTTACTCAGCAAGAGCATTTAACTATAAAAAACAAATTTTCCCGCTTTGCCTGTTAGCGTTTAGTTCCATATTGTTTTTTCGCAGTAATTCATTTCGAAGCAGATGGTTCCGCTCCATGAAAAGATTTGCTGGTCAATTCCCTTTCTTGTTTGCTTTAACACTGCTATTATTGCCTGTTACAACAGCAGCACTAATAATAATATATGGCTGGGGTCAGATAAAATACGCCCTAAATCCGTTGGGAGACCAGCCTGATACATTAAGAAAAGAATACCAATAAATTACTTTATAACCACATTTATTGTACCAGTAAGAATCTGCGCATTAGAAGTCCCTTTATTCATTTCAACAATGAAGTAATATGTACCAGGGCTTACATTACTATTCTTGTATTTTCCATCCCAGCCTTCAACACCCTTATATATCTCTTCTCCCCATCTGTTCAGAATTGTCACATCAAGGTCTTTTCCGAAAATATCGTTAATACCGTCGCCATCGAAAGGCGTAAAAGCATTTGGAAGCACTTTAACCTTTACATTAATGTCTTCTTCAACACTGGGGCAACCAAATTCATAGGCTATTACAGAAACAATACTTGTTGCTTCTATGGCAGCAGAGCTGAATATATTTGAAGCTCCGGATTGTTTTAAAGTGCTGTTTATAAAAAAGTCGTAGCGCGGATAGGTGTCGGGGGTGGCTGTAAATGTAATTACCTGCCCCTGGGTAATTTCATGCAATGGAGCAAAATCGCTAGTAAGTGAAACATAGTATGTATTATGCACCTGCAAAGTAAATGAAGCCGTATTGCTGCAGGTATTGGCATCGGTAGCTAATACTGTGTATGTTTGGTTTGTAACAGGAGCAACTGTAATGGTGGCTGTTGTAGCGCTGGTACTCCACAGGTAAGAAATGCCTCCCGAAGCCGTAAGTTGTGTACTATTTCCCTCGCATATGAGGGTGTCACCATTTATTGTAACCACCGGCAGGAGCCATATGGTAACATTCACATCATCCGACTTAGAACAGCCATTGACATCTGTTACAGTAACTACATAATTCGTATTCGATATGGGATGTACAGAAACCTGTGCGGTGTTTCCCAAACCATTATTCCATTGATATTGAACACCACCCGTCGCTGTTAATGTAATAGTATCGCCCAAACAAATAGCAGTATCCAATCCCGCAAAAGCCAGTGGTAAAGGCCAAATATGTACTATTACACTATCAACAGCAGGTGTAAAACAACCGTTGGATACGGTAATAAAATATTCCGTATCGGCTTGCGGATTCACACTTATTTGTTGGGTAGTATCACCGGTACTCCACGTAAAAGTCGAATTTATACTACCCGTAACACTTGGGAATGCAAATTCTCCTTTGCATACGGTAGTATCATTAGAGGCTATGGCAAAGGGTTGGGGTACAATCATCAACACAACATCTTTCACAGAACTTGTGCATAAATAAACGGTATCGAAAACTGTTGCATAATAATGATAAATACCGGCATTAGTCTCAGTACTTATTAAAGTATCGCCCGTATGAATAAGATTGGAAAGCAATGAATCAAGATACCAGTTAATAATACCGTTACCGGATGCAATAAAAGGATATACCGTATCACCTATACACACAGTCTGATTGTTAACAACAGGTTGTGCTGGTGAAGGCAATACGACTAAGATGGCCGGTGTCGGAAAGCTTTCACAATTATTGACTGTTTGTGTGGCATAATAGGTATGAGCCCCGACTGAGGTTGCGGTTGGTATAAAAGAGCTGCCTGAGGCTAAATAATTCGTCAACTGGTAATCGGCATACCATTTCACATCGGTTCCCGAAGAAGTTAACGGCGGATTGGGATTACCAAAACATACGGTGTCATTTGTTGTTGAAGGTGCCAACGGAGTAATAGTAACTTTAACACTGTCAACAGCAGTACCGCAACCGTTATTGACTGTAACTGTATAAGTAGCTTGTGGCACACCGGGGCACACATTAATTTGTTGGGTTGTGTCGCCTGTACTCCATAAAAAAGCTGAATTAAAACTGGCATTTACTGATAATGTAGCTGTATCAGTTTTACAAATATTAGTGTCATTACTTGCAATAGCATAGGCTATTGGTACAATGTACAAAACGACTTGCCTGTACTGACTGGTGCATAAATAATTAGTATCATAAACATTTACATAATAATAATAAATGCCACTTGATGTCGCTGGGCTTGTAAACGATGCCCCTGTATGAATAAGGTTTGTAAGTAATGAATCGGAATACCAGTTTACTAAGCCATTGGCAGAAACAGTAAAGGGAGCTACAGGTGAGCCAAAACAAACAGTTTGGTTATTGACCTGTGGTGCAGGAGGTGTGGGGAGAATTTCCAGTACCGATATAGCCGGGGCGCTGACACAAATACTATCAGCGTCTGTCACATAAAAAGTATGCGTACCTACACTTGTTGCTATGGGTTTATAATTATTCGTATCAGATGCCACCAAAGTAGTCATCTGTGGGTTAGAATACCAGTTTACATTGTTTCCTGTTGCACTTAGAACGGGGTTATTTGCACCAAAACAAATCGTGTCGCTGGTTGTCACAGGAGGGAGAGGGAAAGCCCCAACATATACCTGTGAAGTAGCTACGGGTCCCGGGCAACCTTGTACAATTATTTCCAATAAATAGGTTCCTGAATTGGCTGTAATGACACTGTCGATAGTTGGATTCTGAAGATTTGATGTAAAACCATTAGGCCCATTCCATTGATATTGAACTGATGGAGGAACCGGCCCTGTTGATAATTGAAGCGTATCACCAACACATATCGGACTATTTGTAACTATATTGGTAGTAGCTGAAACAGGAACAAACACCGCATTTGAAGTTTGTAACAGAGCAAGCCCTGTTAGGGTGCCACCTGCTTGTCCTGCAGTTGCCCCCCATGGAGAGTTCTGTGTGGTTTGCATCCCGTTAAGTCCTCCGTTTACAATAGTTGTAATATTAGAAGGAAATGTAGTCTGATTAACCCAAACAATTCCCCCCCCACCTCCTCCACCTGGACCAACATATTGACCACCATTATTATCACCACCCTTCCCCCCATGAACATCAACAGTTAAATTACCAGTATAACTCTGCACTTCCATAACCACTGTACCTCCAGCGCCACCACCGCTTCTTCCCACATTATTATAATTTCCTGTTTTATCATAGGCATAAGCATATATGCTTTGATTATTGCAGCTTACAGAATTAGCCTTAATGATAACAATACCTCCGCCATTAGTACCAAATTCTGGACCTGTCGTTGAATACCTATGATGCCCAACGCCACCACCACCGGCCATAAAAATTTTATTAGCAATAGTTGAATAATTCAATAATTTACCGCCTAATCCCCCATTATATTGTGGAGTGCAAACTGTAGTTGACTTTCCCCCCTGACCTCCGGCACCATAATTACCGCCACCACCGCCACCAAGATAAAAGGCATCGTTATGCCCTGCTATAACTTTTTGCCCGCCACCGGCACCACCGCCATTTGCCAAAGGGCCGGTGCCACCCCAATACATTATGGGTACTGACACAATACCCTCACCCTTTATCCTTAAATTCATGCTACCACACACATAATCAACCTGAGGAATACCACAAAGTGAACTTACAAAAAATTTTTCGCCTCCCCTGAACCCTCTATCTCTCACATCAATAGGTGCATTAAGCGTTAATGTACCATTTACCTCAAACACAAGAATTCCTCCGCTTTCGCCATCCCATGCTTTACACTTCAAAGTATCAGTAACAGTTACATTAGTATATATCGGAACCTTAACTATTTGAATATAACCGCTGTCATTATATGTCCTTTGGACAGAATCTCTTAAAAAAATTTGATTCGAAACAACATTGCTGATAATTCCAAACTCATAATTTCCCGCATTGGCATAATTTAAAATAGTGCCATAGGCAGATGTGTTGGCAGTGTCTATTTCAGCCCCCCTCATTTGAATCAACAGCACTTTATCGCCAACATTGAAACCGGTAGCATTATTAACTGTAACTGAATTTTTACAGAAATCATAATGATTTACCTTCTGATAAGTATTTATAATACCTGAAATTTGTGCATTTGTTATTATTGAAACAAAAACAAGCAAGAAAACGCATTGGAGTATCTTCAACATATGGAGAAATTTTTTAATAAAACAAATTTAAGAAAAAAATGACTTTTTGCAGCGTATCACACATTATTTTTTAGGTCTGTAACCTTTTTGTTTGGCCATTTCCTCCAATCGTTTCTGAAAACCCGATTTCTTCACTTCAACCTTCCTGCTTTTATTGGCTTCAATTTTTCGCTTCAGTTCTTCTTCATTAATAATAAAACGGAAAATATACATTTGAAGAAAAGTGATAATATTAGTCAGAAAATAATAATAGCTAAGGGCGGCAGAATAATTATTAAAAATACCTAAAAACATGACCGGCATCATATACATCATTACTTTCATACCCGGCATCTGGTTAGTGGAACCCATCATATCATTGTTAACTTTTGTATAAATGATTGTAGTAATAGTCATCAGCAGCGTAAACAAGCTTATATGGTCACCGTAAATAGAATTTATAAAAGGAACATACCCAAATGTCCAGATTGAATCGTATGTTGAGAGGTCATTAGCCCAAAGAAAACTTTGCTGCCTAAGCTCAATAGATGCCGGAAAAAACCTGAACATAGCTATCAGAATAGGCAATTGTAAAAGCATGGGTAAGCACCCTGCCATGGGGTTAACTCCTGCTTTTTTATACAAAGCCATTGTAGCTTGTTGTTTTTTTAAGGCATCCTCCTTCTTGGGAAACTTTTTGTTTATCTCTTCAATATCAGGCTTTAATATTCTCATCTTAGCCGATGACGAATAGGTTTTATAAGCAATCGGAAACAATACAAGTTTTATTAAAAGCGTAAGAATCAGAATAATGATGCCGTAATTAATATTAAACTTATTAAGAAAATTGAATACCGGAATAACGGCAAACCGGTTAATCCATCCAAATATTCCCCAACCTAAAGGTATTTGCTTTTCAAGTTGCAAGTCATAATTTTTAAGCGTATTAAAGTGGTTTGGGCCAAAATAAAACGACATTTTCAACGCATTTGCGTTTTTTGATTCATACGGCAGGCCCACAGTCGAAGCCAACGATTTTACATATACACTATCATCTTTATTGGTTTTCGTATTCAATTCAGCATTAATAAAGTAGTCATCAGCAATAATTACAGATGTAAAAAACTGCTGTTTAAGCCCAATCCACTTAATTCTATTGCTTAACAACTCTCTTGAGTCCTTTCTTTCGGATAAACTATTCACCTCATCACTAACATATTTATAATATATTGTTGAAGCATCTCTTTCATTCTTCTTATTCTTCTCCTGCGAAAGGCATACATTTGAAAAATTAAAATCTATGCTGGAGGATTCCTTTGCAATAACATCCTGCATCCCCACAAGATTTATGTCAAAGTCAATCAGGTAAGAGTTTTTCTTAATAGTGTACCTGTACTCGATATAAGATTTCTCATTAACAACCAAACTGTCATTTTCTTTTTTCGATGCGAATAATCGGTAAGATATACTTAACGAATCACCTGTAGCAAGGTTCAGCGAGTCGCCATTTAAAGGCGTACCTTTATCATCAAAAGGTTGAAAATAGAAAAATGAAGTATTTATGGTATCATTTTTAAAATTATAAAACTTCAGGTCAAATCTGTTAGTATCACCTTCAAAAAGTACTAAAGGACTACCATAATATGTTTTAAAATTCTTTAACTCTACAGCACATATCTTTCCTCCCTTGTTAGACAACCTGAGTTTTAAAATATCATTTTCAAGAGTTACATACTCTTTATTACCCACTGTGGCATATTCAAAAACGCCCGAATTATCAGCAATTAATTCTTTTTTTATAGTGTCTTCTATTACAGTATCGTTTACAGATGATTTATTGCTCTGAGTAAGAATATTAAGTGAATCCTGAATTCTCTCTGCATTTCTGATTGAATCCTGCTTTTCCCTGGCTGCTTTTATTTCTTCTTTGCTTGGCGAAGATAAATAACTCCAACCTATCAGAATAACGGCAATAAGCACAAAGCCCAAAATTGTATTTCTATCCATTGTAAAATAATAAAATAATGCGCAAAGATAATTTATAATTGTAAACCTGACATTTCTTTCTTAAAAAGAAATGGCATTAAAGATTACAATGTTTAATAAAATCGACAAAAAGCGGATGCGGGTTGTCAACTGTGCTTTTGTATTCAGGATGAAACTGCACGCCAATAAACCAGGGATGCCCTTTCAGCTCAATAACTTCAACCAGGTCACTTTCAGGATTAATGCCAGAGCAAATCATGCCCGCATCAATAAATGCATCCCTGTATTTATTATTAAACTCGAAACGATGACGATGTCTTTCGTGAATAAGCTCTTTATTATAAATGTTGCTGATTTTTGTGTCACTATTTATCTTGCAAGGATAAGTGCCAAGCCTCATGGTGCCTCCTTTACACGAAACTTTCTTTTGCGATTCCATCAGGTCAATTACCGGATAGGGCGTTTTAGGGTTCATTTCAGTCGAATGTGCAAGGGAAAAACCAAGTACGTTTCTGGCAAATTCGATTACAGCACATTGCATTCCCAGACAAATTCCAAGGAAAGGAATATTATTTTCTCTGGCAAATCTGATTGAAGCAATTTTCCCTTCAATTCCTCTTTCTCCAAAACCGGGAGCTACGATGATGCCCTTTAAATCTTTAAGTATGTCCTTGAAATTATTTTCGTTTATTTTCTCCGACTGCAGTAAAACTACCTCAGCCTTACACTCATTTTTTACTCCGGCATGAATGACTGATTCAAGAATAGATTTGTAGGAGTCTTTAAGTTCTACGTATTTTCCCACAAGGCCTATTTTAATTTTCTTTTTAGGATTTTTAATCTTAAATAAAAAATCTTCCCAGAGTTTCAAGTCAGCTTTACGGTCAAAAGAGCAGTTTAGCTTTTTCAATACCACCTCATCAAGCTTTTCATCGTGCATTAACAAGGGCACATTATAAATGCTATCGGTGTCTATAGCTTCAATAACAGCCGAAGCATGTACGTTGCAGAAAAGGGCAATTTTATGCTTCATGTTTTCATTGATGTGCTTCTCAGTCCTGCATACCAGAACGTCGGGCTGTAAACCCTGTTCTAATAAAGTTTTCACCGAATGCTGGGTGGGTTTTGTTTTTAATTCTCCGGCTGCAGCTAAAAAAGGAACCAATGTTAAATGAATAACCAGGCAATCTCTTTCTCTTTCGTACCTCAACTGGCGAACAGCTTCAATATAGGGAAGCGATTCAATATCACCAACGGTTCCGCCAATTTCAGTTATCACAAAATCGTACTTCTTGTCCTTCCCTAATAACATGATACGGTACTTGATTTCATCTGTAATATGGGGTATTATCTGAACCGTTTCACCCAGATAATCACCCCTCCGTTCTTTTTCAATAACCGATTGATAAATACGCCCTGTAGTTATGTTGTTAGCCTGTGAGGTTGGTATATTGAGAAACCTTTCATAATGCCCCAAATCGAGGTCTGTTTCTGCACCGTCGTCTGTCACGTAACATTCACCATGTTCGTAGGGGTTTAATGTTCCCGGATCTATATTTATATAGGGGTCGAGTTTCTGTATTGTAACGGTATAACCTCTCAACTGAAGTAGTTTAGCCAGTGAAGCTGCAATAATTCCCTTGCCAAGCGATGACACAACGCCACCTAAAACAAAAATATATTTTGTCGTTTCCATAATCATTTCTTTTTCAGCAAAAATAAACAGTTTTTCTCAGTATTTTACGTAGATTAGCCTGAATCTTATTTTTTTGATACAGAAATTTGTTTTTTTTTGATAATTATTAAAAACTTTATATATTTGTTGTTTTTAAAACCAAATGCAAAGGCTCCGAAACTGGCTATACTTCTTTTTGTTTATCCTTTTGGGATTGTTTATTTTTATCATCCCTAATATTCCTTTACCCTTTCCCTTCCCTGTCCGATTAAGCAATTTGTTTATTTCTCTTTATGCCCGTTTCTCTACGTGGCTTCCTTTTATTTTTCTCATTGGCCTTTTCATTTCCGGTCTTATCATCGTATTTTTTAAGAAAGCCCGTCGCCGTGGTGTCAAATTGTTATTTTTTCTTTTTATCCTTATT
>Ga0172375_10010804_pt1 | contig 11752 bp, 18 predicted proteins | sample LakKiv1m_FD_114537 | JGI IMG/M metagenome (GOLD analysis project Ga0172375, IMG submission 114537) | Freshwater microbial communities from Kabuno Bay, South-Kivu, Congo - kab_092012_11.1m | ecosystem: Environmental > Aquatic > Freshwater > Lake | place: Democratic Republic of the Congo... | reverse complement strand
CGCAGGAATACCAGGATAACTGTCGCTGAGTCGTGGGCATTCGTCCCAAGCCGTAGCCCAATCTCCAATGAAGATGCGCTTGCCAGTCATGGCAAGACCTTTGCTTACCTCAACGACTCTACTACCATATTGTTCTGCGATAGCCATTAAGCACCATCCCATGCCTGGTTATAAGTACCAGCAGTAGCAGCCAGGCGACGAGTGCTCTCCGCAATATTACCGAGGTATCCGGTCTGGCGTCTACTGTTATCCAACATATCTTCCTGATAGCCAAACTGCGCAGCGCGAACAGCCAGGTTCTTGCCGATCTCCTCAATCCTAGACCATCGCACATTTGTTTCGCCAGTAAAATCACCCTGGCCATAAGGTGCAGGTGGTTTAGGCGGAGTGATTGCCGGCATGTGTTGCAGTGGTTTCCATGCAGGTGGTGCCCACGGAGCCATCATTGCCTGTGTTAAGCGCGTCCACTCCTCAGATGCGCTTACTATTCCTCCAATAAGGTATCTCTGAATCCAGGTGTGAACCTGCATGAAGTTATTCTTCATGCCTGTGATACCACCTGTGATAAGTCCGATAGCAGACCAGATAAGAGCAAGGACATAACCAAGCATCGTCGCAAGTCCCTCAGCAACCATCTTGAAGAATAGCATGACCGAGCGGCCCATATTCAGAATGAATGTGAAGACCCTACCGATAGCATAGCCATAGGAATATATAAATGCGCCCATACGGTTGAGCGTATCAATGAACTTGTTGACTGCATCAACCCAGTCGTTGATATTTGTCCCAAAAAGACCAAATAGTCCGACGATGAATCCCCATACCCCAGCAGCAATAGTTTCAATAGCGTCTGCTATCCGTTCGCCCATCTGTGCAAGTTCTTCAGGACGGCTACCAAACTGTTCCTCCAGATTGCCACCAATGCGCTCGATAATCTGTGTGATGCGAGTGATGATAGGCTCGACAAGCGGCAATAACTTCACAACCGCACGTTTCATCGAGTCTATTGCATTGTCCCATTTGTTCTGGAGCGTATCGGCCATTGGAGGCAATTCGGCGAATGCACGGGACAGTCTGTCCACAAACTCCCTGCCACTAATTCCCATCGCCCTAATACCTTCAGCACTTTGCGTTCCGAAAGCTCGCTGCATCATCTCGCGTATCTGTGGTAGATGTGTGCCGAGGGCATTGATGTTCCGTTCGCTCACAGAGCTGCGTGTCATTATCTGAATCAACTGTTGATTAACGTCTTCTAGTTCTGGCGCACCACCACCGCTAATGGCAAGTGCATTCCCAAAAGCATACAACTGGAACCGTGCTTGTTCGGCTGTCTCTCCAACAGACTGCAATGCTACAGAACCTTTGATTGCATCTTCTAATGTAAGTCCAGGTAACTTAGCAACAACCTCAAGCGACTTTATTTCATCGCTCGCACCTTGAGTCGAACCCATAGTAGCACTCAGAGCATGACGTAAGGACTCAAACTTCATCAGCATAGGCGTTATCTTCGCTATGACTCCAGCAAGGGCAACTTCCGTCAGAATAACCAGTGCAGAATGCAATGCAGATACGGCTACAATAGCAAGCAAGAATGAAGCCGCCATGCCAGCACTTGCTGCGCCAGCCAAGTTGAAGTTACCAATGAGTCGCCCAACGCCTTGCATAATCGTGCCAAGCGAAAGTCCCAGACGACCAAGCGGCCCATTGGCTACCATTGCCGCCTGTCCTACGCCTTGAATCGCACGGCCTACTGCATTGAGGTTGCGAGCAAATTGACTGTAGTGTCCTGCTGCACGACTAACGCCACTTCCGTCCCCACTGCCAAATAACCAGTTGCGTATTCCTCCACCCATGCTTCTAAGTCGTTCTTGCGCTCGATGTAAGCGTTCAAGAATCGTAACGTGATCTGATATTGCGCGATTCCGGGCACGCCAAGCATTGATGTCGGCTACCCAACTCGAACCTACATTAGCGAATGTGGGGTCGTTTAGAATATCGCTGCGAGATCGTCCTTGTGGTGTCGCTTGGCGACTACGTTCCGCCGCACGTCGCAGAACTTCGCGGAGTCGAGCAGCTTGGTAATTGATACGGTCTAACTTGGCCTTGAATGCTTTAGTTTCAGCAGACTCAATGTCATCGGCAGTCTTCTTGGCGGCATCTACCTGAACCTTCTGGACGTCATTGACGTGTTTCTTTACCTTGGCATTGACTTCCTTGAGATTCTTGTCCAGATCGCCCATGCGGACAACGATGTCAACGTATGCCTCGGTTAGTTTCTCGCCACCGGCCATCTACAATTTACCTCGCGTCGTATCCATGCTTCCTATAGTAGTCAATCAGTTCCTGGCGTCGCTTCTGCACGTCTTCGGACTGTTGCTTTGCGGCATAGTCCCTGCCAAGCTCACCTAACTTCTCCGCACCAAGAGCGAGCATCTTCATCTGGTAGAGAGTCAACTCCCCGACCTGAGCCGGGGTGTAGTGATAGTGCTCGCACAGACTTGCTATGACTCCTTCCCAGCAGCCGGGGTCTCCGCTTTTGGGTCGTCTGAGTCATTCTCATCCTCCAAACTCTTGAGATCACCGCCCTGCATTAGTCCACCTGCCAATAGGTTCAACGCCTCCATATCCTCCACCCGAACCTGCGGGGCAAACTCCTCGAACGTGAGGCCAGGATGGTTCGGCTTGGCTGCAAGCCAGAGCATATAGCAGATGGAGTCGATGTCGAAGTTCGTCGCTTCGGACATGTCAATATCGGCCATCGCGTCCTTGATGACCTGTTGGCGCTCAGAGGCAGTGAGAACGTCCTTGAGTCCCTCATCACTTAGGATGGCCTTAGCAGCGTTCATCTTCTGCCATCGGGCAAGCCGCCCAAGTGCGTTAAGCGGGAGTGGCGTAAGCGTCCACTCCTTGCCGCCGATAGTGGCGGTGATCGGTGCTGCAACAGCAGATGCAACGTCGTTCATAGTAGTCTTTCCTTTCTAGTCACGAGAAAATTAGGGAGGAGTTACAGGATAGGTTATGGAGCCAAGCCCTTGTATCTCAATGGTCAATTTGATAACGCCATCGGACATAACATCCGGTTTGAAACTTGTTACTATACCAGTCCCCTCGTAATAATAATCTTCCGAGTCGTCTGTGTAAAAGTTCCAAATGCCCATGCTGCCAGGTGTAGTTTCGATAGGTGGCGCATCATAAAGGCCAGTCAACGATGCACTCCATTCTGTTAATCCACCAATGAACTCTTTTTTGCCGCCACTATCCATACCGGTAGACTCATCAGCAGCGCCTTTGATGTCCATCGTCCAAGAGGTAATGCCATCGAGAGTGCCACTGCCACCAGCATAATCAACAGAGGCTCCTTTGCCATGAACACGGGTAGCCATACTTGATACCTCCTAAGTGAGCGTACTTGTGCCCTGGAACTCGACCGACATCTTAGCTACACCGTCTACAGATACCTCTGGTTTGAAGCCAGTAACAATCGCATCCCCAGCGTAAGTCACGCCTGTTGTTAATTCCAATACCAATTCGATCGTATCGCTAACGTTGAGCAACGGCGGGTCACCGAGTATGTCAGTTTCGTCTGAATCCCAGAAACCATTGAACGAGCCAGACCATTCTGTTAGCCCAGCCAAAAAGGTTTTATTGCCACTGCTATCCATGCCGGTCTGTTCATCAGCAGCCCCCTTGTAATCAAGTGACCATGCCGTGATGCCCAATACCTCATAAGCGGTTTCACTGAGAATCCCGACCTTGGCCATGCCACTCTTGCCATGCAGTCTAGCCATTGGAACCTCCTAATTAAGTGAGTGTCCCAGTGCCCTGGAAGTCACAAGTAATCTTTATCGGGCCATCAACCGATGTATCGACCTTGAAACTCGTTACGATGATAGTTCCAGCATAGTTCGCTCCAGCAGCTACGAGATAAAATGTAGCCGAGCCGGTGGTTCCGGCAGCAATCTTGCCAGTATCATAGTATCCACTGAACGAGCCAGACCATTCTGTCAATCCTGCAATGAATGTCTTAGCTCCACTGCTATCCATTCCAGTGGTTTCATCAGCAGCACTCTTGTAATCTATCGTCCAGCTAGTGATACCAACTCCGGTAACACTACCACCAGCGAACGTTACACTACCAGCCTTACCGTGCAAACGTGCCATAGTTTATGTCTCCTCTAGCATAACGCTATACGTGATTGTTGCACGCCAGCCCTGGTCGCCCACGGCTTCGTACCCGTGACCTGTCCGGCCAAACCTCAATAGGTGGTAGCCGGTTATAGTCATCGCGCAGTCATCGAAAAGTATCTCTACGTCTTTCCTGTATCCGAGAATCGTACCAAGAGCCATCTGGTTCGTCTCATCCGTCTTAACGCCAATCCATAGGCTCATCGTCACGGGGATAATCTCTATCGGATGAGAACCAGTCCCCATTGTCTCCAGAACGGTAGACTGTCCAACGTCTACTGTCATATAGGGCAGCGTCTTGCCCTGCGCCGCATAGGACGGCCAGCATCCGCCAGTTAGCTCTCCAGCAACTGTCCCTGAGCCATCGAACATAACCTGTATGCCTTCAAGCAGTTCTTTCACAGTCGCGCCTCGCGTATCCTGCGCCGCACAATCGAGTCCATACCATCAACAGCGTTCGAGAGCCACGGCCTCGGCGCGACAGTTCCACGTCGAGACTTCTTGGTTATCACCAACGCTCCGCTAGCCGCACGATAGACGATAAACGGTTTGCTAACCGGCCCGAAAGTCTTGCCACCTGGAGTGCCATACTGAGTCCAGTAACCTACCTTGCTGCTGCTTCCTACCCTGGCACGCCGTGGCCCGACAAGAGCGGAACCTATGCTTGCCAAGAGCTTGCCAGTTTGCATCGCAGGTGCGTCACCAGCCGCACTCCTTGCACGAACCCAGCCATACTGAGGCGGTTCTGCCGCTGGCTTCGGCGTGCCCTTGCCGCCAGCTTTCATCGCTCGGCGGATACCCTCAGCCATATCGTCTGCAGTAGCCTTGAGCATCTTGTCAACAGCTATCTCCAACTTTGCTTTGAACTCTGCGCTGTGATCGACTATCTGCATCAGTACCCGCCGTCCACTATCCGAACCATCTCAATCTCGTAATGATGGTGGAGGTTCGCAACGTCATCCACGTGCGTAAACTCATAGATGTCTGTGCCAACCTCCCCCCTGTCTTTCTCAGCAGGAACCTCGCCACTCGTTAGCATATTGCAGAACGCTACGAAGGCAATGTCCACGCCCTCCGAGCCGAGCATCGTCCGCTCATCGGCATTCAACGCCTGGATCATAACCGGCACGTCCTCAACGTCCTCCCATGACTTAATCTGTTCCCCATAGGCGTCTTGGACATAGGTTGTCGCTGGCCCAAGCCGCTTGATAGTCATCGTCTGATTGAGAAGTCTGGCGGGTATACCCATTAGGTCGGCCTATTCGCCCAAAAGTCCATTGTGTCAACAAGAATCATTCCATAGTCTGCCACTGCATCTCGACGACTGCAAGCAACATAAGGATAGTATTCGGTGTCAGGATTGACGGCTGACGCAAACGACGCTACTTCCGTACCATCAATGAAACAGTGCGCCTTGATTGTAAGTCCAGTAACTCGGAGGTCTACTCGAAGAATGTTGAACGTATTATTCACTGGCGCAACTCCACTATTATCGGCAGTTGCATCCACGTTTGTATTGCACGCCATGCTCCAGTAGTTACCTACTGTTGCCAAAGAATCATAGTGGATCCCAACAACGTCAGTTCCGGTGGTAGTCCATTCACTAGCGACCTGTTTCAATGGCCCTGCTTTCACCAATCCAGCCAATGTGCAAAAGCCGATGCCAAACGCCGTTTTCGCAATGCCTCCTCCGACAAGGGACGGCGCAAGTCTGACTTGCAGAGATGGATAACTTAATGCTGATACAGCCGTCTCTAGTCTGGAAATGAAGACTGTATCATTGTTATCCGTGCCAGCATACATTTCTACAACACCATACTCATATCCTGGATTAGCGTATGTGACCGCATCAGTGTTTCCTGGTAGAACTGACTGGAATCCAGTATAAGGAGAAGCAAAGTTGGTAGCCGCCGTCCCGCAGCATTCTTCGTGAAAATGCACAGGCGCAGTACGCAATACAACCTCGCCGGTCGTTGACTCGTAAAGCTCCTGTTTGCCGTTGACGAACCTGCCTTTAGTCGCCATTGTCCTTCTTCGGTTTCGGTGTGGTCGCTGCAATATGCCCAAGCAACTGCTGGATAATGGTCTCTGCGTTCAGTTCGCGTTTCGCTACACTCATCGACTGGATTCGCTTGATTTCTTCAGGAGTCAGAACCTTGTTTTCCATCAGAACACCGTCATTGTCCCTTCTTCGTCGTCGATAACAACGCCGTCAGTATCATACTTCGGCAGTTGAAACTCGCCATAGTTATCGTCGGTTGAACTCTCGGCATAGTCGCTAAGAACCATCGTCGCATTGCCAGACATATATGGCTTGAGCACAGCCATACCCTGATCGAATAACGTCTGATTCGCAGAGGACGTGCTGCTCGAACTGCCGGAACTCGACTTGTTGTCCTCGGTATAGCGACCAATCTGTATCTTCGTGCCAGCGTCAGCACCAGACGAACCTGCTCCTGTGCGAGTCACCACCTGCCCCGCCACACATAGTGTCTTACCAGACTCCAGAACATCGTCGTAGGTAGAGTCCGCAAGATAGGTAGAGATTATCTGCGTGTTCAGCACGTTCAACCAGAGCGTGAGTATAGAGGCTATCTGCGTATCGTAAGTCGTAGCAGTGATACCGAGATATGCCTTCACATCCGCCGCTGTCGGGTCACTTGCGTACGCCATACTAGGCCCGCCTTATCTCAGCGTATACTGTGAGAACTCCCATGTCAGCATCGACAAAACCAAACTGTAAACGTCCACCACCACCAGCAAACGGCCATGCAGAGATTAGTTTGGACTCCATGCCAGCGGTTACTGCCGGAGTTGCTATAACCTCTGCCGTGAACTTAGGAACTGTAAATGACGTGAACGAATGAAACTCAGATGCCAACTTGAACGTGCCTGCGGTTGCATTTGTGGCATCTATCAATGTACCATCATCAGCTCTTGTGAGCGATAGATACAAGGTATCCGCTGGTACGTTAGTCTCATGGTCTGCACCATGAACATAGTAAATGACTCCAGCAGTGCAGTTCGTACCACCCGCAGTCACACACTCTAGCGCATCACCAACGCTCAATCCATGTCCAGTGTTCTGAAATACGGTATTGCTACCTGAGCTGGCAAGCGTCCATCGCAGAGCCGCCAAGTCCGTAGCATTTAGCATCAGACTTTCACCAGCATAAGCTGCCGGTTGTGCCATTACCATGTGCCCAACGAAACACGTCAAATCAATGACCGAAGAACTATTGCGAACACTGAGAAGACAGGCATCATCTCCATTAAGGCCAAGGTCTGGAACATCCACGTACTCGATTGAGTTTTCGTTGTGGGTGAACGTTACCCTACCAGTCCACAATAGTTCACCAGTGTCTCCGCCCGTACCTTCAACCAGAGCTTGCTGCCATGTTGGTGCATTAGCCATATCTTAACTCCTGGGCTTTCTCGCCCGCGTAGTGCGCTTCGCTCGCGGTGCACGCGGCTTAGGCGCTGCTTTCTCAACGTTCTCCGCAAGAGCGTCCGGTTCTACCTCAGCCGACTCGGAGAACGGGTCTTCATCTATACTGAAACACTCCTCAAGCGAGGCGTAAGGCTCCGGCACGCTACTTGCCGCCGCGATCTCCACCTTTGCACTTTGCCATTGCTGTGAATCTCCTATCTCTAAGTCCCAGTGCGCCAATGTCTTGTCAGTGAGTTCGCCATCTTCAAATGACTGCCATTCACTATCAATCCGAACACTGGTTCCATCTGATTTCTCAAACAGATGTCCTTTGAAACCATATCTAACTCTTACTATTATCATGTCATGACCTCAAGCCAGGTGAGGATAAATCATCCCCACCTGGCTGAATGAACTAGGCTACGAGATTGAAGTAGATATTCCTCCAATCGCCGTAGGCGATGTTCCATCTACCCCTGATACCGTAGTAGTAAGTATCTCGCATGAATCCGTTGTCAGAGTTGCCCTCAAGCGCGGTGAACTCGAACAACTGACCGTTCGCGGCAGGAGTGAACAACTGTAGAATCAGTGGCTTCATCGTGCCGCTGGTTCTACATAGTGCCCATGAGTCTTCGCCACTGGCGATATTGGTGCTGTTGAAGTATGGAGTGATGAGCAAGTCCAAACCAAGTGTTGGAGCTACATTCACGTATCCAGCAGCAGCAGCTATCGCATAGGTCATTGGTGTGAGGATCTGAAGCGCGGTCATGTGGTTTGTCGGCCCGGTCACGAGGAGGTCTGGCTTATGCGGAATTATCTTGCCACGGTCATCCTTCCAACTCATCATGGCGGTGTAGGCAGCGAACAAATCGTCCTCGGCCAGAGCGTCGGTATCGTAGTTATCCTGCGTACCGGTGTATTCGGCGGGTTCAGGATAAGTGTGAGAGTCATCCGACATAGTGACCGACGTGCCTCTCAACGTCCCGTCCTTATCATAGTTGTCGAACGAATACCCATAGGTGTTGTTGGCGCTGTTTCCCAAAACGGTGAATGCCAGTTCGTCTACACCCTGAACCATTCGTTGTGCCAACTCTTGAATCCGCATCTTTACGGCTCCCAGTTGGTCATTCTCCAGCATTCGACGGCTGATAGCAATAGTCGCTTCCCATGTCTTATCAGTCACCTTGAGACCGGAGACGGCAAGTCCCTTACCAACACGTTCGTCAATAAACTCGCGGATCGCAGGCGGAGAACCAATCCACCCATAGTCCTGTGTCTCCTGAGTCGTGTTGATGGTCGTACAGATTCGCTGGTAATCTGGCTTTAGATTAGCCAACTCCTCGAAGAATATCACCTTCAGTGCGGCCTCAAGATACTGAGGCACGTCGCTAGGCATTAATGGCATTGTAAAGAACCTCCTTATAGGTTAATGTTATTCGGCAGCCACGTCCCAAAATGTATCCATTTTGAAACGAAGCCTCGTAGTGTCAGGAACCTTGTAGTTACTGAACACGCGGTCTACTACTGTTCCAACCTTCACGGTTGAATTAGTAGGATCAACAGTCGTAGACAGGATTGTCTGCGCGTCAACCTGATAACTATTCCACGCAGGTTCTCCTACATCGGTTATAGCAGCACTAGCCTGAAATGCTGTTACAGTTCCCTCCGTGAGAACCAAAACGTTCAGGTCTCCAGCGCTGCCACCGGAATTGTCAACAGTTTCAAGCGCAATGCCAGCGAACATATCATACTGTGCAGGCGCCGCAACCGTAGCATATCCGGCAGCATTTATGCGAACAAGGTCGCCTTTGTATATCGTTTCGTTGCTGGCCTTTAGAGATAGGATTTTGCCATCGCTCTTATAGCCAGGGTCACTTGCTGCTGTAGTAGCTGTCCAACCCATAATCGTACCTCCTTTTAGGCCGTGATAGGACTCTTGAGTGCGTGCAGATAGACCGCACTCTTGGTAGTGGAGATTGCACCACCGATTGCAGGAGCATCATCCCAATCGACATCGACGATGCCACCAACAAGAAGAACGCTAGTAGCCTCTGCGTCAGCACCAGCAACAGTCTGTTGATTTGCTGCAAGACTCTGAACAGCGAGTCTCCCAACATCTGTCCGCAACGTTCCGGCGTTGGTGAGAGGAACTATGCCTTCCGTCAAGCACCTGACGTTCTTGTCACCGGCAGAACCACTGGAGTTGTTCACTGTTTCAAGAGCGACTCCTGCAAACATAGAAGCACCAGTAGTGGCGTATGCTGGGTCAGTAGTAGAATAGACGTAGCCAGTAGTTATGTCTATTCGGACTATATCGCCTTTGTAGATGGTCGTAGCACCAACCTCAAAGGCGCAGACCTTACCGTCCTTAGGATCGCAGTCACGCGCTGTCCTATGAGTATCATTATAAGCCATTGTTGTTCACTCCTTTACGCCGCCAGACCTATCGACCTAAACGGTCGAAGGATAACATCAACGGTTCCGGCTGCCGCATCCATACCAACAATAGCTCCAACTTTAAGCAACTTACCATTGCCATCTGTTGCAGTTGTCGATACTGCACGATACAACCCATCGGAATCGTTGTCGAGATAGGCGAGTGTACCGACATGGCTTTGAGTAGGCGTCTCGGCAGCTCCACTACCATCACTTAACGTGCAGGAGAATACTCCCTTGCATCGTACTTTTATGCGTTTCGCACCTGATGCACCGGTATTTGCAACTGTTTCCATTGCAACACCAGCGAACATGTCGCCGGTTGTTGGGGCCGTGGTTGATACCGCATAACCTGCTGTAGTAAGTCTCACGAAGTCACCTTTGTAAATAGTAACTGCCGTTACGACTGGCAGGGAGAGAATATCGCCGGGACGGGAACGCCTGTCCACGGGAGTTGTCGTAGCAGTCCACGCCATTGGACTACCTCCTCATCTCAGCCAGAACCTTGCGGCTGGTCTCGGAAGTCGGGTCAACGCCAAGTTTCGAGAACATATCAAGGGCCTCGCCAGGAACCTTGTCTTCCTCACCGGCAAGGGTGATCTCGCGGAAGTTGATGACCTGGCCGTTGGCCTCAAGGAACTTGGCGAACAGAGTGCCAGGGTTCACCATCGACTCGGTGCCGTCGTCCTCGCGGAACGGGATAACCTCGGCGTCATAGGCCGTGGAGTCCGTAAGCGGGCGACAGGCGAGCAGTGCTCTGGCATACTTCTCAGCGACAGGCTTAATGTAGCCTTCGCGCTTGAATCGAGTTACGTCCGTCTCGGTGTTCATGCGCTGAATCTCGCGCATCGTTGCCTTGACAGAGGATGCTGTCCGCAGGAGTTCGTCCTGGGACATCTTGACGGCCATAGCCATCTCGTTAGTAGCAGAGAACGCGGCACTAGCAGCCGAACTCTCAGGAGTAAATGATCGGATCACGGCTATAGCCTGCTCCAGAGTCATTTTCTCATCGGTCTTTACTTCATCGGGCATAGTTCTAACCTCCTTGGTTGGTTGCCCAGTGTTATCAAACCAGGGCAGGTCGGCGTTGAAGCCAACTACGCCCTCGCTGAATACTTGTGCCGAGGCTATCCTCGGCTGCCTTACGAGCGACACTTCAGCTATGCCGCTTTTGTCCGGTCGGATGCCACAACTGAGTCCCCGGTGTTTTGTGGTTTGAAGGAGCTGCCATGCAGCATCCGTAAAGGACAAACTTCCAAATAGTTCCTTGCCACGCCGGTATATCGACGTAAGCGAGCCAAGAACTCCATCAAATGGAGTGTTCTCGTGCTCAATCTTGATAGGGCAGGCATCCGGCACGTGGTTAGCGACAATCGTGTCTAAGTCCGACTCGCTAATGCTCACACCCTTATCCGGATAATCGCCAGCCTCAAACAACTTCGCCTCGCGCTGAACAGCGAACTCCACTACCGGCTGTTCCTCAGAGAACTCAACCTCGCGTTCCGTCACCTGTTCCTCGATAATCTCATCTGGCATAGATTATGCCTCCTCGTCTACAAAACTGTATCCACAACCAGGGAGCAACTGTTCCGGTGATACCGGATACATCTGGCACACGTCTGGTTTGTCGCGCATCCCATGCAAGTTACACATCGACTCGCCACCTACTGATATAAAGTGTGGGCACACATGTGGCACACT
>Ga0172375_10010803_pt1 | contig 11753 bp, 9 predicted proteins | sample LakKiv1m_FD_114537 | JGI IMG/M metagenome (GOLD analysis project Ga0172375, IMG submission 114537) | Freshwater microbial communities from Kabuno Bay, South-Kivu, Congo - kab_092012_11.1m | ecosystem: Environmental > Aquatic > Freshwater > Lake | place: Democratic Republic of the Congo... | reverse complement strand
GATTCTTTTGCATCAAATAAAAGCTTAAGCATCCTCGCAGAGCTAAAGCTGATCCAGGAACATTTCCCTTCAACAGAGCTTCAGGAATTGATCAGATGGGCTACAATCAATGGGGCTGAGGCTCTTGGTGAGGATAATTACTTCGGAAAGATAGAGCCTGGGAAAAAGCCGGGATTATTGCTTCTGGAGAATGTAGATCTCATAAATTTCAAACTTCTTCCCGAAACAACTGTTACACGATTAGTGTAAATTGCGATTATGCCTACATTTCTGTTTGATAAAATTGTATTTGGCCCTGTTAAAAGCAGAAGACTCGGTGTGTCGCTGGGGATCAACCTTCTGCCGACCACCAGGAAAGTATGCAATTTTAATTGCATCTACTGCGAATGCGGATGGACTCAAAACAAAGGGATCAGCGGTGAAAAACTTCCTTCGCGAAAAGAGGTTTATGAGGCGCTCGAATATAAACTGGCCGAGATGAAAAAGAACCGGCAATATCCGGATGTTATCACTTATGCAGGAAATGGAGAACCTACTCTTCATCCTGAATTCCCGGGGATAATAGACGACAGCATATATTTGAGAAATCAATTTTTTCCTGATGCAAAAATAGCAGTGCTGTCCAACTCAACAGCGATTAAAAAACCAGCTGTCAGAGATGCCCTGCTGAAAGTCGACCAGAATATTCTAAAGCTTGATTCAGCATTCGATCTTACCGTAAACATTCACAACCAGCCCGGTATTAACATAAAAGTTGATGAGCTTGTCAGGGATCTTCAGCTTTTTAATGGACGGTTAATAATTCAAACGCTTTTTGTCAGGGGATCATTTAATGGTAAAAGGATCGACAACACAACCCCTGAGGAGATTGATGCCTGGATCAGTGCACTAAAGAAGATCAGGCCCTCTGAGGTAATGATCTATACAATCTCAAGAGACACACCGGAAGGGGGACAGCTTGAAAAAGTGCCTCTGCCAGAGCTGAAAAAAATTGCCGCTATTGTTAAGGACCTTGGAATAGAAACACAGGTCTCAGGATAATTTTGGGAACAAAACAAAACATACTTATATGTCCCCTGGAGTGGGGATTGGGCCATGCTGCACGGATGATACCCCTGGCCGTGAAACTGAGGGAGCAGAATTTCAATGTCATTATTGGTACCGGTAAAGAACATCAGGCTCTTTACCGGACTGAGATCATCGGAATTGAGTGTATTGACTTCCCGGGGTTTAAACCCGGCTATTCAAAATATCTTCCTCAATATCTTTCCCTCTTTTTTAAAATTCCCGTGCTCATTTATCATATCTTTTCCGAGCATGTGAAGCTGAAAAGGATCATCAGGGAAAGTAAAATTGATATTGTGATAAGCGATAACCGTTTTGGCTTGTGGAACAGTAGCATTAAGACAGTATATGTAACACATCAGCTCAGAATTCCATTTCCGGTTGCCTTACGGCCTTTTGAATTCATTGGCATCGCGATCCACAGAGCTGTTATAAGAAAATATTCATTTTGCTTTATCCCAGATCTCCCGGGTGAAGTGAACCTCTCAGGACGACTGTCGCATGGAATTAAACTAACGGGAAACGCAATGTACATCGGAATCCTTTCAAGGTTTATAGGGATTAATTCCTCTCCCGGAGATTCGCCTGTAAGCGGTGAATATAATACGGTAATATTATCAGGTCCCGAACCTCAACGGACTCTTTTTGAAAAAAAGCTTACCGGAATACTGAAAAACAGGCTTCCGAAAAGTGTTGTGCTTGGTGGTAGACCAGACAGAGAATCCAAAGAGAGAGAATCTGATAATATAATTTATTATAACCATCAGCCTGCGACTGCAATGAGACAGATCATTTCCGGAAGCAGGATCATAATAACCAGGTCAGGTTATACAACCATTATGGAGCTGGTAAGTCTTAACCGCACTGCACTTATTATACCTACTCCCGGTCAGACTGAGCAGGAATACCTTGCCGGCTATCTTAGTAAGAAAACCTGGTTCACGGGTTTGCAACAGAATGATCTCAAAGAAGAGATCCCGGAAGTAACCTCTCAGACAGCTCCGGGGGATGAAATTATTAATGAGAGCAGAAGACTTCTTGAAACCGCGATAAAGAAGCTGTCAGAAGATTGAAAGGAATCCTGCCATCCCGGTAATTCCTGCCAGATAACCAAGCCATACTTCCCCGGGATTATGCGAGTTAAGCCAGAGCCTCGAAGATAATATCAATCCTGAAGCCAGGATGGCAGATATAAGGAACGGCGTCAGGGGCGTATGCATCTTTATTGAAAGGACAAAGATCAGCGATGTCATTGCTCCGGCTCCGGCAGCATGAATGGATATCTTCCACCAGAAGTTTATAACAGTAAGGACGAAAGAAAAGAGGGCCGTTGAGAGTATAAATGCCTTTATAAAAACGGGGATATTGAACTTAAGCACCACATAAACAGTCACCAGGTAAAAGAATGAAGTGATTGCCATCGGAATAATTCTTTCACTCCGGTCATCAATTGTCCAGGAACTAATCATTTTTCTCCACTTGAGATAAGGGATCAATGAAAGGGGAAGTAATATATTATTGGTAGAAAAGATCAGCAGAACGATTTTTTTCTGGACTAATGGCATGAAGCCGAAAAGTGTTGGCGCTGAAAAAATTATGATCAGTCCGTAAAGCGGCATAAGAACAGGATGGAAGATCACCGATATGAATTTTGCCGGGATATCTGCAAAGTGACGCTGAGTGGCTGGCATGTTCATATCTCTCTTCTTAATCTGGCAACCGGGATATTAAGCTGCTCCCTGTACTTTGCGACAGTCCTCCTTGCGATCTGGTATCCTTTTTCCTGAAGTATATCGGTAAGCCTTTCATCGGTGAGCGGTTTGCGCTTAATTTCATTGTCGATGCAATCCTGAAGTATCCTTTTGATTTCCCGGGTAGATACCTCCTCGCCGCTGTCGGTCTGCAATCCTTCGGAAAAAAAGAACTTCAGCGGAAATATACCGAAATGTGTCTGTATATATTTGCTGTTTGCGACTCTTGATATTGTCGAAATGTCGAGTCCTGTCATTTCTGCAACATCCTTGAGGATCATAGGCTTAAGCTTTGTTTCATCACCATCGATGAAATACTCTTTCTGATATTCCAGAATGGCATTCATTGTCAGAAGGAGAGTGTTCTGTCTTTGTTTGATTGCATCAATGAACCATCTTGCGGAATCGATCTTTTGCTTAACGAAGAGCACTGCGTCCTTCATCTCCTTTTTGTTGCTCCTGTCTTTCGAATATGCCTGAAGCATTTCATTGTATGCCGCACTCAGCCTCAGTTCCGGAAGGTTCCTTGAATTGAGATGAAGGTCGAAGCCATCTTCAGAGTGTTCAAGGATAAAATCGGGAATTATCGGCTGGACGATCCTGGTGAATGAATCACTGTAAACACCTCCGGGTTTCGGATTAAGCTTAAGTACTTCATCAATAGCTGTCTTAAGATGTTCCTCCGTAATATTCATCCGGGCAGTTATCTTGCTGTAATGCCTCTTGGAAAATTCTTCAAAATGCTCGTCGAGAATTCTATAAGCCAGTTTCACTGAAGGTTGCGAAAGATCTTTTCTTTCAAGCTGAAGCATAAGGCATTCCCTGAGTGTTCTGGCACCTACTCCTGCCGGATCAAGGTCCTGAATTATCATAAGGACTTCTTCAAGCTCTGCCTCTGTGGTGGTTACATTTTGCAGGAATGCAAGGTCGTCGACAATACTGACAAGTTCACGCCGGAGATATCCGTCTTCATCTATGTTTCCGATGATATACTCGCCAAGAATTTTTTGTTTATCATCCAGTTCCCGCAATCCCAGCTGGGACTCAAGATGGTCGTGAAATGAGGAACCGGCTGAGAAAGGAATCTCGGTATTCTTATCATCATCCTTACTGTAATTGTTTGCCTGAAGTTTGTAATCGGGGATCTCATCCTCTTCGATATAATCATCGAGGGTAAACTCTTCATCATTATTCTTCTCCTCATCCCCGAACTGCTCCTCTTCATTTTCCTCAGTGGGTTCAGCCTCATCATCAGGGCCCTCCTCCAGGGCAGGATTTTCCTCCAGTTCTTTTTTTATCCGCTGTTCAATCTGCAAAGTAGGAACCTCCAGCAGCTTGATCATCTGGATCTGCTGTGGTGAAAGCTTCTGCAGCAATTTCTGTTGTAATCTCTGCTTCAACATAACGGTTCCTGAGAATCTGTTTATGAATTATAATTGTTAAAATTCTGCATTTTTTGGAGTTCTTGGAAAAGGAATAACATCACGGATATTTGACATTCCTGTCATAAAGAGCAGGAGGCGCTCGAAGCCGAGGCCAAATCCGCTGTGTGGGGCTGTACCGAATTTCCGTGTTTCCAGGTACCACCAAAGCTCTTTTTCGGGCAGCTTCAGTTCTTTAATCCTCGACAGAAGCTTATCATAATCTTCTTCCCTCTGCGAACCACCTATAATCTCACCTATTCCGGGAAAAAGAACATCCATGGCTCTTACAGTCCTGCCGTCGTCATTCTGTTTCATGTAAAAAGCCTTTATCTCCTTAGGATAATCGACAAGTATAACAGGTTTCCTGAAATGTTCCTCCACAAGATATCTTTCATGTTCAGCCTGAAGGTCTCTTCCCCAGCCTACCTGGTAGTCCCACTTCCTGCCGGAACCTTCAAGTATTTTCACAGCTTCGGTATAGGTTATCTTTACAAACTCGTTATCGACAACAAACCTTAGCCGTTCAAGAAGTCCTTTGTCGATCATATTGTTCAGGAAGTCCAGGTCGTCGATGCAGTTTTCGAGAGCATACTTTATAAGGTACTTTATGAACTCCTCAGCAAGATCCATGTTGTCGTTAAGATCGTAGAAAGCCATCTCAGGTTCTATCATCCAGAATTCTGCAAGATGTCGCGGAGTATTTGAATTTTCTGCCCTGAAAGTAGGTCCGAAAGTATAAATATCAGCCAGGGCAAGTGCTCCAAGTTCTCCCTCCAGCTGACCGGAAACGGTCAGGTTTGTAGGTTTCCCGAAGAAGTCCTGACTGAAATCTGGAGCTCCGCTTTTTTCAAGAGGTATCTTTGCAAGGTCGAGGGTAGTAACATGAAACATTTCACCTGCTCCTTCTGCATCGCTTCCAGTTATGATCGGAGTATGAAGATAAAAGAATCCTTTATCGTTGAAATACCTGTGAATCGCAAAGGCCATTGCGTGCCGCATCCTTAACACAGCGCCGAAAGTATTCGTTCTGGGCCTCAGGTGAGCTATCTCCCTCAGGAACTCCATTGAATGTCCCTTTTTCTGAAGAGGATAGGTCTCGGCATCGCTCTTCCCGTAAAGTTCGATGGAGGAAGCAACTACCTCCACATTCTGACCCTGTCCCTGCGATTTAACAAGCTTACCGTTTACAGCAATGCAGGCTCCTGTTGTTATGTCCTTCAAAAGAGCTTCTCCAAAAAAAGACACATCAGCAACAATCTGGATATTATTTATTGTCGATCCGTCGTTAAGGGAAATGAAAGCTATGTTCTTGTTTCCTCTTTTTGTTCTTACCCACCCTTTTACGAGTACTTCAGTATCTACCCGTGGTGTCTTTAGTAATTCTTTAATCTTAATCCTTTTCATCTTTTTTAAAATAACACTGCAAAAATAATAAATTGCAGGTTGTTAAACCAGATTGGCACTGTTTTTGTGCCAAAAGGCTTCTTTTTTGCAAATTGGTAAATTCTGAATAACTTTGAGTACAAATCGTAATTATCATAAGCTATGGCAGAGAAACAGAAATTAATCGTGGTACCATGGGATTTCACCCCTGTTGCGGAACATGCACTTGCTCATGCAGTGAAGATAAGCCGTATGGTAAAAAATGATATATGCCTTCTTCATATAGTCGATAAAGCAATTAAGCCCCAGGAAGAGGGACAGAAGAAAGTGTTGCTTAAGAGTGTTGCTGATGAAAACGCCAAAAAGTACAGCCTGGTAATTGTGCCGGAAGTTGCAAAAGGAACCATTTTTACGGCAATTGCCGACTTTGTGAACCAAAAGGGAGTGAAAGATGAGGATAAAAAGATTGAAGTCAGCCTTGTGGTTATGGGTACCCATGGCATGAAGGGAATGCAGAAACTGACCGGAAGCTGGGCTTTGAAGGTTATCGTTAAATCAACAGTGCCCTTCATTGTTGTTCAGGATGCGCCTTTTGACCAGGAGAGATATCACAATATTGTTTTCCCGCTTGATTTCAAGAAAGAAAACAAGGAGAAGACCAAGATGGCAATATTCATGGGCAAGTATTTCGATTCAAAGATGCACATGCTTGTAACTACTTCTACCGATGCGAATCTTATCAAGAAAACTAAGATAAATCTGAATTTTGCTATCAGGTATCTGATCCAGAACAATATTGATTATCAGATCCATGAAGTTCCAAAAGGTAATTTTGCCGAGCAGACTCTTGATTTTGCACAGAAGATAAATGCTGACCTGATACTTATAATGACAACTAAGAATATCACCTTTGCCGATTATATGGTAGGAGCATCGGAACAATATATTATTGCAAACAGTTCCAAGATACCTGTATGTTGTGTGAATCCCAAAGCATCATTTGCCAGTACAGCCCAGTTCATGGGTGGCTGGGGCTCTTAGCATCCTCATATTAAAGAGGATAATAACAATATGTCTATATTAGTACGGGGGGTTACAAAATTATATAGCGGGCAGAGGGCTCTCGATGATGTTTCCTTTGAAGTGAAGACAGGCGAGATAGTCGGATTCCTGGGGCCAAATGGAGCAGGCAAATCGACTATGATGAAAATAATAACAGGGTTTGTTCCGGCTACATCAGGCTCAGTGCAGATAAATGGCACAGAGATCTCGACTGATAATCCTGACCTCAGGAAAACAATAGGATATCTTCCCGAAAACAATCCGCTCTACCCTGAAATGTATGTCAGGGAATACCTGGGATTTGTCTCTTCTCTGTATAAAACCAGCCCTGACCGGGAGCGAATTGACAGGATTATTGAAATGACCGGACTTGCTCCTGAACAGAAGAAAAAAATAGGGTCACTTTCGAAAGGATACAGGCAGAGAGTCGGCCTTGCTCAGGCTCTGGTTCATAATCCTGCCGTGCTCATCCTCGATGAAGCTACAACCGGCCTTGATCCAAACCAGATTATAGAGATCCGTAACCTGATAATTGAAGCAGGAAAAGAGAAAACGGTTATGTTCTCGACCCATATCATGCAGGAAGCTGAAGCTGTTTGTGACAGGATCATTATAATCAACAACGGAAAGATTATGGCCGATGAGCTCAAAAATAATATCCATTCTGTAATAAAAAAACACCAACAGAAAGTAAAAATAGAATTTGATAAAACCCCTGAAATCTCTGAATTGCAAAAGATTAAAGGTGTAGTCAGCGCAAGGGCTGACTCAGGCAATATCTGGATAATTGAAGCTGCAGGAGAAGAGGATATCCGTCCTGCTATTTTCTCCTTTGCCGTAAAAAATAATCTTACTGTGCTTTCTCTTCAGAAGGAAGAAAGCAACCTGGAAGAGGTTTTCAGGCATCTTACCAGCGGATAAAATTTTTTTTATCGTTTTTTTTTGCTTGCTTTGTGCCATAATAGACTGGTGGAAAGATTTGTGCTGATTGCAACCACAGGAAAAAATGCTAAAACGAAGGAAATTCCATTTTTCGCATCAACCAATCTCGCCATCACTTGTTAAGTATATAAAATGTACTATCGTTTTAAGTACTTAAAGCATGTATTAAAACTAAAACTTAATTATTAACTCAAAGTACTTCAGGCACTTTAAGTACTTATAACTTAAAAATATGGGATATTTCTTTACTTCAGAATCAGTGTCGGAGGGGCACCCCGACAAAGTAGCCGATCAGATATCAGATGCACTTCTTGATGAGTTCCTGAAATGGGATCCGGAATCAAAAGTAGCGTGCGAGACTTTCGTTACGACAGGGCTTGTCGTTAGCGGAGGAGAAGTCCAGACAACCGGATGGGTTGACGTTCAGGAGACGGTCCGCGGTGTAATCCGTAATATCGGTTATACCCGGGCTGAATATCGTTTCGATAGCGATTCGTGCGGTGTGATATCCACTATTCATGAACAGTCTGCTGACATTCGACAGGGCGTTGTACGCGAAAAACCTGAAGAACAGGGCGCAGGGGACCAGGGAATGATGTTTGGTTATGCCTGCCGCGAAATGGACAACTATATGCCCATGAGCATTGAACTGGCACATATCCTTCTCCAGGAGCTTGCAGTGATACGTCGTGAGGAAAAAGTGATGAAATATCTTCGCCCCGATGCAAAATCGCAGGTAACAATTGAATATGATGACCACAACAATCCAGTCCGTATAGATACTATTGTTATCAGCACCCAGCATGATGAATTCGTTCTTCCCAAGAATAATACATACGCTTCGGAAAAATTTGCAGAAAAAGAAATGCAGAAACAGATCCACAATGACCTGGTCAGATATCTTTTCCCGAGGATTAAAAAATCACTCCCTGCAAGGATCCGGAAACTTTTTAAGAGCGATACAAGGCTGCTGGTGAATCCGACTGGCAAATTTGTGATCGGAGGCCCTCATGGGGATACCGGTCTCACAGGAAGAAAGATAATTGTTGATACATACGGAGGACATGGTGCACACGGAGGTGGTGCTTTCTCCGGTAAGGACTCATCCAAAGTAGACAGATCAGCAGCCTATGCAGCACGACATATAGCCAAGAATCTTGTTGCTGCCGGGGTGTGCGACAGGGCGCTTATTCAGGTAGCCTACGCAATAGGCGTTGCACAGCCTGTAGGACTATATGTCAACACTTACGGCTCAACGCATGTGAAAAACAGTAAAGGAAAAATAATGCACGACGGAGAAATTGCCGGGATTGTAGAAAAAATCTTCGACATGAGGCCTTACTCAATAGTAAAAAGACTTGGGCTTAAAAACCCTATCTTCCTTAAGACTGCATCTTATGGCCATTTCGGACGCAATCCATATTCTGAAAATGTGGAGGTTTATTATGAAGTCCCGGGAAGCAAATCCAAAGCTGCAAAAAGTAATGGCAGGAAAATTTCACTCAAGAAAGTCGAATTCTTTACCTGGGAGAAACTTGATTATGTGGATAAGATAAAGAAGGCGTTCAAAATCTAACCAATTTAAGAACTTTCACAGAGGTCCACAGAGGTCTTCGCTTCGCTCAGATTGCCACAGAGCTCTTCTCTGTGTAGCTCTGTGGTTCTCCGGATTTCCTCTGTGTAAGTTCTTAAAATGCTGCTTTAACTATCCTTGCAACATTATCTGACCGCCCCAGGGTATAGTAGTGTATCCCCGGAACACCTGCCTTAATAAGTTCCCTCGACTGCATTGTTGCCCATTCAATTCCTACTTCACGCGCTTCCTTATCGGTAGTGCATTTCCTGATTGCATTCACCAGGTCGTTAGGAAAATCTATATGAAATGTCTGCGGTAGTAATTTTATATCATTCAATGCTGAAACAGGTTTGATTCCGGCGATGACAGGAACATTAATCCCCATTGCCCTGCATGCGTCCCTGAATCTTAAGAATTTACAGTTGTCAAAAAACATCTGGGTCACAATATAGTTTGCACCGGCGTCAACTTTTTGTTTCAGGAATTCCATGTCGGTTTGCCTGTTGGGAGCTTCAAAATGTTTTTCGGGATAACCGGCAACTCCAATACAGAAATTTGTGGGTGTTGTATCTTCAAGAGTCTCCTCAAGATATCTGCCATTATTTATATCAACGATCTGCCGTATAAGTTCTGACGTATGCGCATGTCCTTCTTTCTCAGGGATGAAGGTTCTGCTACCCCTTTGTGGGTCGCCTCTGAGAGCAAGCACATCATCAATACCCAGGAAATTCATTTCAATAAGGACATTTTCAGTTTCCTCTTTTGAAAATCCTCCACACAGAATATGCGGAACAACTGTAATGTTATACTTGTATCTTACAGCAGCAGCCAGCGCAATTGTACCGGGGCGCAGACGTGTAACTCTTTTTTCGAGAAGTCCGTCAGGCCTCTCCTTATAGGCTATCTCATTGCGGTGGGAGGTGAAATTTATATATGCCGGCTCAAATTCAATAAGCCTGTCGATAGTCGTGTATACTTTTTCAATACTGTGGCCTTTCAGCGGAGGCAGCAGTTCAAATGTAAACAACGGACGCTTTGCACTTTTCAGTTTTTCAATAACGCTCATATTGCAGTTTTCATAAGTTTGGGGCCAGCCAGCGGGCAGCCTCTTCAAGTGTTATACCTTTTCTCTTCGCATATTCAGCAAGCTGATCGCGGTCTATCTTTCCTATATTAAAATATGATGAAGCAGGATGTGAGAATATATACCCGCTGACTGTTGCAGGAGGTGTCATGGCAAAATTCTCAGTGAGCCCTACACCTATCAACGACTCTGCATTTAGCAGATCGAATATTGCTCTCTTCTCAGTATGATCAGGACATGCTGGATACCCGGGGGCGGGTCTTATGCCAATATATTTTGCAGCAATCATCTCTTCCATATTCAGTTTTTCTCCTGCCGAATAGCCCCAGTACTCCTTCCTGATAATTTCGTGAATCCATTCAGCTGCAGCCTCAGCCAGACGGTCGCTAAGTATCCTTATCATGATTGTCGCATAATCGTCTTCTGCATACTTTTTAAATGCCTCATTATCAATCTCTGCAGTTACAACAAACAAACCAATATTATCAATTTTACCAGTGGCTTCAGGAGCAATATAATCAGCCAGCGACAGGTTGGGAACACCCTTCTCCTTTTTCTCCTGGTTTCTCAGGAAATGCAAACTAGTTTTGCGGGATTCGTTCCCCCCTTCCAGGTGGGTCCGGGGGGTGTGTAAAACAATTACATCATCACCATCCGACACTGCCGGGAACAAACCAAGCACGCCTTTTGCTGTAATAAGCTTGCTTTTTATTATCTCATTCAGATAATATTGCGCATCATCAAAAAGCTTCTTTGCCTCCACCCCTTTCACAGGATCGCTGAAAATTGCAGGGTATTTACCCGACACTTTCCAGGCGAAGAAAAAGAAGGTCCAGTCAATATATTGCACCAGGGTTTTCAGATCTATCGTCTCGATGAGATGATGTCCCGGCTTCCGCGGTTCTGAAATTTTAAATGACTTCCAGTCGGTAATGAGCGAGTTTTTCCTGGCTTCATTTATTGTCAGCAGATCACGCTTTTCCTGCCTGGAATCATGATCTGTCTTCATCTTCCGGTATTTCTCCTTCAATGAAGAAACATATCCGGAATTATCTTTCTGCATAAGCGACGAGAGCACTCCTGCAGCTCTTGAAGCATCCTTTACATGGATTACCGCGTTCGAATACGCAGGCGCTACTTTAACAGCAGCATGAATTTCAGAGGTAGTGGCGCCTCCTATGAGAAGAGGGGTTTTCAGTTTCCTTCGTTCCATCTCGGCAGCTACATGAACCATCTCCTCCAGCGAAGGAGTAATCAATACGCTCAGACCGATGAAATCGACCTCCTCTTTAATTGCAGTTTCGATAATCTTTTCTGCAGGAACCATCACACCAAGATCAATAACTTTATAATTGTTGCACGAAAGGACAACCCCGACGATATTCTTACCAATGTCGTGAACATCGCCCTTTACAGTAGCGAGAAGGATTTTTCCGGCGTTTCTTTTTTCAGTTCCTTCACTCTCT
>Ga0172375_10010801_pt1 | contig 11754 bp, 10 predicted proteins | sample LakKiv1m_FD_114537 | JGI IMG/M metagenome (GOLD analysis project Ga0172375, IMG submission 114537) | Freshwater microbial communities from Kabuno Bay, South-Kivu, Congo - kab_092012_11.1m | ecosystem: Environmental > Aquatic > Freshwater > Lake | place: Democratic Republic of the Congo... | reverse complement strand
GAGCGGGCGAAAAGCGGGACGGGGTCGGGATCGCCGAAGGGATAGGTTTTGAAAACGCGGGCGTTTTCCCGAACGGTCGCCGCGCCGGCCGGATTCCGGCTTCCGGGCGAACAAGCCGCGAGCGAAATCAGGAGAAGGAAAGCGGAGCCGGGTACGAAGGCGGGACGGACGGTTCTCATCGGGACCTTCCTTGCGGACGGTGAGGCCGGGCGCGACACGGGCATTATAAAAGAACGGTCCCGTGCGGACAACCGCCCGATGCGGCCGGCCCGGATGGATTGACCGGCCGGGGAAGAAAACGATAGACTGCGTCTTCGTTGAGGAGGTCGATCATGAATTTCTCATCGCCGGTCATATTGGGAAGGACCGGATTATCCGTCGGCCGGTTGGGAGTCGCCTCGGGATATAAAGCCCCGGCCGCGGCCATCGAAGAAGCCTTCGAACGCGGCTGCAATTACTTCACCTGGGGAACGGTCGTTAAAGGCTTTTCCCCGGAGATGCGCCGGGCCATCCGCAACATCGTCGGCCGGAATCAGCGCAAACGCCTCACCCTGGCGATGTTCACTTACGCCCATAACAACTTCTTCACCGAGCGACTCCTCCGCAAGGGGCTGAAAAGCGCCGGCCTTGAGTATGCCGACGTCCTGATCATCGGTTACTTTTCCCGCCGCCCTCCCCAGCGTCTCATCGACGGGGCCCGGCGGATGAAGGAACGGGGACTGGTCCGCTTCATCGGCCTATCCAGCCACAACCGGAAGCTCATCGGAGAGCTGGCCGGCGGAGATGATTTCGACGTGTATCATCTTCGCTACAATGCGGCCCATCGCGGCGCGGAAACTGAGACGTTTCCCCGCTTTCAGGGAGAGAAACGGCCGGGAGCCGTCGCCTTCAACGCCACCCGGATCGGGCGGCTCCTCGATCCAAAAAGGATGCCGGCCGGAGAGACGCCTCCGACGGCCGCTGACTGTTATCGTTTCGTTCTTTCCCATCCCTCCGTAGATGTCTGCATGACGGGAGCCCGGTCGGTCGAACAGATGAGGCAGAATCTCTCCGTCCTGGATCGCGGTCCCATGTCCGAAGAGGAGCTCGTCCGCATGCGTCGGATCGGCGACCACATCCACAGCTGAAAGTTATTTGATTTCTTCGGGATTTGCGACCGAGAGGCACATTCCGCTCACCCCGGGCGTTTCCGCATCGGGCGGGAAGTGGAATACGGGAGGCATCTCGCCGCGATTGAGGGGCAAATCCTTGATCCGGGCCTGGTATCGGGCCGCCCAGGCGCCCGGGCCTCCGGCCACGGCCTTGTCGAGCGCGGCCCGTTTCGGTCCGGCCGCGTCCAGCTGGCGGCCGACGAACCGCTCGAGCTCCATGTAATACGTGGGCTTGTCGATCTTCCAGAGGCCGGCGAACAGCTCATACGCCCGGACGGCTTCATCGCGCCGCTTGAGCGCGCCTTCCAGGCCTTCCGTCGCCGCCAATCCGCTCAGCCGGTCATATTCCGCGGGATTCGTGTCCACGTCCTTGCCGAAATAGATCCGGGTGTCATCCGCCTCGGCCGTAACGGAAGCGGCCGTCAAACTGAGAACGACGAGATGATCGCTGCTGACCAGGCGATAGAGGGTGCACGGCGGCACCTGGACGAACCGGCCGGGACTGAGGTTGATCGACCGGGAACCGCGCTGGATGTCATGGAGCTCGATCCGGCCGGAGCCGTTCATCACGTAAAAACCCTCGTCGAGCACGGCGTGAATCATCGGGGCGCCGGCGTTAAGCCCGTCCGGCCCGGGACGCTGTTCGTAAACCGTGATCCGGGTGAGGCCGATTCCGCCGACGACGCCGCCGGCCTTTTCCGGATGGCCGGCCGGGCCGCACGCGAAAACGAAAACGGCCAGGATCAGCATCGAAATCGTCTTGAACATCCGCGCCGCGCTGTTCATGGAAACCTCTCTCAGGGCAAATGATAAGCGCAAAGCCATCGACCGTCAACGCGTCGACGAGCGCAGCCGCCCGATTCCGGTTGACAGGGGAAAAGAGGCCGTGATAGATAACGTCCGATGCCTCCCTTGAACAAACCCCGGCCCCTTTCCCGCCGCCGGTTTCTGAAGACGGCCGCCGCGGCCGCCGTCGCCCCGGCGATCATCCCCGCCCGCGTCCTCCGCGGCGCCCAGGTCCCGAGCGACGCCCTGACTCTCGGCTGCATCGGAGTCGGCCGCCAGGGCCGGAGCAACATGCAGGAAGCGATTTACCGCGGCCTCGAGGCCGGGGCCCGCATCGTCGCCGTCTGCGACGTGGACGGCCATCGGCGGGAAGACGGCCAGTGGCTGGCCGAGCGGATCTACGCCGCCGAGCTCAACAAGATCGATTACCGCGGTATCGATCTTTACGCCGATTTCCGGGACCTGCTCGTCCGCCGGGACATCGACGGCCTGATCATCGCCGTCCCTGATTTCTGGCATGCCCTGATCGGAATCGCCGCGGCCGAAGCGGGCAAGGACATGTACCTGGAAAAGCCCCTCACCTATTCCATCGCCGAAGGCCGGAATCTCGTCGAGGCCGTCCGGAAAAACGGCCGGATCCTCCAGGTCGGCTCCTGGCAGCGTTCGCAGATCTACTTTTCGACGGCCTGCGAGCTCGTCCGCAACGGCCGGATCGGAAAGTTGCACACCATCCGGGTGCGGAATCCGACGGATTTCGGCACGGGCGATCCGCGGCCGCTCCCCGTCCCGAAGCATTTCGATTACGAGTTCTGGCAGGGGCCGGCGGCCGCGGCGCCGTTCTGCGAAGACCGGACCCATCCGCAATCGAGTTACGAGCGGCCCGGCTGGATCCAGATCGAGGCCTACGGCCACGGGATGGTCTCAAACTGGGGCGCCCACATGAACGACATCGCCCAGTGGGGCCACGGCTCCGACGACACCGGGCCGGTCGAGATCGAGGCCCGCGGGGAATTCCCCGACCGGGGCTTGTTCGACGTCCACACGACCTATACCTCGGAGGCGGTTTACGCCGACGGCGTCCGCCTCCTCCAGGATTCCGGCGATCCGGCCGGCGTCCGCTTCGAGGGCGACCGCGGCTGGATCTTCTGCTGCCGGGAAAAAATCGAGGCGTCCGATCCCGGGATCCTTCGGCAGAAAACCGGGCCGGGCGAGATCCGGTTGGCCACGAGCGGGAACCACATGAAAAACTTCTTCGAGTGCATGCGCTCGCGGAAAGACCCGGTCGCTCCCGTCGAGGTCGGGCACCGCTCAAACACGGTCTGCGGCCTGACCCACATCGCCATGAAGCTGGGCCGGAAGCTGAAGTGGGATCCCGCAGCCGAAAAATTCGTCGGAGACGACGAGGCCAACGCCCGGCTGGACTATCCGCACCGCGCGCCCTGGATCCTATAAGAGCCCTCTCACAAGCCCCCGGAAATAGCCGACGGATTCGGCCAGCCCGGGGAGGGGATCGTCGCCGTCTTTTTCGTATTCGAACGTCAGAAAACCGCGGTAAGCCGATCGGGCGATTTCCCGAATGAGAGGGAGATGGTCGATCCGGCCCCGGCCCATCTCCACGGTCGTTCCCTTTTCGCCGGCCGCGTCGACGTCTTTGACGTGAATTTCCAGAACGCGCGAGCCGCACGCCTGAAAAGCCTCGAGAGGATCTTCTCCGGCCCGGAAGGAATGGCCCATGTCGAGACAGAGCCCGAGGCGCGGATCCCGGCCCTGGATTTTCTCAAACGCCGAGCGGACGGTCGGGTAAAGCGCATCGGCGGGCCCGTGGTTATGGATGGCCAGGGCGATACCCGTCTCCTCGATTTTCCGCTCGACCCGGTCAAGCAAGGCCGGCGCGGGAGCGCCGATGATCATCCGGACGCCGGCGTTCCGGGCATAGGCGAAGCCCGCGTCGACGTCTTCGACCGTGTTCATGTACAAGACCCCGACGGCATGAAAGTCGAGACCGGTCGAGGCGAATTTCGCCTTGACCTCCGCAAACTGAGCCTCCGTCGCTTCCAGCGGCAGGTGAAAATCCTTGAGGCAGACGTGCGTCAATCCGAGGCGCTTCGCCCACTTCAAAGTATCGTCGAGCGATAATTCGCGGGTCGTATAGGAGGCAAGGCCCAACCGGTCTAAAAAAGGATCAGATCCGGCGGCCGGACGTTGCTCGGCGCCGCGGGCCGCTTCGGCGTCAATCACGGCCAGGATCGTTCCCGCTCCGGCCCATTTGAGAAATTCCCGTCTTGTTTGTCCGCTCATCGTCTCTCGCTTCGCCCCAGAATAGTCCGCCGGAAGGAATGTTGCAACCTTTTCCTCAACTTGATATGGTACGGCCAAGGAGGACGACATGATCCCGAATAAAATCGTCATCGGCGCGGGAATTCTTCTCCTCGCGGCGGCCGTCGCGGCCCCGAGCCCGCAAACGACGTCCTCCCCTGCCCCGGGCCAAACGCGGGAAGGCCTTTCGATGAAGAGCGCCCTCCTCGGCCGGAACGTCGATTACGCGATCTACCTCCCTCCCGATTATGCGACGTCGGCCCGCCGGTATCCTGTCGTTTATCTTCTCCATGGCTACACCGACGACGAATCCGCCTGGGTTCAATGGGGAGAGATTCAGGCGGCGGCCGACCAGGCGATCACCGACCGGCGGATCCCGCCGATGATCATCGTCATGCCCGACGGCGGCGTGACCTGGTACGTCAACGACGCCGCGGGCAAAGAGCCGTTCGAGGACATGTTTTTCAAGGAGTTCATCCCCCATATCGACGCGACATACCGGACGCGGCCCGACAAATCGTTCCGGGGAATCGCCGGATTGTCGATGGGCGGCTGGGGCACGCTGACCTACCTCCTGCGGCATCCGGACGTTTTCGAGTCCGGCGCCGCCTTCAGCGCCGCCATGTGGACCGAGGCGGACATCGCCTCGACCCCGGCCGATCGTTATGACAAGATGTTCGCCGCGCTTTTTGGCCCCCGGAACGCGGAGGGGGCGGTTCCGCTCGGCCTGTTCAAAAAGCTCAATCCCCTGAGCCTGGCCGTCTCCCTGCCCGACGAATCCCTGAAAATGGTCCGGATTTACCTCGACTGCGGCGACGACGACTTTCTCATCGAAGCCAACATGGCCTTTCACGCCGTTCTGCTCAAACGGAAAATCCCCCACGAATTCCGGGTCCGGGACGGATCCCATACGTGGTCGTACTGGCGGACGGGGATCGCCGACGGCCTGGCCTTCATCGGCCAGGGCTTCCGCCGCTGACAGCGGTCCCCAGAAAAGAAACAGCCCCCTTCCCTTTCGGGAAGAGGGCCGCGTTTATCCTTGGCTTGAACCGCCCGGCCCGGCTCTATTTAATGTTCTTCACGCCCGTATTGTAGAGGAAGAAAGCATAGGAGTCGGCCGTGATGGCGATGCCCTTCGTGAGGTTGGACGAGCCGTGGCCGCTGCGCGTTTCGATCCGGATCAGGACGGGGGCGTTCCCGGCCTGGGCTTTCTGAAGGGCGGCGATGTATTTGAACGAGTGGGCCGGGACGACCCGGTCGTCATGGTCGGCCGTCGTGACGAACGTCGCCGGGTACGAGACGCCGGGCTTGATGTTGTGGAGCGGCGAGTAGGTGTACAGATTCCGGAAGTCTTTCTCGTTGTCGCTCGAGCCGTACTCGACGACCCAGCCCCAGCCGACCGTGAACTTGTGGAAGCGGAGCATGTCCATGACTCCGACGGCGGGCAGGGCGACCTTGAAGAGGTCGGGACGCTGGTTGACCACCGCCCCGATCAGCAGGCCGCCGTTGCTCCCGCCCTCGATGCCGAGCTTGTCCTTGGAGGTGTACTTGGCCGAGATCAGGTATTCGCCCGCGGCGATGAAATCGTCGAAGACGTTCTGCTTGTTGAGAAGCATCCCGGCTTTATGCCAGGTTTCGCCGTATTCCCCGCCGCCCCGCAGGCAGGCCTCGGCGAAGACGACGCCGTTTTCGAGGAGGGCGATGACCGACGGTTGGAAATACGGCTGGATGCTGATGTTGAAGCCGCCGTATGCTGTCAGGAAACAGGGATTGTTGCCGTCGAGCGCCAGCCCTTTCTTATGGACGATGAACAAGGGGACCTTCGTCCCGTCCTTGCTCGGGTAGAAAACCTGCTTGACCTCGAAATCTTCGGGATTGAATTTCACTTCGGGGCGGCGGAACACATCGGACACTCCCGAAGCGATCTCGTACTTGAAGATCGTCGTCGGATAATTATAGGAAGTGAACGTGTAAAAAACGATCTTGTCGTCCTTCCAGCCGCCGAAGCCGCCGGCCGAGCCGAGGCCCGGGAGGGAGACTTCGCGGAGGGTCGTGCCGTCCAGGGCGTACTGGTAGATCCGCGACTGGGCGTCCTTGAGGTAGGAACAGAAAATGTTCCCGCCGGCCAGGCCGGCGCCGCTCAAGACTTCGGGTTTTTCCGGAATGATCGTCTGCCATTTGTCCTCAGCCGGAGCTTTCGGATCGATCAGGACGACTTTGGCGTTGGGCGCGTGGAGGTTGGTCTGGACGAGGAACTTTTCGCCGACATTGTCGATGATATAGCTGTCGGCTTCGAATCCCGGGACGAGGAGGGCGAACGCCGCCTTCTCCGCCCCGAGCTTCTTCCAGTAGAGCTCCGATCCCGACGTTCCCTCGCTGACCGTGATGAAGACGTATTGCTCGTCCTCGGTGACCCCGGCGCTGAAGTACCGGAGCGGATGCTCCTTGTCCTCGTAAACGAGGACGTCTTTTTCCTGCGGATCGCCGAGCTTGTGATAGAAGACCTTCTGGAACTCGTTCTTGGCCGTCAGCTCCGCGCCCGCCGCGGGCTCGTCATAACGGCTGTAAAAGAATCCGTCCTTCCACCAGGCCGCCCCGGAAAACTTGACCCACTTGATCCGGTCGGGCAGCTCCGTCTTCGAGGCGATGTCCATGACCCGCAGCTCGCCCCAGTCCGAGCCGGCTTCGCCCCGGAGGATGGCCATTTTCTTTTTGTCGCCCGAAGGGCCGGCCAGGTTGATGCGGACGGTGCCGTCGGCCGAGAGGGCGTTCGGATCGATGAAGACCTCGGGCGTCCCCTCCAAGCCCTTCTGATAATAGATGACCGACTGGTTCTGGAGGCCGTCGTTCTTGCTGAAGAAATAATATTCCCCGACCCGGGAAGGGGCCGAATATCGCGGATAGTTGTAGATGTCCATCAGCCGCTTCTTGAGCTTCTCCCGGTAAGGAATCTTGTCCAGGTACGCGAACGTCACGGCGTTCTCGGCTTTCACCCATTCTTCGGTGCCGACGGACCGGTCGTCCTCGAGCCAGCGGTAGGGATCCGGGACTTTCGTTCCGAAATAATCGTCGACCTGGTCAACGGTCTTGGTTTCGGGGTAAGTCATTTTTTCCGCCTTCCGGCAGGCCGTTCCGGCCATCAGGGCCAGGATCGCCGCCGGTACGATCAGCGCGTTCCATTTCATAAAATCCTCCTTGCTCGACATATTTGGAGATTTTGCCACACCTCGGACGCGGAGGCAAATCGGGCCGCCCGGCCCGAACTCCGGCCTTCCCGTTTTCGTATGTCGGGACGGGGAAATGTTATTCAAAAGGAGTTCATCATGTCGAGCTTAACATCGAAAGGGCCGGCCGTCCTGGCGGCCGGGGCCTTCCTTCTGGCGATCCTCGTCCTCCCGGCGGCCGCCCGGATCCCCTCCGCGGACGAAAATGTCCGCCTGGAAGATCTGGCCGGGGACTATTTCTTCGAATTCGAGGGGCAAACGAGGACCTTCCGCTTTTCCGTCGATCAGGACAGGCTTTTCGCCGCTCCTCTCGGAGAAACGCCGGAAGAAATCAAGCCGGTGAAAGATCAGCCGTTGACGTTCGATGTCGTCACGGCGGAAGACGGAACGTACTATCTGATCAAATTCGACCGGAACGAAAAGGGGATCGTCGACACCTGCACCCTGACCGTTGCGGGAATGGAGATCGTCGGGAAAAAAATCACGAAGTAGCGGCCGTCACCATTTCTTCGCCTTGGCCGGCTCCATCTTCCGCAGGTCCAGGCCGCGCTCGAAGGCCCCAATCCGGTAGAGACAGATCTCCCGGACTGACGACGGGTGATGGAGGACCTCGGAGAGAGACTGGTGTCCCACGGCCCAGACGCCGCCGCCGCGGACGATCACGACCTTGTAATCGTGCAGATTCTTGATCAGCGTCTCCGTATCGACAGCCGCCGGCAGGACCGGGATGACGAGATACATGAAGCCGCCCTCGGCGTCCACCGGGACGATCCGGTCGGCCGGCCGGTCCTCGCCCGGATAGCGGAAATACGCGTGGGCCTCCGCTTCCGGAACGTAGCAATGCATGACCGTCTGGAAATCCGTCGCGGCGTAAATCGCCTTGTGCCGGGCGAGCTCGGGGGAATCGCCGTCGTCCGTCCGGATCGGCCGCCGGCGGAGCGGGCCGGGAAGGTCGCGCGGCGTGGAGGCCTTGGCCGTGTACAGCAGGTCGCCGACGCCCCGGACCGACATCGAGCCGGTGTGAAACGGCGAAAGCCGCGATTCGAAAATCCGGGCTCCGGCCTTGCGGAATTCCTTCCGGATTTCGGTTTCCTCAGGAAAATCGCACCGGTCGTCGTCCTCGACCGCGTAGGGATCGGGCGCATAACCGAAGAACGATTCCGGCGAGGCCGCAATCGATGAGCGCAAGCCTTCGACGTCCACTTTCAAGCGCCGGGCATCGTTGACAATCTGGCCGGCGTTGTTGGCGACGCACAGCAGGAAGAACGCTTCCTTCAACGTCCGCCCCCGGACGAACGTCCCGTGCCCCTGAATGGTCGTGGCAGGATGATGGGCCAGGCGCCGCGGAACGCGTTCGGCCATCTCGGGCGAGCCGCTGGCCACGGCGAACCAGTCGACGTGGACGTGGGGGCCGAGGGCGTGCCAGGCGAGGGGATCGATGGGAATAAAATGGTCCGGCTGGGCCGGTTTCGGCAGGTCGTCCAGCGTGGCGATGGCCAGGTCCTTGGTATGGGCGTGCATGGACGCGGCCGTCCCGGGAAGGCTCAGGATCCGGCGGTGGATGTCCGTCTCGGAGGAGGCCTTGTAATACCCGTAGTCGGTCTCCTCGGCCGAGAGAAAACAGATCTGCTCCGGTTCGAGGTCGCCCTTCTGGGAGCCGGACGCGGTGATGACGATGGTCTCGGCCCCGTCCTCGTCCTTGATCCGGACGGCCATGTTGCCGGAGTGGCTGTCCTGGATGTCGTAGAGAAGCGAGGCCCGGCCGATCGATTGAAACAGGCGGAAAAGCTCCTCCGTCGCGGTCCAATTGCGTGGGCTCATGGCTTCCTCCAGGCCGGAGGGGCGAGGCGGAGGAGGGAGGACAGCTCCGCCGTCGGCCGGCCTTCCGCGTCCCAGCCGCGGACCTGGTAGTAATCTTCCCGCATCCGTTTCTGGTAGTCCCGGGTCACGGCCCGCGGCTCGCCGGCGATGACGATCGGCGTGTCGGCGAAACGCGGCGGCAGCGCGTCGTCGGCCGCGGTCGCCCCGGCCGCGAGATTGAACAGGCGCTCCAGCGCGGCGATCCGATTCTCGGCCTCCTCCAGACGGGCGATCGAAAAATCCATCCCGGTGACGCCCGAAAGCATCCGCGACCAGGGATCGGCGCCGAAGGCGTAGCCGGTGAATCGGCAGACGCCCAGGCTGTCCTGGAGGATGCCGGTGTTCTGCATGTTGCGGATGGCGATCGGAGATTGGAGGAGGCTGAACCGGGGGATTTCTTTCGCCCCGCCGAAGAACGCCAGGGAAACCGCGTATCCGCCGCGCAGATGGCAGGCGCCCGACGGCGAGGTCATATATCCGAGGGCCTGGGTGAACGACGCCCGGGGATCATAAGCCGGGATTTCCATGCCTTTGACCGACATCGAAAGATCGGGCCGGCCGCACTTTTCGGCCAGCCGCCGGGAGCCTTCGGCCAGAAGGTCCCCGATCCCCCGCCGGTGAGCGGTCGCCACGGCCAGCTTTTCCAGAACACCGGCGTTCCCGAACCGAAGGTCGAGGCCGTCCGTTCGGTCCGCCGGCAGGAGGCCCGCTTCGGCCAGTTCCATGGCGCAGGCGACCGTGCCGCCGAAGCTGATCGTGTCGAGCCCGAGCTCGTTGCAGCGGTAATTGGCTGTCGTGATCGCCTCAAGATCGTAAATGCCGCAGCTCGGCCCCATCAGAACGACGGTCTCGTACTCCGGCCCCTCGCCGGATTCGTCGGCCAGGCCGTCCCGCGAGATGCGCGTGTGCCGCTGGCAGCCGATCGGGCAGAGATAGCAGCCGGCGGCCCTTTCGAGAATGGTCCGGGCGATCGTCTCGCCCGAAATCCGTTCCAGGTCCTCGTCCCGGTGGGCGCAATCCTGAAAATTGCGGTGGGGCAGCATCCCGATGACGTTGATGAGCTCGACCAGCCCGGCCGTGCCCAGCTCGCGCAGGAGCCGTTTGGTCACCGGCGCCTGGCGCATGAGGTGGAGGGCCTGGTCGTATCCCGACTTGTAGCGCTCCGGGTCGTGAATCCGGATTTTTTCCTTCCCCCGGACGCGGATCGCCTTCAGGTTTTTCGAGCCCCAGACCGCACCCGGCCCGCCGCGGCCGTAGACGCGGTTCCGGTCGTTGGCCACGTCGGCGAAGCGGACGAGGTTCTCCCCGGCCGGGCCGATGCCCAGGACCCGGGGCCGGTCGCCCGTTTCGCATCCGGCCGTCAGCTCTTCGGTGAGCGCCGGGATGTCCTTCCCCCAGAGAGCTCCGGCCGGACAAATCTTCGTTTCCCCGGGCGTGAGGTCGAGCCAGACCGGCTCCGGCGCCCGGCCTTTGATCACCAGCGCGTCATAACCGGTCGCCTTGAACGTAAAGCCCCATCCCCCGCCGGAATTCGACGTCCCGATCACTCCCGTCAGGGGGGAATGAAAGACCATGTGGCCCCGGGCCGAGGTCGGCGCGTTCGTCCCGACCAGCGGCGAGACGGCGATGACGATGACGTTTTCCGGGCCGAGCGGATCGGCGGAAGGATCGGCCTCGTCGCAAAAAAGCCGGGTGGCCAGGCCCCGGCCTCCGACGTAATCGGCGACAAGGGCGGGATCGAGGGGCCGGGCCTGGGCCCGGCCCGCGGACAGATCGACCTCCAGGTACCGGCCGAAAAAACCGAATGGCGAAGGATTCATCCTCTCAGGGACCTTTCCGAACGAGTCGACAGGATACCTGATTCATCCTCCCCCCATCAAGGGCAGGAGGACGACCGTGTCGCCGTCGCGGAGCTCCGCGGCCGGACCGCCGCGGGAGGACAGCTCCGCGCCGTTGATCATGACCACCAGATGCGGCTTGAGAAGGCCCGGCGCGCCGACGGCCGGGTTTTCGAACAGCGCCTCCCTCCGTTCGGGGGAATCGCCGAGAATGTCGAGAAGCCCGGCGGCCGTGGTTCCCGTGTCGAGATCGAGGAGACGCTCTTTGCCGCCGAACAGGGCGCGATAAGGGGCGAAGAACCGGACCCGGACGGTCATCTTTTTCCCGCAACAGCCGTTCATGCCCGAACCTCGGACACGGCCTCGGCCAAAACTTCCGGATCGCGGGAAACGGGAAGTTCGACGACCGCGGTTTCGATCCCGGCCGGCCAGCGCGTCCGAAAGCCGGCCAGAAGCGTTTCCCGGACCACCGTGAGGCAGGCCCTCCGGGAATCGGCGAAAACCGGGGCGGCCGCCGGCCAGACGCCCTTTCCTTCAAGCTCGAGCGGACCGAGCTCGTCGATGATGAGGAGGGCGCCG
>Ga0172375_10010798_pt1 | contig 11757 bp, 9 predicted proteins | sample LakKiv1m_FD_114537 | JGI IMG/M metagenome (GOLD analysis project Ga0172375, IMG submission 114537) | Freshwater microbial communities from Kabuno Bay, South-Kivu, Congo - kab_092012_11.1m | ecosystem: Environmental > Aquatic > Freshwater > Lake | place: Democratic Republic of the Congo... | reverse complement strand
TAATTAATATAAAAAAATGAAAACAATGAAAACAAAAATCATCTTACTGAGCAGTGTGATTATGATAATTTTCACAGCTACGGGTTTTACCCAAACCAATGATTGGGAAATTTTTAATTCAGCCAACTCGCCTATTCCGGGCAACTCTGTTTTGTCCGTTGAGTGCAACGGAAACACAGGATGGATCGGAACAACCTCAGGTGTCAGTTATTTTAACGGCACGCAATGGACTGTTCTTGATGCGGAGAACTCTGGTCTTCCAAATAATTACGTGAATGACATTGCCCGCGAACAAAATGGCGCCATCTGGTTTGCAACTGACAACGGGCTTGCCAGGCTTTATGACCATGAGTGGACGGTGTTCAATACAACTAATTCAGGACTTCCGGTTAATATTATTAAGTGTATAAACATTGACAATAATGGCGCTAAATGGATAGGAACCTGGGGAGGCGGACTTGTAAAATTTGATAATACAAACTGGACATTATTTAATACTTCAAACTCCCAGATACCCGGCAACGGAATAAATTCCGTAAGCATTGATAAGAGCAATAACATCTGGGCAGGAACATTCAATAACGGCATTGGAGTCTATAATCATTTAAGCTGGACTATTTATAACACTGATAACTCACCACTCCAAAAAAATGATGTAAAAACAATTGTATTTGATAAATACGATAATGCCTGGATTGGAACAGGGAATGGTATTTATAAAAAAAGTGCCACTGAATGGACATTGATAAATTCTTCAGTAACAGGTTTTCCGTTTGAAGCGGTGAATGATATTGTCTGCGCTGAAAATACCTGGTTTGCCACCGACCACGGGATAATTGAATTTGATGGAAATATCTGGAAAAACCATGATTCAGAAAATTCATCCATTCCTGTAAATGATGTTAGAGCAATTGATATGGATAGCAACAATAACCTTTGGATTGCTACTGCCGGAGGAGGTCTTGCAATTTTTAATTCAAATGGCGTTATGCTTTCTCTTGAAAATATATCCAATCCAGAAAGCAGTATCCGCGCCTATCCAAATCCTGCAAACGGTGAAGTAACATTCAGTTTCAATGCTGAACAACAGGGTAATGCCGAACTGGCTTTGTATGACCTGCAGGGTAAAAAAGTTTGTACTGTGTTAAATGAACAGGTTGCAGCCGGGAAACACCAGATAAAATTTAATACGGATATATTACCTTCCGGAGTTTACATCTGGTGGGTAAAACTAAAAGACCGTATTGACACGATGAAACTGGCTGTAATTTAAAACAGACCTTCAAAAGATTAAGCCTTCAGGGTTCTGAAAACCTTGAAGGTTTTTTTCTTTCTTTATCTTTGCAGCATGTCAAATAAAAACAAAAATAAAAGTGGATATGTTTATTCCACTAATCCGGATTTCAGCCTCACCCCTGCCCTCTCCAAGGAAGAGGGAGAAAGAACACTGCCTTCTTCCAAACAAAATCTCAGAATTGAACTTGACCGCAGAAACCGCGCAGGTAAGTCAGTAACCCTGATAACAGGATTCATTGGCTCAACAGATGATTTGGAAGCACTCGGTAAGTTGCTGAAAACAAAATGCGGTGTTGGCGGAAGCGCAAAAGACGGGGAAATTCTTTTGCAGGGAGATTTCAGAAAAAAAGCGGGAGAGATTTTACAAAAAGAAGGATACCGTGTCAGGATAATCTGATTATCTCACCAGCGTAACGCTTCCGGTATATTTATGCCTTTCGTTTTTGAAGTCGGTTACTTCTATATTATAGACATACGTGTCGTTTGGTAATTCTTTACCGGTATTCCAGAACAGCCCGTTCCAACTGTCACCAAATGTAAAAGTTGAGAAAACCTGTTGTCCCCAGCGGTTGTATATTCTGAAAGCAAAAGTTGTGAAACCGAACCCATTGGGTGAAAATGTATCATTCAACCTGTCGTTATTAGGTGTAAATGCAGACGGAATATAAAGCGCAAAAGCTCCGTCAATAATTATAAGATGAGCAACAGTGTCTTTGCATCCAAACTGGTTGGTTGCAATCTGTTCAACTAAGTAATGCCCTGAATCCGGGTATAAATGTTCCGGGCTTTGTGTATTCTCAGTCATACTGAAATCGCCAAAATCCCATTCCCATTCGTTTGCGCCTGAACTCAGGTCAGTAAAAATTATATTCCGGTCAAACACATTGGTTGGTTGAGGACCGTAAGTAAAAGCAGCAAAAGGTTTTGGGAACACGGTAATAATATCAATGCTGTCTTTCGTAGTGGCACAACCGTCAAGCGATATAACAGTAAGCGTTATGGAGTAAGTGCCGTCAGCTCCGAAAATATGTACAACATCCTGGTCTGTTGATGTTCCTCCATCACTGAATACCCAATCATAAGTACCGATGGTTTCGCCTGCTTCAATTGTGCTCAGGTCAGTACAGTTTATCTCAAGCGGAACGCAGCCTTCAAGCGGAATTACACTAAAGTCTGTAACAGGGTATCCATTTACATCAACTTGTTTTATAATAGTGTCAGTACAGGCACTGTCGCTTGTAACTATCAACTGAACATTATAAATTCCTGATAATGCATAAAGATTCTGCGGATCCTGCAACAGAGAAGTATTGTTGTCGTCAAAATCCCATTCCCAGTTTACTATGTTACCAAGGCTGATAACACTCTGGTCGGTAAAATCAGTTGTAGTTCCCACGCAAACTTCGGTTGCAACAAAATCAGCAACAGGGTTAGGATACACGCGTATCCTGTCAGAATAAGTTCCTGTGCAGTTATTATCTGATGTAACAGTGAGTGTAACGGTGTAATAACCCGTATTCGCATAATTATGATTCGGGCTTTGCAGGATTGATGTCTGGTTGTTTCCGAAATTCCAGTCCCAGTTGGTGATGGAACCGCTGGATAAAATTGACTCATCAGTAAAAACAGCATCATAGCTGTAACAAACATTTGCTGTTGAAAAGAATGCCTGCGGCACCGGGTATATGGTAACAGGATTTTCAATGGTGTCTTTACATCCATTGTTTGATGTAGCTATCAGTTCAACGTTGTATGTTCCTTCGGTATAGAAAGTAAACACAGGCTCAAATACTGTGGATGTGGAATTTGGTATTGCAGGTATCATTTCAAAATCTCCAAAATCCCAGTGCCATAAAGAAATATTGCCTGTATTGATTGTGCTTGTATTATCAAAATTAATGGGAACACCGGCACAAACATCCTGACCGGCAAATACTGCAACAGGGTTTTCAAATATTTCAATATCGCGGCTGTATGAATCAACGCAACCGCTGTCGGTTTCAACAGTGAGTGTTACTGTAAAAGTGCCATAATTAGCATAAGTATTGTCCGGGCTTTGCAGGGTGTCTGTATTAAAATCACCAAAGTTCCAGTCCCATGAAATAATGTTGCCTGAAGAAACAGTTGACAAGTCCAGGAAATTAGAAATATTGCCCAGACAAACATCAGGAGAACTGAAATTAGCAACCGGTACCGCATGAACGTTTACAACCTGGATCATGGTATCAGTACATCCTAAGCCGGAACCTGCAATTAACCTTACCGAAAAACTTCCTGCGAAACTGTAGTCATGTGACGGACTTTGTAAATTTGAAGTTGCAAAATCACCGAAGCTCCAGTTCCAGGCGTTTACATTGCCAATAGGAACCGTACTCAAATCAGTGAATACAACAGTTGGCGTACACCCTGAAACAAAAGAAAAATCTGCCAGAGGTCTTGAGTTTACATCCACAGCCTCGGTATGTGTACCTATGCAGCCGCTGTCTGATTCTGCTGTAAGTGTGACATTGTAGGTAGCCACACTTGCATAGGTATAGGTCGGATCCTGTTGCGTGTCTGTTCCAATGAAATCACCAAAATCCCAGTTCCAGAGAACAACGCTGCCTGATTCAATTGTAGTCTGATTCTGAAATGAAGTAATATTCCCTTCACAAACCGGAGGTGCTGAAAAATCAACCTGCGGATTTGGATTCACAATTGCGTCAGCAGTAAAAATATCAGTACAGCCTGCATCTGTTGTAATGGTAAGTTCAACCGGGAATATTCCGGGATCCTGATAAGTATGGGTGGGGTTTTGTAATATTGATGAACTGTTGTCGCCAAAGTCCCAACTCCATGATGCAATGTTGCCTGTTCCGGCAGTACTCAAATCTGTGAATACAGTAGGGTTTCCTTCGCATACAATATTGGAAGAGAAATCTGCGGATGGTAGTACAACATCGAAAGTAACGGTATCTGCGTCAGTTGTCTGGTCAACAAATAATGCCGCTGCAATAATAGTTGTGCTACCATTAAAACCGGGTGGATAGGTTACATTAAGCTCCCATGTTGAATCTGACAACAAGGTTGCCTGTTGTGGTGATCCTGTAAAACTTCCGCTTACGCCTATATTAATTGCTGCTGTGTCTGTTGTACCTGTAACGGTAAATGTACATGGCATATCTGCACTTGCTACAGGTGAAGTAATTTGTATGCCAGGTATTGCCGGTACAATTGGTGAAATATTATCAATCATACTGTTCACATAACCACCGCAGGCTGAAATCCAGTAAGGATGGAAAGTAATGTAACACCAGTTTGAAGTTGGAGTGAACGTAATGGTTGTTGTTTGCCAGTTGCTGTTCATAAAAACCCCGCTCTGCCATAAAACTGCATCTGTACCGCAAAGACTATTACCTCCAAGTATTTCAAGCGAACCATAACAATCAGCCGGTTCTGCTGTATTATATACAGGGCTGAAAGCGATATCTAAATTAAAAGTATATGTTGTTCCTGCCTGCAGGCATGGGCTTAGTAACTGGCTTGCACCTTCATTATACGACCCGGCTGAAGACCCACCTTGTAAAAAACTGATGTATGTGCTGCCATTAGAAGGCGGCATCGTAATTCCCCATTGACCTGGCTGAGTATCCGGTGACCCGAAGCAGGCATTCCATGGCGCGGGAACAACGTGAGGCTGTGAAGTGCCTTCAAATGATGGATTTTGAAAAACAGATTGCGGCTTTGCAGATTGCGAAGTAATTAGTAATAAGGAAATGAATAAGAGTATTCTTCTATCCACAGATTTAGTCTGAAAATCTCCGAAATTTAAGAAATTTTATTCTCAACAATAAACAATTTGACCAAAATAATTTTCAAACAATGAATGGTTAAGATATTTTAATCTAAACAAACAATATGTTTATAGATAAATTATTTTTATTTATCGAAGAATTATCGTAACTATGCAATGAATTTCAATTTGTTTTTCACATGACGGAATATAAGTTCAATTGGGGAAAAGTATATTACCTGGATGAAGATATTCTTTGCGTTGAATATGATGACGATCTTGTATTGGATATTGACATGGTGATGGAGTTCCAGGCTGTCTTTGCTAAAGAAGCAGAACACAGAAAGTTGAAACTTTTAGTAATCCCGGGGCAGCATACAAGCGCAACCATGGAAGCCCGTGAATACAGCCAGAGAAGTACATTAAACTGCCTGAAAGAAGCCATTGTTATTCAATCATTGGCTCAGCGTATTATTTCAAATTTTTATATCGCATTTAAAAATAAAGCAGACTATCCTATAAAAATGTTTAACAGCAAGGAGGAGGCTGTTATATGGCTGAAAAGTAATTAACTTCTGTGCTTAATTGCTCCAGGTTCCTGTAAGATACCAGTGAAAAAGGAAAGAAACAACAATTCCGAGCGTAGCTCCCGCAATAACTTCTGTGCGGGTGTGTCCCAAAAGTTCTTTCAGCTTCTTTTTGTTCAGCGTATGTTCTTTTGAAAGCAGCTCATTAATGATCTGGTTGAGTGCTCGTGCCTGCAGACTTGCAGAACGCCTCACCCCTGCCGCATCATAGGTCACAATTGCAGTGAGACAAACGCAAATAGCAAAAGTGGTGGAATACCACCCATCAATTATACCAACTGAAGTGGCAAGAGAAGTAACAGTTGCGCTGTGGCTGCTTGGCATTCCTCCGGTAGAAATAAGCATTGAAAAATCAATCTTCTTTCTTTTATATGCTATTGTAAATGGTTTAAGAGACTGTGCAACAACGTTGGCAAGCAAAAGAGCAATCAATGCCTCAATCCCTGTATTGTTTATGTTTTTTAGAAAATCGTTAAGCATTAATCAATAAACTATAAGTTTGAATGACTTCTTAATTTCTTCAGAACCGGAAATACTAATGGTGTAAAAACCTTCCCTGAAAGAAGATGTATTCAAACTGTAAATTCCTGTAAAGGTTTCCGTCAAAACTGTTCTGCCTGTTAAATCGCTGACTATAATTTTTCCCTGCCTTTTTACTTCCATACTGATAGTCACCTGTTCACCTGATTTTACAGGATTTGGGAAAATTAAATACTGTGAATGACCGGCTGCGTTATTTATTCCTGTCACACAATCTGAAATATTTACTTCCATTAAAGTTGCATCACTCAGTGCAAGGAGATGATTTATTTCTCTTGCTTTTACAGAACCATACCCCGTGTTTTGCCACAGAACTGAAACATTGTTAATATTAGTAAACTGTGACACGATTATCCCTCCCTGCACTTCCCAGCAATAAGCTGATCCCTGGTTTTGTGTAACGCTATAAACAATTGTATCACCAACACAAACATCTGAGGAGCCGGTGATAACAGGCAGAGAAGGTTGAAGAAAAGGATAGAGGAATTCTTTTGTTTCCTGGAAAACAGTATCAAAATATGGCGTTTGTCCTCCTACAAAACTATTATTAACTACCGTGCCCCATGCGTTGTGTCCCTGCCCGGCAAATGGGTGGAGGCGATTATAAAGCCCTATGTGATTTGCTCTTTCTGTTATAGGCTGAGAACCATATACCGTTGGCATCAGGAATAAAGCAGTGAAAGGAAAACCGGTAGCATACGGAACTACAGGGTCAGCATCACCGTGAAAAGAAATCAGAGGAGTATTGTCATCCATATCCATCCACGAAGTATCAAGTAAAGCGCCCCAACAGTTGACCAGCGCTTTTGCTTTTGTACTGTGATGATAAATGTTTCCTGAACAATTGATACAGCCTAAATCAGGCGCGGGAATTAATCCTCCTGTTGTATAAGTCTCCTGCGGACGGTCGGCATCCTGCATATACGCCAGGTTCATGGCAGAAAAAGAGCCTGCACTTACGCCACCGGTAAAAACAAAATTAGTATCAATCCTGTATTGCCATGCATATTCTTTCAGGTAACGGACGGCAGCGCTATAGTCCTGCGCTGCACGGTATATAGCTCTCACCGAACTTTCATTACTGGCAATGTTCATTCCCAGCCTGTATTGTATGGACGCTGTTACATAACCGGTATGCGCCAGTGAATCACAATAAGTTTGTGCATCTTCATCATCTTTGCCACCGATAAGGAAACCGCCACCGAAAGCAAAAACAACCAAAGGACGTTTGGATAATGTATCACCGGCAGGCTCAAAAATATCCATGAATAAATCCTGGCTCACTGTTACATCTTCACTCACATACACCGCAGTCAAAGCCTGGACATTGGCGAAAATAATATCAGCATGTTTTTCAACTGCAAAAACTGAATCGCGGTAACGCTGGTTATCACAAAGCTGGGCAAAAGAAAAAGTAAATGAAAGGGAGAATATGAAAAGAGAAATATAAGCCCTTGTGAAATTCATTCTTCAAAAGTAATATTTTTTGTACAATAAAAGTTTGTAAAGTTGTCTAAGGTTTGCAGTTGATATATCGTCTGATGAATTTCTCTTAGTCGAAAATTCGTCAGTAACAATTTCCCAAGGTTTTGCTTTTTTCTCGACTGAAAACTCAACAGGGATACTATCGCCAAGCATCTCGACAAAACTGCTTGCTATTGGAAATGATTTGCAGTAATTCGGAAATTCTTTTGTTAAATGAACTCAGCCTTAATTTTCTCAGCAGTTTCTTTTAGTTCTGCTTGAGATAAATGAAGTTTTGGCTTTGAGAAATTAATATCGCTTACATGTTTTAAAGGAATGAGATGAACATGCGCATGGGGGACTTCAAGTCCAATAACAGCAACGCCTATTCGCTGGCAGGGAACAGCTTTTTCAACTGCCACAGCCACTCTTTTAGAGAACATCATTAAACCGGCATATAATTCATCTTCCATGTCAAAAATATAATCCACTTCCTTTTTGGGGATCACAAGCGTATGACCTTTTGCCAATGGATTGATATCAAGAAAAGCAAGAAAATCATTATTTTCAGCTACTTTGTAGCAAGGAATTTCTCCAGAAATTATTTTAGAAAATATACTTGGCATTATCTTGAAATTTCAAGAATTTCGAATTGCATAACGCCTGAAGGAACTTTTATTTCAGCTTTGTCGCCAATGCTTTTTCCCAGCAATCCTTTTGAAATAGGCGAATCAACTGAAATTTTTCCCGCTTTTAAATCAGCCTCATTTTCCGGAACAAGCTTATAGGTTATTGTAGCTCCTGTTTTCACATTCTTAATCTTCACTTTCGTAAGAATTAGGACTTTTGAATTATCCAATTTAGATTCATCAATAAGTTTCGCATTGCGAATAATATCTTCTAATTTAGAAATTTTGAGTTCAAGCAAACCCTGGGCATCTTTTGCCGCATCATATTCCGCATTTTCCGATAAGTCACCTTTATCACGCGCTTCTGCGATTTGCCTTGAAATTGCCGGACGTTCGATTGAAACAAGTTGGTTTAATTCCATTTTCAACTTATCTAATCCTTCCTGTGTAAAATAATTACCTGCTGCCATTTTTTATAATTTATTGAGACGATAAAAAATAAAGAATCCCGATACTCGGGATTCTTTATACAAATATAATAAATATTTTAGAGATTGATACGCACGCCTATGCTATGATTCCCCTGGAAGGGTTTTGTCGCCACCCAGGAATAATCCACGGCAAAAGAACCTTGTTTTTCTTTTCCAAACGGAACTCCAACAGAAGCACCTGCTGCCGGACCGGTAAAAGCTGTGGTGCTGTTAACATCACTGTTCTGTCCTTTTTCATAAACATAACCTCCGCGTAAAGCAAAGTATTGTTTAAATCCATATTCCAAACCTCCACGAAACTGATCTTTTGAAAAAGAGTTGGATGTGAATGTTCCTGCAAAACTCAGGCGGTGCGCTTCGCTTATTCTGTAAATGTAAGTTACACCAATGTTAAGCAAAGAAGGCATTTCAAATTTTGCTGAACGCTGTTCCATGGTTAAACTTGTACCTGTTGAAGAAACCAAACCACGTACTGAGAATCCGTCACCTGAAAAACGCATTGGAGGACCTACGTTACGCAATGAGATACCGAAAGAAAAATTATCTTTTCTTAAAGGATTTTCCTTATTTCCAAGCCGTGTGACATATTGTATTCCTGCGTCAAAAGCAAAGCCCTGCGCTTTGGCATTGGCAATAGATTCGGAAATTACTTTTACTGCAATTCCTCCGTGAATACTATTGGAAAAAGTTTTTGCATAAGCCAAACCAATGTTCATATAGCGGGGAGAAAAGAAGCTTCCTGTTCCTTCGGGCTGATCCACTGTGGTTACTGCCAGATCGCCAAATCCCATTGACATGATGCCTAATCCAAGCACACCGGCTTCGCCTATCTTCTGGGTTAATCCGAATGAATTGATACTGGTTCCGCTGCCAACTAACCATTGAGTATGGGCAAACAATATTTCAGTTCTCCTGGTGAATGAAATACCGGCAACATTCATATACATGGCTTCAAGCCCGTTTATGGATGCAGAATTTGCGCTTCCCCATCCGGTGCTTCGCGCCCAGGGGTTTATCAGCAATTCTGAAGCTCCTGCCTGACCAGCCCTGTCTTCGTTTCCGGCATACAACGCTGTTGAACTGAAAAGCATAGCGGCAGTAAGAACTGATGCACTAAATATGTTGAAAATTTTTCTCATAGCAATATATTATATTTCTTCTTAAATATCTTTTTTCTGCATTTATCAGAATGAGTCAAGGTCAACTGGTCTCAGCGCTCCGAAAAACTTAATCACCTTCTCTCCCACTCCATCCACTTTTACATGAATCAGGTAAACTCCTCCTGCAATCGGTATTCCTGCTGTGTTTTTCAAGTCCCAGTCAATAGATGTTCGCGGTTCATCTTTTTTAAATTGCCTGATCAACATTCCGTTTACCGTATATATGGATACTGTACATGTTTGCGGCAGGTTAGTAACTTTTACGGTGGTCTCAAGCTGGTTACCCTCATAACCCGAATAGGCGTAATATGGATTGGGGACTACATTAATCAGTTCAAGTGCATCTTCTGCGGCAGTCAGATCATCATTTACCGTAAACAAATCTCCGGTATTGAAAGTGTACATCGGAAGGTTGCCGTTCTGCGGGCTTCCTGATTCCCAGGTTGCATTGTTAAAACCTTTACTGTAAGGACGGGTTACTCTTATTTTATAAGTAACATCAGTTCCGAGGAATGCTTTATTATCAACTGTAAGCGGCATATTAACCCACATTACATCTTTGTAAACATTGCGTTTATCAATATCGCTGGGAACAAAATTATTGCTGCTCAGATGCTGGTATATCCATTGACCTTCATCATAAGCCGGAGCATCATTTCCTGTATCACCATTGTGTCCCATGATATAAATGTAATGTCCTCCTCCAAAATAAGTATTCAGAAAATCAGCCGTACTGGATGTAGGATTCCATACCATGTCATTTCCTCTTTCCTGTGCAAGGAAAGAATTCTCTCCAAACATCATGTTCAGTCTTTCTCCTGTTTCAATATTAATGGCATAGCCCGGGAACCATCCCATTCCTTTTGTTCCTGAGCCGTCAGGATTACCTTCCTTGTCCACTGAAAGACTTTGTCTCAGGTCCATCTTTCTTGCGTTACCTATGCTGGGTATTCCGTCATCAGCGGTTTCCACTATCGGGCAGCGTGTCCATTTTGATTTGTCAGCAGTGATCACCACATCCACGCTATGAAGATTCTGAAGCCGGTTCAAAACTTTAAATTTTTTCCAGGTTGGTGAACCTGAACCATCTTCGTGAGAAGCCAATTTATAGGGTGCCCATGTTCCGCCTAATACCTGTTCGTAAAACTGTCCCGGGTCGCCATAGTCATTATTAGCAGGAGTTTGATCGTCTGATGCATTTCCTGAACGTATCCAGTTAAATTGGCTTGCTCCGTCAACATCAGGAACAGAAATCAGCCATAACTGGTTGGGATCTGCAAAAGTTAATGATGATTCCATGTATCCGTTTCCACCTGTTTCATCTTCTCCCGGTTCTAAAACCTGTTTCATGGTAACTGAAAGTCCCCATTCAGGAATTATCTGTTCGTTTTCTACGGCAATGTTTCTTGTAGAAAATACTTCTTCACCGCTGTCATCATTTTTCAATGACCAGTAGGAATCATCTATTGAACCTCCGGTTGAGTCCAACATTTTGAATGTGAAATTAGCATTGGGAACATGAAGCGGGTCAAAGATTTTAATATTTACAGGACCGCTTCCGTTATCGTAAACCGGTTGCTCTGCTTTACCGTTTGCAAGAATTTCTTCAACAGATTCCGCTGTGAGGTCTGCTGCATTTCCGCCATTGCCTGTTCCTTCAATTCTTTTGAGTCTGGGACCGGAGCCATAAGCAGAGTTAAGGATGGTGCCTCCGTTTTCTGGCGAGTTAATATGTGGTATTCCCACATTTACTTTAATAGCGCCCGTTACGCTTTTACGACCTGCTTTATAAGGCTTTTTCTGCCCGTCTAACTGAAG
>Ga0172375_10010795_pt1 | contig 11760 bp, 26 predicted proteins | sample LakKiv1m_FD_114537 | JGI IMG/M metagenome (GOLD analysis project Ga0172375, IMG submission 114537) | Freshwater microbial communities from Kabuno Bay, South-Kivu, Congo - kab_092012_11.1m | ecosystem: Environmental > Aquatic > Freshwater > Lake | place: Democratic Republic of the Congo... | reverse complement strand
TACTTTTATTTCAGAACTGGAATTAATAGCCCACAGGTGTGAATAATGACACAATTAGAAAAAGAAGAAATAAAGAAAATATTACAGGACACAAAAGATTATGAAACAAAATATAAGGAAATATTTTTAGGAATAATGGTTGATATAAGAGATAATCTAAACAATATATGGAGATGTTTGCAAAAATGAATATAATATTAATTTTTAGTTTGATATTGGTAGTTGCGGCATTTTTTGTTTGGTCTGAATATATAAAGGCGAATTAAGAGGATTGAGAAAATGATTATTAGAAAAGTGCGGTGGCGTAAATTCAAAGAAAGTGAGGTTAGTCTTATTGTGCAAATATCTTTTATTTTATTGATGTTTGCTTTGGCTTTTATATCTGTGTGGTTTTTGTTTGCTTTGTTTGTATTTACTTTATTTTTAGCACGTAGAACTAGACCTTATTTTAAATACTATAAAATTAATGAGGTTAAAAAATGAACAAAGAAGTTTTAAAAGTGTTTTTAAAGTTAAAGCTAAAAGAGATTGGGATTTTTATATTGTGTTTAGTTGGTTTAGTTATTGTTTCATTTGTTGCAGCTTTATTAATTGCTGGAATAACACTAATAGTTAAATGGGTATTACCATATATCACTCCATCAAGCAATATCATACTTGTCCTACTTTTGTGCTTAATCTTATTTATTGTTTTTATTACAATAAAATATTGGTTTAAATCTAACTGGAAGAAAGCTGAAAAGATAGTAAGAGAGAGGAAAAGAAAATGAGCTTAGTAAGTTCGATAGCAATAATCTTAATCTTGATTTTAGTAGTTGCTACTTTTATTTCAGAACCAACTGTGTCAATCAATTACTTTAAAGCTATTGGAAAGACTACTGTTGGAGCAGTTAAGAAAATATCTTCAATGTTTAACAAAAATAAAGAGGTAAAAGACTATGACAAAGATAATACCAGTTAAGATATTCTATAATGTAAGTGCTTGTTATAATCCCTACAAAGATGAAATAATGTATGATAAAGATTTGGATAAATTTCCAAATTTAAAAACATTTGTACTACAACACGAAATAAACCACGCAAAAAAACCAAAAAACTATTTGTGGCATATATTTTTAGATGCAAAGGACTACACAAAACAACTCTTTTTAGAAGATTATTATAAGTTTGGCTATTATAAGAAAAAGGAATATACCCAAAATAAAAGTGTTAATTGGTTTGGTGATTTTATTTATGGTGTATTTCAAACTTTGATTAATGTCTTTATTGTGGTAATAGGTTTGTTTATGGAACTTTATTTTTATTTTAAAAAAAGGGTAAAAGGCAAAAGATGGCTCACTTGAGACAGTGCCGTAGGTGCGGTAAGTTTTATAGAAGCTATAGCAGGGAAAGCCAGTATTGCGATAACTGCAAGAGACCAAACGGAAGCGGGTATAAAATTAAAAACGAGGTTAAAAGTGGAGAAGAAAGAAAACTGCAAACACTACAACTTAGGGTTTTGTAAGCTTGACGGAAAGGTATGTTGTATGAACGGATTAATGTGTATTGACTATGAAGATTGATTTAGAGCAGATTAAAAAGAGGTTAAGAAGCAGGATTAAGTTCAGCAATGTATGTTTTGGGATGGCTGCAGGATTTAATGTTGTGTTTATTTTCAAACAGTTTAATTCATATTATGTGATTACTGCTTTGATGATTATTGCTGGAAGTTATGTGTGGAACAAGAAATTAACTAAGAGTTATAATCAATTAGTGGGTGATTGAAATAGGACAACCAGAAGTTTTAGAATATTTAAAGCAAAACAAAGGAAGATGGATTAACACGAGAGAGTTGTCAAAAGCTTTGAACACCTCTATATCTGTTGTTAATGTCAGCCTTAGACAATTAAGGAAATATAAGTTTTTTGAGTTTAGAGTTATGGAAAAGAAATGCACAGCTTATGAATACAGGTGTAAATAATGAAACACAAAATAGAAGTTGAGGATATAAGGGATAGCATAGTTTTGATACAAGGATTGCTAATACAGATAGAAAAGAAATTAGTTGAGATTGAAGATGAATCTAATTGATTTTGTTAATCTATGTTTAGCGGTATTTGCTTTTATATTTTTAACTACGGCTTTAGTCGAAAAAATAAAAGAGGACATTAAAAAAGGATTTTGGAAAAAGAATAAAGGTGAAAACTTGAAAGAATATCTTTTTAGACCTATGGGAGATTGAGAATGAATAAACTAAATATTATCTTTTTTATAAGTTTAATAATTTCTATTTGTCTTATGTTCTACTCTATATATGTTTTTTATGTTGGATTCCATAATATTGACTTAGGGTATAATATGAACTATGTCAATCAAAACAACAAATTAAATATAATGGATGAAAATAACGCTGGTAAGATATGGACTCCGAGAGAGATGTATATGCACGGATTAGACCAGATACAAGAAGCTTTGTTTTTGATGTGCTTGAGCTGGGTTATGATATTTGTGTTGCAGGCGGTGGATTATGAATAAACAGCATAAGATTGCTTTTATAATTGCAATAATATCTATGGTGTTGTTAGACGCTTGTTTTATAATGGCAAGAATAGGTTACATAACTTTATTCGATTCAAGCTTTAAATTTTATCAGTTGAGCAATATTGATGTTTGGTATCACGTTGGTTTGATACTGATATTTGTATGTTATATACTGTTATTAAATGGTGATAAAAAATGAAAAAAGAATATAAAGAAATAATTGAGTTGGAAAAAGAGTTGGATAATACATTAAAATTAATGTTGCCTATGGCATTTTTTGTAACCAGTATATTAATGTTTATATCTTTTTTAATCGGAAGAAACAAGTTTAGCTGGTTTGCAACAATGATTGGATTGTTAGGTTTGGTTATGTGTATATATGAATTAAAAGACAGGAAGAAAAAAGAAATAAGATTAGAGAAGTTATATAAAGAAGTTGATGAGGAGGATAAAGAATGAGATGTGCTGAATGCAGCAAAGAAGCGAGTTATGCAGTTGAAATAAAATGTGAAGGATTTTATTCTGGAAGAACAACTATATGGAAATATTTATGTGATAGATGTTACAAAAAAGAATATGAAAACTAAACTATTAAGGAAAACAGGTAATATGACTTTTAAAGTTATAAGCTTAGATGATGAAAAGCCTGTTGGAGACAAAGATAGGATTAAAGAATATATTGTTGATTTGAAAGGAACAGACTGGTGTTGTGATTGCAAAGATTATTATTACAGGAAAAATATTTGTAAGCATATCAAATGGGTTCTCTCTCAGTTAGCTAATAAAGAGGAAATACCTTTTGAACAAGAAGGAGATTATGATAAGATAATAAAAGAGGTGAGATAATGAGTTCAGATTCAATGGGTTATGCTTTAATTGGAACAATGTTTGTTGTTGGTTTACTATGCAATATAAAAGAGTTTGTCGGTGCTGGTATAGGATTTTTGGTGATATATTTTCTATTAATAAAAGAGGCGAGATAAGATTGATAAAACTAAGAATAAACAAGAACGATAATGTAGAGTGCTTGAAAACTTTAAAGACGCAGAGTTATAGGGACTGCATTAGTTGCCCTGAATGTTTTGGGTATAATTACTCAGACCACAAAGTGTATTGTAAAAGAGGAGAAAAGAAAGATATATTTATTGAAAGACCAAAACAAAAGAATTTCGGGAGGAAAAGAAAATGGTAAATACAAAAACAATTAAACAAATTGAAAATCTTTATTTAAATGGTTGGTTAAACGAGATGTTTTTTTTATTAGAAACAAAAGGTATTTTTTTTAAAGCTGATGATATGGATAACCATGGTAGAGAAATATTAGATGCATTATGTATGGGGGGATATTTTACTGATTGAGAAGATGGGACACAGGATGCCTATATCGGTAACGAGTAGGGGGTTTATATTCAACCTCTTTTGAACCATTACCTTAATACATCCTGCCCAAAATAATTAAAAGGTGAGATACAATGGTAAAGTTTAACAGAAAGTGTATATGCGGAAAGAGAATGTCTGAATTAAATAAATATTGCAGTTTGGAGTGCTACAAAAAGTATGGGGTGAAAGATGCTACAGATAACAAATATAAAGAAGAACGGAAAGAAGATTGTAAGCGGAGAGCTGAAGAAGATATTAATAGAGTTTTTTGAAAATAATAATATTGAAGCTAAGATAGTATGGTTGTAATATGATAAAGGTTTATAATACTGGATATTGCACACAAAAGATAAATGGAATAAACTATAAATTTTATTCTGTTGTTGTATTAATAAAACATAAAAAATGCAACATACTGTTCGATAGTGGATATTCTGATTTTTTTATAAAAGAAACAAAAAAATATCCCTATAACCTTTACCTAAAAGCTACGCCTGTTTTTTATAAACCACAAGATAGCATACTAAAACAACTTAATAAAGATGGAATATCAGAAAATGATATTAAATTTGTTGTAATCTCACATTTGCATGGCGACCATATAGGTGGACTTAAATATTTTAGCAAGGCTAAGTTTATTATTTCAAGGGTAGAGTATTCTAAACGAATATTGAATGGGTTAAAGGCGTTGAGAAAGGCGTTTATCCCTAATCTTTTGCCGAATGACTTTGATGAAAGAATAATATTCTTAGATGAGTTAGAATCAAAACAGACGATTGATTTAGAATGGTATTATTATGACTTATTTGGTGATGACAAAATTAAGATAATAAAATTACCAGGGCATACTATCGGGCAGATTGGGCTGTTATTTAATAATTATTTTTTTGTTGCCGATTCATCTTTTTTCTTTCCATTAAAAAGCAAACTATCACTTAAGGAGAGGATTGTTACCGAAGATAATTTTAGTTATCAATTAACTATCAATAAGATAAAAAAATTTAAGAGAAAAAATGAACACATCAAGATATTACCTTCGCACTCAGAGGAAATACTATGTCTAAATTAGCAATACTGTCTGAATATTTTAAAACGAGAAATAACCTGAAAAAAAATAGGGAAGCTTTATTAAAATACCAAAAAAAAATGATAAATAAACATATTGCTTTGATTAAGAACATTAGTCCATTCTATTTAAAATTTAATAGTTTTGAAGAAATCCCCATAATAGAAAAGAAACAATATATGGATAATTTTGATAATATAAACACCCAAAATATCAAAAAAGAAGAAGCTTTAGAATTTGCGGTTAAATGCGAAAAAGATAGAAATTTTACACCAAAAATAAATAATATAACTATTGGCTTGTCTTCTGGCACATCTGGCATTCGTGGCATATTTTTAGTAAGTAAAGAAGAACAAGATAGATGGGTTGGCAACATAATGGCTAAAATAATACCTGAATTTATATTTTCTAAAATAAGCATAGCTTTTTTCTTAAGGGCAAATAGCAACCTTTATGAAAATGTTAATAGCACAACAATAAAATTTGTATTTTATGATTTGCTTCAAGATTTGGATTTACATATTAAAAGTTTAAATAAACAGAATCCTACTATTTTGATTGCACCACCATCTATGTTGTTGATTTTATCAAAAAAACAAAAAGAAGGAAAATTAAAGATATATCCTAAGAAAGTAATATCTGTCGCTGAAGTTCTATATGAACAGGATAGGAAGATTATAGCAGAAGCATTTGGTTTGAAAGTTATACATCAAGTTTACCAAGCAATGGAGGGCTTTTTAGGTTATACCTGTTCAGAGGGAAATATCCATCTGAATGAAGATATAATAATGTTTGAGAAAGAGTATATTGACAAAAACAAATTTTATCCAATTATAACTGATTTTAATAGAAAAACCAACCCAATAATAAGGTATAGATTAAATGATGTTCTAACTGAGAAAAATATAGATTGCCCATGTGGATGTAAATTCCAGGTGATAGATAAGATAGATGGGCGTTCTGATGATTTGATTTATGATAAAAATAATATAATATTTCCAGATTTCATCAATAGGGCCATTTTGAATGGGACTAATGAAAATAATGAATATAAACTAATCCAACATACTGACTTATCACTTGACATTTACATTGAAAATCTAAACGAAGAAAAAATAGTTGGTGTAACCAACAATCTAAAATCATTATTTGCAGAAATGCCTATATTAAGATTTCATAATGGTGTTTTATTTGAGAAATCAGAAAAAAAGAGAAGAATAATAGGGATAGGTGAAAAAAATGTACAATGTAAAAATATTGGGTAGTGGTTCTTATCTACCAAAGAACAAAGTAACTTCGGAAGAGTTGGATAAAAGATTGGGTTTGCAGATTGGCACAAGCAAAAAAATATCCCATGTAAATGAAAGATATTACGTTAAAGACGAAACTGCCATTGATATGGCTTTTTTTGCTGTAGAAAAAGCTTTGAACGATGCCAATATAAAAAAGGAAGATATTGATTTGATTGTATCTGCAAGTGGTGTTTATCATCAACCAATTCCATGCAATGCTTCGTTATTGCAGGAAAAGCTTGGTTTGACAAAAGTTCCATGTTTTGATGTAAATACCACGTGCTTAAGCTTTTTATCTGCTTTAGAGGTTGTATCACCTTTAATCCACATTGGCAAATATAAAAATGTTTTGGTATTTTCTGCTGATATAGCGTCTGTAGGAATTGATTACAATGATTTAAAAAGTTGTTTATTATTTGGTGATGGGGCTAGTGCGTTTATATTGTCTAAATCTGATTGCGATTCACAAGTTATAAGCAGTTATTTTGAAACACATAGCGAGGGTGTGCATAGCACTGAAATTATTGGTGGTGGAAATCATATACATTCAAGAGAATGTGCCAAAAGGCCGAATGATTTCTTGTTTTCTATGAAAGGCAGAGATATAGCTGAATTAACATTCAAAAAATTGCCTAATTTTTTTGAAAAATGTTTTGGAGGTAAAAGTGTTGTTGAGTTTTGCAGTAATGTTGATTTGATAATACCCCATCAGTCAAGTGATAAAGCATTGAGATATTCTCAGGTGTTGTTTGGATTTCCAGAAGAAAAATTTGTAAATGAAATCGAAAAATATGGCAATATGATTTCTGCTTCAATACCTTTTTTGCTTGATAAATCAATAAAAGAGAATCGTATTAAAAGGGGGGATAATATACTATTATTAGGCACTGGTGCAGGGTTATCTTTGGGAATGGTTTATCTAAAATATTAAAATGTTAAGCATAATCATAATAACAAAGGAAGAGGAAAAGGTTTTGCCAGATTTGCTTAATTCAATCAGAAATCAATCTTACAAAGATTATGAAATAATTGTGTCGGATTCTGATTCAAAAGATAAAACTAAAGATATTGCTAAAAGTTATAATTGTAGGATAGTTGATGGTGGAAAAAATCATGTGACTGCAAGAAATATTGGGGCTAAATCATCTAATGGCAATATGCTATTATTTTTTGATGCTGATGTTGTGCTGCCAGATAATTTCTTAATTTCTTGCTTGAATGAATTAGAAAAGAGAAAGTTGGATATTGCCACGCCATTTTATAAGCCAATATCAAAGAACCTAATTGACCATTTGTTATATGGCATTTACAATCTTTATTCATTAATCACTTTTAAATTTTATCCACATGCATCTGGATTTTGTATTTTCTGTAAAAAGGATTTATTTGATGCTGTCGGTGGATTTGATGAAAACCTTTTGGTTGGTGAGGATTTTGAGTTTACGATTATGGCATCTAAAAAGGGCAGGTTTGGAATATTGTACAATAAACCAATATTAAATAATATTAGGAGAATAAAAAAATGGGGTAGATGGGGCATCTTAAAGAATTATACTCTTGCTGAATTTCATAGAGTAACTAAAGGAGAAATGTATGAAAAAGCCCCATTTGATTATGTATTGAATGGTGGAACTGTAGTTGGGGTTAAACATGACAAAAGGTAATTGCTTTGTTACGGGTGGAACTGGATTTTTAGGTGGAAAATTATGTACTACTTTAAAAGAATTAGGCTATAATGTAAGAACTATTGGAAGAAATGATTCTAAAGGAAACTTACTGAAGGAATTGGATATTGATTATATCCATTGTAATTTGGAAGATAAAAACATGATTAAATTAATGGAAGGATATGATTATGTCATCCATTGTGGTGCTAAATCTGATTTGTGGGGTAAGTATAATGAATTTTATAATTCAAATGTTATTGGCACAAACAATATTTTAGATGGATGTTTAATGCATAAAGTAAAAAGATTAATTTATATTTCCACTCCAAGCATCTATTTTGATTGGACAGATAGGATTAATATAAAAGAGGATGATTATATCCCAAACAAGCTATGTAATGATTATGCCATAACAAAATATATTGCAGAGAAAAATGTTTTATCTAGCAATTTATTCAAGATTGTGCTGAGACCAAGAGGCATTTTCGGTGAGGGAGATAATTCTATTTTTCCAAGATTGATTGAATCTAATAGGAAAGGTGTTCCAATAATTAATGAAGGTAAAGCTTTGACTGATGTAACCTATGTTTCAAATGTTGTTTATGCAATTATCCAATCTTTAAATTTTGGTGTTGATGGTGGAGTTTATAATATAACTAATGGAGAACCAAAGCATCTGATTGAATTGCTTGAAGAATTGTTTGACAAGCTTGGAATTAGGATTAAAAAGAGAAAAATAAATTATAATGTTGCTATGATGATGGCTAATATAATTGAAAAATTATCCTATGCCACAAATAAGAAACCAATAATTACCCCATATAGCATTGGATTATTGTCTAAGAGTCTTACGTTAAATATTGATAAAGCCAGAGATGAGTTAAAATATTCTCCAAAGATTAGCATAAGTGATGGCATGAACCGTTTTGTAAAAATGTATAATAAGTTGGAGTTGAGATTGTGATAAATACTAACCGCCCCTGTATGTTTACTGACCAGTGCAATGTTTGTCTAAGCAGGAATATATGCATCAGTGCAACAAGATTAGTTAAAAGTAAAAGAGAGTTTTTATTGTCTTTAAACAATCAGCCAGTCTGGAACCAGACCACAAACCAGTTATTCAAAGAAGGAAAAGAACGACATAGAAAGTATCAGGAAGGAACAAAAGAAATTAAAACTCCACAAGACTTTTTAGAGTTTAGGAAACTATTATATAGGGGAGAAAAGATAAAGCTTGTTGAATTAAAGGTTTGCAGTTCTATTTATGGCCACGGAATAATTGACTCTATAATATTGCAATACAACAAAGATAATTGTGTGATGGATGTTTGGGTGGAGGAATTAAAAAGCAATTTTTCCAAGCAACATATTCTACAATTGCTTTATTATTGTCTTATATTGTCTGATACAAAATGCAATCTTGTTTATGAGCAACCAATGATAAGAAAGAAAAAGAAGAATGGAGAGCCTAAAACAAAAAGATTAATTGGACCCTTCCACCACAGAGATGTAAGGGAGATTAATATTAAAGGAAGGATATTTATTTTAACAAGCAATAAAGAACAGCCTTTTATGGAGATTGTAGTTCATAACCAGTTTGTCAACACAATGCAGGGGCTTGTTGCGTTTATAGCTAAGAGAAGAAAAGATTATGGGGATTTGATGAAAAATAAAGTTATTGACTTGACAACTGTTAAGTATTGCAATAAATGTTATGATAAAAAAGTTGGTGATTATATACTTGACAAGAACTGCGGCTGGGTGGATTTATGTTCTAAGATAGGTTATGTAAAGGATTCTGTGCAGAAGAGAATTGGTGTTAAGAAGTTGCTGGTGGGATAATGAACAAGATAATAAAGTTTTTAATTAGATGGTGGTGGATACCTGTTTGTATATTTTTAATTATACCAAATATTTTGGAAAAGGATTATATGTATTTTGTTGGATGGTTTTTATTGTCTGCTGTAACTTGGGTTCTTTATAAATTATCCAATAAAATAAGTTTAGAGTTAAGGCACAAAATTATTAATGTTGGTATTGGAATAAGTTTATTTGTGTTTACAGTTGCTATCGGATTTAACAAGATTATACCAAAACAAATTGATAATTTACTTGTGCGATGGGCTATATCTGTTTTTACTATCTTTTTTTTAATTAGAAGATTCACTCCTAAATTAAAAGGGAAAGACAATAGTTTAGAAAGCAAGGTAAAAAGCGATTTAAAGATATATTCCAAAACTCACAAAATTAAGTTTCCTAAGATGCTTAATTGGGTTGGTGGGTTTGTAACGCCAGGAATACCTTTCTTCTGCTGGGTCAATAAGAACTGGTCTCAGAAGCTACGGAAGCAGGAAGCTATAATACACGAAAATGTTCACCTATACTATTTTCAGAATGGATTTATAATTGTATTTGTTATTTTTATTTTGTTTGCTTCTGCACCATTAGCCAATTATATTAAAGATAAGTTCTTTGTTGGTTTAGGATATGTTTCTTTTTTAGCTGTAATCGGTTTTGTATTCTTTGAATATATAACTTTCAGAAAGACTAACACAATAGGAAACGCTATTGGGATAAAAACAGAGAAGTGGAATAAGGGGATTTGTAAAAAATATTTTATAGTTTATACTATTCAGATGGGAATATTATTTGTAATAATTAGTTTGATAACTTTGTTGTTTAGGTATGTTAAAGGGTTGTTGATTAATTGAATAAATTGAATAATTATTAACCACTCAATTGGCAGTTGGTTAATCCCCCATAACAGGGGGTATAATATGTTATTGAAAAATGGAAGAACATATTGATATAAACGGTTGGAAGGGAAAGGACAAAGTTGAAATTTATGAAGAAGGGGATATTTATGTATTACACCAGCACAGAAAGGTTAAGGAAACAGGGGAAATAAGGGATGATATAGCAAAGGTTCCAAAATCAAATGTAGCACATTTGTGGGCTATCCTAGACAAGTTCTGCCAGGTAGGGGAGATTTATGGGTATAGGTATATAATGGCTAAAATCAAAGAATTCTATGGATTTGATGTAGCTGATGATGCTTGGAATGGGGGGGTTAATAGAAGTGCTTACTATTTCCCTTTTCAATATTATCCTTTGAAAATTTTGGAAGCACAAGGCAAAATCCAATACTTTGGAAGAGGTAGTATTGTTCGGATTCTTTAAGTTGTTTTCTATATTGTAAATATATTCTATAAAAGGTTACGTTTCGGTTACTCTACTATGGTTGCCCTATAATAATAGTAGTGGTTACTCTGTTATTATTACTACTATCTAAATATAATCAAAAAAAATTTATATAAAAAATATTACTAACCACAAATTAGTAGTAGCAGTAGAACCAAAAAGTTCTACCTCACCACCTACTGCTGCTCCACCTAAGACATAGAATAATATATGGATTATTTTCTATATAGTAAATAATATAATGAAGTAGTGGTATTATTTAAAGTAGTATTGAAAAGATAATACCTTTTTTTTTGAAAATGTAACATTTGATGGTTATAACTTTGAGCAGCAGTAGGGGTAGAACCTTTTGGTTCTGCTGTTGCTACTACTAATTTTAACTTTGTAGTGCCTAAAAAAATGTTATCTTTGTTTTTTGTGGTAATTAAATATATAACACAAAATACCTATTTGACAATATAAATATTTATATATAAGTTACTACTACCACTACTAATATGAAAACAAAATGTAAAAAATGTGGTTATGAATGGGATTGTAATTCAAAGATGTATTATGTATGTTGCCCCTCATGCAAAAGGTCTATTAAGGTTAAAGAGCTGCCTTGGGATAATAATGATGGTTTTGTTAAGGT
>Ga0172375_10010793_pt1 | contig 11763 bp, 7 predicted proteins | sample LakKiv1m_FD_114537 | JGI IMG/M metagenome (GOLD analysis project Ga0172375, IMG submission 114537) | Freshwater microbial communities from Kabuno Bay, South-Kivu, Congo - kab_092012_11.1m | ecosystem: Environmental > Aquatic > Freshwater > Lake | place: Democratic Republic of the Congo... | reverse complement strand
TCTTCCGCGCGCATCGAGCGCTACCTGCAATTGTCGGCGGATTTCAATTGGGAAGTTTGCATGCCGACGACGCCCAGCCAGATCTTCCACCTGCTGCGGCGCCAGATGCTGCGCAAGCAGCGCAAGCCGCTGGTCATCTTCACGCCCAAGTCCCTGCTGCGCAGCAAGGACGCGACTTCGAGCCTGGACGATCTGACGAACGGCACGTTCCAGACCGTCTTCGGCGAAGTCTTCCCTCACGATCCGAAGAAGACCACGCGCGTGATCTGCTGCACCGGGAAGATCTACTACGACCTGCTCAAGGCGCGTGCCGAGCGCAAGCTTGAACACATCGCCATCCTGCGTACCCCGCAACTGTATCCGATGGACGACCGCCGCCTCGAAGAAGAGATTGCCCGTTATCCGAAGATGAAGGAACTGGTCTGGTGCCAGGAAGAGCCGGAAAACCAGGGCTCCTGGTATGCCAAACACCACCGGCTGGTGCAACTCGTCAACGTCAAGAAGGGCCAAAGCCTGCATGTCGCGTCGCGGCCGGCTTCGGCTTCCCCGGCAGTCGGTAGCGCCGCCAAGCACGCAGAACAACAGAAAGCTGTCGTCGAGGCCGCCCTCGGCGTACTCAAGTAGGAGAATGCAATGCTGATCGAAGTCAAAGTTCCGCAACTGTCCGAGTCCATCGCCGAAGCGACCCTGGTCAGTTGGCACAAGAACGTGGGCGACGCGGTGGCTCGCGACGAAAACCTGATCGACATCGAGACCGACAAGGTCGTGCTCGAACTGCCGGCGCCCAGCGCAGGCGTGCTGGTCGAGGTGCTCAAGGGCAACGGCGACAGTGTCATCTCCGGCGAACTGATCGCGCGCATCGATACCGAAGCCAAGGCCAGTGCCGGTGCCAGCGCCAGTGCGACAACCGCCGCCCCTGCCGCCAAGGCCGAAGCGAAGGTCGCACCCGCCAAGGCCGCCGCCGCTCCTGCAAATGCCGGCCCGGCCGCGCGCAAGGCGCTGGCCGAAAAGGGCATCGATGCCGCCACCGTGGCCGGCACCGGCCCCGGCGGACGCGTTACCAAGGCCGACGTGCTTGGCACCGCTGCCGCGCCCAAGGCCGCCGCTCCCGCTCCATCCGCGCCCCGTGCCGTTCCGCCAGCGCCGACTTTCGCGGCGGCTCTGCCGCAGCCCGCGGTGGTCGATACGGATGCGCTGCTCGCCGACCGTCCCGAGCAGCGCGTGCCAATGTCGCGCCTGCGCTCCCGCGTCGCCGAGCGCCTGATCCAGTCGCAATCGCAGAATGCCATCCTGACCACCTTCAATGAGGTGAATATGGCGCCGGTGATGGAACTGCGCAAGAAGTATCAGGACAAGTTCGAGAAGGAACACGGCGTGAAGCTCGGCTTCATGTCCTTCTTCGTCAAGGCGGCTGTCGCGGCGCTGAAGAAGTTCCCGATCCTCAACGCCTCGGTCGATGGCAGCGACATCGTCTATCACGGCTATTTCGACATCGGCATTGCCGTCGGTTCGCCGCGCGGCCTGGTCGTGCCGATCATCCGCGATGCCGACCAGCTCTCGCTCGCCCAGATCGAGAAGAAGATCGCCGAGTTCGGCGCCAAGGCCAAGGACGGCAAGCTCTCGCTCGAGGAACTGACCGGCGGCACCTTCTCGATCTCCAATGGCGGCGTGTTCGGCTCGATGCTGTCGACGCCGATCATCAATCCGCCGCAATCCGCGATCCTCGGCATCCATGCCACCAAGGAGCGTCCGGTGGTGGAGAATGGGCAGATCGTCATCCGGCCGATCAATTACCTCGCCATGTCCTACGACCACCGCATCATTGACGGACGCGAAGCGGTGCTGGGCCTGGTGACGATGAAGGAAGCGCTCGAAGATCCTGCCCGTCTGCTGCTCGACATCTAAGGAGATTGCGATGGCCAACAAGCAATTCGACGTCGTCGTGATCGGCGGCGGCCCCGGCGGCTACGTTGCCGCCATCCGCGCCGCGCAACTGGGTTATGCGGTGGCCTGCATCGAGTCCGCTGCCTACGCCGATCCGAAGGGAGAAGTGCGCCTCGGCGGCACCTGCCTCAACGTCGGCTGCATCCCCTCGAAGGCCTTGCTGCGCTCCTCGGAACTCTATGCGGAAGCCGACCATGCCTTCGAGATGCACGGGATTTCCGTCTCCGACCTGAAGGTCGATGTCGCCACGATGATGCGCCGCAAGGACAACATCGTGACGCAATTGACCGGCGGCATCCGCGGCCTGTTCAAGAAGAACAAGGTCACGCTGCTCTCGGGGCGCGGCAGCTTCGTCGGTCGTGAAAGCGAACTCTGGCAGATCGCCGTGGCGGGGAAAGAGGTTAGCGAAGTCGTCGAGGCCCGGCACGTCATCGTCGCCACCGGTTCGGTGCCGCGCCAATTGCCCGGCATTCCGGTCGACAACGACACGATTTGCGACAACGTCGGCGCGCTCGCGCTCGGCGCGATACCGCAGCGCCTTGGCGTCATCGGCGCGGGCGTCATCGGCCTCGAACTCGGCTCGGTCTGGAAGCGGCTTGGTGCGGACGTGACCATCCTCGAAGCCATGCCGGACTTTCTCGCCGCCGCCGATCCCGCGGTGGCCAAGGAAGCGCGCAAGATCCTGACGCAGAAGCAGGGCCTCAAGCTCAATCTCGGCGTGAAGATCACGGGCGTCAAGCAGGGCAAGAAAGGGGTCACCGTCGACTACGAGATGGGCGACGAGGTCCTCAAGCTTGAATGCGACAAGCTGATCGTTTCGGTCGGCCGCGTGCCGAGCACGCAGGGACTGAATGCCGAGGCCGTCGGCCTGAAGATCGACGGGCGCGGTTGCGTCGAAGTGGATGAACACTGCCTTACCAACCTCGAGAACGTCTGGGCGATCGGCGACGTGGTGCGCGGCCCGATGCTTGCGCACAAGGCGTCGGAAGAAGGCGTGATGGTTGCCGAGCTGATCGCCGGCCAGGCCGGGCACGTCAACTACGATGCGATCCCGTGGGTCATCTACACGCATCCAGAGATTGCCTGGGTCGGCAAGACCGAGACCCAGCTCAAGAATGACGGGGTCGAGTATCGCGTCGGCCAGGTGCCGTTCCTCGCCAACGGGCGCGCACTGGGTCAGGGCGATGCGAGCGGCTTCGTCAGGATTCTCGCCTGCGCGCAGACCGACCGCGTGCTGGGTGTGCACATCATCGGTGCCAATGCTTCGGAGCTGATCGCCGAAGCGGTCACCGCCATCGAGTTCGGTGCTGTGTCAGAAGACATTGCGCGTATCTGCCACGCGCACCCGACGCTTTCCGAAGTGATGCACGAGGCCGCCCTGGCCGTGGATAAGCGCGCGCTGCATTTCTGATTCGCCCGCAGCGTTGCCGCACCGTATCCTTGCCGTCCCCAAGGACGGGATGATCGAAGGCTTCCATGCCGCGCTGCAGGCGCGCGGCAGCGTGGCCGATCCCGACCAGCTGCTGGCGGCAATGCGCCTGCAGCAGTTCTACGACCAGTTGATTGCCTTCAAGGCGGCGCGGCGCACGAAGCTGCGCAAGCTGCTCGTGCATCCCGAGCTGCCGAAGGGCGTGTGGTTCTGGGGCGGGGTCGGGCGCGGCAAGACTTTCCTGATGGATTGCTTCTTTGCCGCGGTGCCTTACCGGCGCAAGCGGCGCGTGCATTTCCATGCCTTCCTGCGCGAGATCCACGAACGCCTGCAGGCGCGGAAACACGAACCCGACCCCCTCGCGCAAGTGGCGGCGCAGGTGGCTCGGGAAACCCGCCTGATGTGCTTCGACGAATTCCATGTGGCGGACATTGCCGATGCGATGATCCTTGGCCGCCTGATGCAGGCGCTGTTCGACGCGGGTGTCGTCTTCTGCATTACCTCCAACTATCCGCCCGATGGCTTGTACCCGAACGGCCTGCAGCGCGAACACCTGCTGCCGACCATTGCCCTGCTGAACGACAAGCTCGACGTGATCCGCATCGATGCCGGCATCGACTATCGCCTGCGCGCGCTGGAACGGGCCGATGTTTACCTGTTGCCCTCCGCCGGCGCTGCCGAGACGCTGCTGATGCGCACCTTCGCGCAGATGGTGCATGGCGAGGGGCATGTGCGTCCCATCGAGGTACGGGGCCGAACGATTCCGGTCGTGCGCCGCGCGCCGGGCGTGGCATGGTTCGACTTCGCCGTGCTGTGCGGTGGGCCGCGTTCGCAGAACGACTACCTCGACATCGCGCACCGCTTCCACACGATCTTCGTTTCCGGCGTGCCGCGCATGGGGGCGGAGATGGCCGACGCAGCGCGGCGTTTCACCTGGCTGGTGGATGTGTGCTACGACCACCGCGTCAAGCTGGTGATCGCCGCTGCGGTGCCGGCCGAGGAACTGTATGTCTCCGGGCCACAAGCGGCAGAATTCGCGCGCACGGTGTCGCGGCTGATCGAAATGCGCTCGCACGAATACCTGGCCAGCGCGCACCGGCGCGACGAAACACCTGTGCCGGCGCGGTAATTGCGCGGGTGCCGTCTTGTCAGCGCCGACTTTTCAGCCAAGCCACTGCGGATAGGGTCGCCAGTTGGCAATCCAGCCGGGCAGATCGGCCGCCGGCATCGGCTTGGCGATGCCGTAGCCCTGCGCGAGCGAACAGCCCAGTTCGAGCAGGGCGACGCCGATCTCGGCGCTTTCGACGCCTTCCGCGATTACCTGCCGCTTGAAGGTACGCGTCAGGCTGATGACGCCCTCGACGATGGCGTGATCCTCGTCGTCGGTCAGCAGGTCGCGCACGAAGCTCTGGTCGATCTTGAGCACGTCGACATGCAGGCGCTTGAAGTAGGAAAGCGAGGAATAGCCGGTGCCGAAGTCGTCGAGCGCAAAGCTGACGCCCATGGCGTGACAGGCGTCGATAACCGCGGCGACGCGCACGACATCCTCGAGCGCGGCCGATTCGACCACTTCGAGTTCGAGCGCGGCGGGCGGCAAGTCCCCATGCTGTTGCAGCAGCGCGGCCAGGCGCGCGGGAAAGTTATGCGCCTGCAGGTGGCGAGGCGAGATATTGACGCCGATTCCGAGGTGCAGGCCACTGGCGTGCCATTCGGCCCATTGGGCCAGGGCAGTGGTGATGACCCACTCGCCCAGCGGAATGGCGAAATCGCTGTCCTCCACTTCCGACAGGAAACGGCTCGGCGGCAGTAGGCCTTCATCCGGGTGCTGCCAGCGAATCAGCGCCTCGACACCGACCACCCGGCCGCTGCGCATGTCGACCTTGGGCTGGTAGTGGAGCACGAACTCCCGACGTGCCAGCGCCGCCTCGATGCGCGCGCGGTTGCTGCGCTGAATTTGGACCTGGCGATCGTGCTCGGCATCGAACAGGTGGTAGCGGTTGCGCCCGCCCTGCTTGGCCATGTACATCGCCTGGTCGGCATGGCGCATCAGCGTGTCGGCGTCGGCGTCGTCGAACGGGTAGATCGTGATGCCGATGCTTGCCGTGACATGTACCGGTTGCTGATCGAGGATATAGGTGTTGTCCAGCGTGTCGATCAGGCGGTCGATGGTCTGGGTGCATTCCTCGATCGTGCCGAGGTCGCCGAGCAGCAGGACGAATTCATCGCCGCCGAGGCGACAGATGGTATCGTCGGCGCGCGTGTGTTCCTTGAGGCGTTGCGCCACCATCACCAGCAACTGGTCGCCGGCCTTGTGGCCATGGATGTCATTGACCGGCTTGAAGTCGTCGAGATCGAGGTAGACGATGGCGAGCAGGCGCTGGGCGCGCTGCATCCGGGCGATCGACTGCGCGAGCCGGTCGGCCAGCAGGATGCGGTTGGGCAATTGCGTCAGCGGATCGTGATGGGCGAGGAATTCGAGTTCGTGCTGCTGCCGATTGCGCTCGGTGGCTTCATGGGCGAGCGAGGCGGCCATCAGGTTGAAATTCGCGGCCAGCATGCCGATTTCATCGCGGCTGTCGGCATCGATCGAGGCCGAGAAGTCGCCTTGCGCGACACGGCGCGTGGCGGCGACCAGTCGGGCGATATGACGGGTGAGCAGATAACCGAGGGATGCCAGCAACAACAGCGAAAGCAACACTGCGACGCCGGCGATGATCAGGTTTTGCCGCAACACGTTGTCGCGCAGTCCGGCCAGACTGACGAGCGACAGGCCGAAGCGCACCGTTCCAACGCGGGTTTCGCCCGGCAGCGTGAGCTGGATGCGGGTATCGTAGGTCAGGTCGGAAAGGGCGGACAGGACATTGGAGTCCTCATTGTTGGAATCGGCTGGCGCGTCACCGGCCTTGCCCAGCAACTCGCCGCGCGGACCGAGTACGACGATGTAGCGGAACTCCGCGGATGATGAGTCGGTAAGACGGTGCAGGATCGACTCGATCTCGCTGTGATCGCGCTGGAATACGCGATCGGCAAGGGAGGCGCCGAGCAGCGGCGTCAGGGCATTCAGACGCATCTGGGTCTGGGTTTCGAGTGCCTCGGTTACCAGACGGTAGCTGTTGGCGAGCAGCAGGCCGAGCATGAGGATCTCGATGACGATGGCCGAAGCCACCAGCCGGAAGCGGATCGACCGATACCAGGGGGTGGCGGAGGAGAGCGCGTCTGCCATCGGGGGCGATCAGTGTTTGCCGAACACGGCAGTATAGGGGTCGATGCGCTTCAGCGTGGCGGCATCGACCGGACGGAAATCGACCTGCTGCGTGCTCTGGAAATAGGCCATGCCTGCCGGAGTGCTGCCGAAATCGAGCAGCGCCTGCTTGATGCGCTCGAACATTTGCGCACCCAGCCGGGGATGGGCGAGGACGAGGAATCCCGGCACGGTTTGCGAACGCCAGATCTCGCGCAGCACTTCCTGCTTTTCCTCCGGCGCGCTGTCCCAAAGCAGGGTTCCGGTGGCCCCCGCGTCGGCCTCCTTGCGGATGAGGGTTTCGAGGACGTTGGAAAAGTTCGTGGTATCGACGAACCGGACATCGCGGCCGATCGCCAGCCCCTCCTTTTCCAGCGCGCGCTGGGTCATCTGATAGCTCATCGACAGGCGGGCACCTACTGCGAGGGAACGTCCTTTGAGGTCGGCCAATTTGCGGATCGGGCCATCCTGGCGAGCGAGGAGAACGATGACGATCGAATAGCCGGTTTGCGCGAGCACGCGATAGCCATCCCGCTGCTCGGCAAGGCGTCCCATGTGCGGGGCGGTGAAGACGATGTCGTACTCGCCCTGACGGGTACGCTCGATGAAGCTCTCGAAATTGGGTGCCGAACGCAGGCTGACGGGACGTTCGAGCCGTTTCGCCAGATGGTCGCGCAGGGGAGAGAAGCGGTCGGCGGTCTGCCCCGAAGATAAATAGGGATAGACGCCGAAAACCAGTTCGCCCGTGCCCGATTCAGCACAGGCAACCGGCAACCCTGCCAGGAGCGCCATGGCCGCCAGCAACAACCCGATAAGCGCGCGCAATATCCCTTTCCTCCTCGCCAACATTTTTGTTGCAGATTACCTTGCCCGGGGTATTGGCATTTCATCCATAAGGGCATTAAAAAACGGGTTTATCAGTGAGTCGGGGCCGATGACTTGCCACTTTCGCCCGCGACGCGGAAGGCATAGGCGGCGATGGGCGGGCCGATGGTCTCGAGGATCGCCACGGCGGTCAGCACCAGCGCCAGGAGGGTTTCGGCGTCGAGTGCAAAGAGCTTGTCGGCCGTCTGGGCGAGGCCGATGGCGAGGCCGGCCATCGGCACGAGCAGCAGGCCGCTGGCCGCTGCCGGCTGGGGGGCGATGCCCTGCCAGCGCAGCAGGCCATAGACCGTGATCCATTTGATGGCGCAGCGCACGGCGACGAGGAGCAGTGCCATGCCGCCCAGCGAGACGATCAGTCCGGGCTTGATTTTCGCGCCGGCGAAGACGAACAGCACGATGAAGAAGAGCTCGAAGGCTTCGCCGAATTCGACCGCCGAGAGCGTCTCACCATCGGTTTCGATGGTGCGCACGGCAACCCCCATCGCCAGCGGCACGAACAACGGCGAGAGTTCCAGCGCATCGGCGCTGCCGATGCCGAGCATCAGGGCGCCGACGACGAGGGCGAAGCGATATTGTGGCGCGACGCGCGTCCGGCGCGCCAGTTGCACCAGCAGCCAGGCGATGACGCAGGCGACGAGCGCCGAGCCGGCGAGGCGGTAGACCGGCTGCAACAGCGCCGTGGTCCAGTGCGTATCGGTGGCGAGGTGAGCGAACGGCAGCACGGCCGAGAAGGCGAAGAAGGCGAACAAATTGTTGAGCGCGACGAGCTCCTTGGCGCGTTCCGTCGTCGGGCCGACAGCGCCGAGCTCATGAGCGACGTGGATCAGCACCGCGGGCGAGGAGGAAATCACGATCGCGGCGGCGAGCCCGGCAAGAAAGGGTTCCAGACCCAATTCCACGAGCAGCGCGAAACAGGCGAGGAAGGTCGCCGCGCTTTCGGCCAGCGAGACGAACAACAAGCGCCGCTCGCGCAGCATCGCCAGCAAATCGAGCGACAGGCCGAGGCGATAGAGGATCAGCGCCAGCGCGACATCGATCAACGGGCTGGCGAGATCGAGCGCATCCTGCGTCAGCAGGTCGATGCCGGATGGCCCGATCAGGAAGCCGACAGCCATGAAGCCGGTGATCGACGGCAGCCAGGAAATGCGATGGGCGAGAAAGCCGCCCAGCACGCCGGCCATCAGCAGCAGGCCGAAGGCGATCTGGACGTTGTAGGCTGGCGGCCAGGCGGGCAGGAAGTCCATTTATGCGTCCGCCAGCCGCTTGAGCGCGTAAAGCTTGTCGAGCGCTTCGCGCGGGCTCAGTTCATCCGGATCGAGCGCTTGCAGGGTTTCGACGGCGGGATGGGCAGAAGCTGCAAAAGTCGGCGCTGGCAAGACGGCACCGAATAGATCCGGTTGCGGCTGTTCCGCAATTGCCCGGTTTTCCAGTTCGACCAAGCGGCGCTGCGCCTCGCGCAGCACGGCCGGCGGAATGCCGGCCAGCGCCGCGACATGGAGGCCGTAGGACTGCGAGGCCGGGCCCGGCTCGACGGCGTGCATGAACACCACCGTCTTGCCGTGCTCGACCGCGCCGAGATGCACGTTGGCGCATTCGGCATGCTCCTCGGCCAGCCGCGTCAGTTCGAAGTAATGCGTCGCGAACAGCGTCCAGGCGCGCGTTTTTTCGACGAGGTGGCGCGCGATGGCGAAGGCGAGCGCAAGGCCGTCGAAGGTCGAGGTGCCGCGCCCGATCTCGTCCATCAACACCAGCGACTGATCCGTCGCGCCGTTGAGGATCGCCGCCGCCTCGGTCATCTCGACCATGAAGGTCGAGCGGCCCGAGGCGAGGTCGTCCGACGCGCCGATCCGCGTGTGGATCGCGTCGATGGGGCCGAGCCGGCAGCTCGCGGCCGGCACGAAGCTGCCGCAATGGGTGAGCAGGGCGATCAGCGCGGTCTGGCGCATGTAGGTCGACTTGCCGCCCATGTTCGGGCCGGTGACGATCAGCATGCGGCGTTTCGGCGAGAGGTCGAGGTCGTTGGCGATGAACGTCTCGACCTGTCGCTCGACCACCGGATGGCGCCCGCCGCGAATCTCGAGGCACGGGTGCTCGACGAATTCCGGCTGGCAATAGTCGTAGCGTTGCGCGGCCGTGGCGAAGGCGCACAGGCCGTCGAGTTGCGCCAGTGCGCGGGCGATGCGCTGCAGCGCGACGATGTGCGCGGTCAGCGCATCGAGCAGTTCGTCGTAGAGGCGTTTTTCCAAAGCCAGCGCACGTTCGTTGGCCGACAGCGCCTTGTCCTCGAAAGCCTTGAGCTCGGGGGTGATGTAGCGTTCGGCGTTCTTCAACGTCTGGCGGCGGCGATAGTCGTCCGGCACCTTGTCGACATGCGCATGCGTGACCTCGATATAGAAGCCATGCACCTTGTTGTATTCGACCTTGAGGCTGGGAATCTGCGTGCGTTCCTTCTCGCGCGCTTCGAGTTCGATCAGGAAGGCGCCGCAATTGCTCTGGATCGCGCGCAGTTCGTCGAGTTCGGCGTCGCAGCCCGTGGCGATCGCACCGCCGTCGCGCAGCAACGCGGGCGGATCGGCGGCCAGCGTGCATTCCAGCTGGTCGAGGCAGTCGACGGGAATGGCCAGGTCGTCGCGTAACGCAAGCAACAATCCTGCACAGCCCTCCAGCAGCCCGGCGATTTCGGGCAACTGCTTGAGCGTGTCGCGCAGGGCGGCCAGTTCGCGCGGGCGTGCCGATTTGAGGGCGATGCGGCTGCCGATGCGCTCGATGTCGGCGCTGCCCTTGAGTGCATGCGTCAGCCGGTCGAGCGGGCCATCGTCGAGCAGGCTGGCGATGGCACCGTGGCGGGCTGCCGCAATGCCGCGGTCGGTCAGCGGATGGTGCAGGCAATGGCGCAACCAGCGCGTGCCGGCGGAGGTCGCACAGGTGTCGAGCAGTGACAGCAGGGTGGGAGAGGGTTCCCCGCGCAAGGTTTCGGTGAGTTCGAGGTTGCGGCGCGTCGCGGCGTCGAGGCGCAGCCATTGCGCTTCGCGTTCGAGCGTCAGGCCCGTGACATGCGCGAGTGCCTGCAGCTGTGTGGCTTGCGCGTAGCGCAACAGCGCGCCGGCGGCGCCCAATGACAATTCGGCCTGCGCAGCTTCTTCCGCATCCGGAATGAAGGCGGCGAGATCGCGCGTGCCGAATTGCGCGGTCAGCAATTGCACCGCGCCGGGCGTGTCGAAATGCCAGTCGGGCCGCCGCCGTACATTGGCCAGAACCGACTTTTGATCGGGCAGCGGGGGATTGATGCCTTCGCCGATCAGGATCTCGGCCGGCTTGAGGCGGGTGAGCTGCGCGGGCAAGGCGCTCGCCGTCGTCTCCAGCAGCCGCAGTTCGCCGCTCGCGAGGTTAAGCCAGGCCAGCCCGATTCGTGCCCGCTCCATGTGCAGCGCCAGCAGCAGGCTGTCGCTGCGGTCGTCGAGCAGCGCGGCATCGGTGAGTGTGCCGGGCGTGACGATGCGCACGACCTGCCGCTCGACCGGCCCTTTGCTCGCAGACGGATCGCCGATCTGCTCGCAGATCGCCACCGACTCGCCGCACTTGACCAGGCGTGCGAGGTACTGCTCGACGGCGTGATACGGCACGCCCGCCATCGGGATCGGCTGGCCAGCCGACTGGCCGCGCTTCGTCAGGGCGATGTCGAGCAGCCGCGCCGCGCGTTCGGCATCGGCGTAGAACAGCTCGTAGAAATCGCCCATCCGATAGAACAGCAGCACGTCCGGATGCGCCGCCTTCAGCCGCAGGTATTGCTGCATCATCGGCGTGTGTTTTTCCATGCCTTCTGCCATCAGGGTACTGTCTTTATTATTCAAAGGGTTCCGCCGGTAGCCTAAGCGGCGTTGGAGGGTATGGAAGCATCCTACAATACGTGCAGAGTCGTCATCGCTAAGCCACGTCTGGCATCGGCTATGGCGTACTCTCTGTCACCTTGGAATACAGTCTTCACAGGCACCCCAACTCATACGCAAAAACCTTGTCATTTTGTCTGTTTTTGCATATGATCCGGGAATGGCATCCCTTGACCAATTTGTTGATGACCGGCTTCTCCATGGTCGTGCGCACTTCAACCGCGAAGAGGCGCTGGCTGCGGTCGATCTGAAACCTGATGGCCTGACCGCCGCAATCACCCGGCTGGTAAAAAAACAGCGGCTGGCCAACCCTCGCCATGGCTTCTATTTGATCCTGCGTCCCGAGGACCAGATGGCCGGCGCCCCCGATCCAGTGC
>Ga0172375_10010791_pt1 | contig 11766 bp, 13 predicted proteins | sample LakKiv1m_FD_114537 | JGI IMG/M metagenome (GOLD analysis project Ga0172375, IMG submission 114537) | Freshwater microbial communities from Kabuno Bay, South-Kivu, Congo - kab_092012_11.1m | ecosystem: Environmental > Aquatic > Freshwater > Lake | place: Democratic Republic of the Congo... | reverse complement strand
GATATGGAAGCCAGGTCGTGGTCAGGAAAATGGTCCCTGAATTTGGCCAAGATGGATCCGTAGGCCCGGATCGTATTTTTTTTGGGAGTTCAGCTTGTGGTAATCCAGGAACAGGTTGACGGCTTTGGAAACTTTCATGCTCCACCTCCAGTTTTTAATGGCATCAGCTGATGCTGATAGACAGAGGATATCACAATTTTCTCTGGAAATTCGATAAGTTTTGCTAGTGGCAAGATAACAATGCCCGGGGCTTGGGCTAACGTTCTGTTCTGTGAGGGCGTGGTAGTGAGATTCCCCCGTGCTACTCGACTATTGCTGCCAGGCCAAAGCTGGCCAGCCAGACCGGTTGGGGTTATAAGATTGAGTCCAGCCATAATCCGAGTCAGCGGTTGATCTCGAGGATATTAAACTAATATTATTAGGTAGTTGTGGCTCTTCCCAGCAGAAATTGTCGAATCTTCCATAATGATCAGGTAAAATCATTAATGACTGCTATCCATTTATAATTCAAATTGGGCCCTGTAATCAGGAATCGGGACAGGACGTTAAAAACCGCAACCCAAGAAAAGGAGTTGGAATTAATGACCCACCACTTGCCGTTGAGATTAATAGGACTGGCGATTTTTTTGTCTGTACTTGGGGGTGTTAGCCATGCGGCTGAGACCCAAAAACCGCTTAATATTGCTATCTTACCTTGTAGTAATATTGAAATAACATTTAAGAAATTTTATCCGTTAATCAGATATTTAATGCAAAAGACTAATATTGACATGCGGATAGTGGTTCCAGCTGATTTTACAGCATTTGAAATCTCTCTTAGGAAAGGTGAAATAGATTTTGCATTACAAGACGCGCATACTTATATAACGTTAGCCAACCTTTACAATAAGGGTGAATTTCTCAGGGCTCTATCAATAGAGGGAGAAACCACCAATTTTGCGGTGGTGGTTGTTGGGAAAGATAGTCACATAAAAACGTTAAACGATTTGCGAGGCAGAACTGTAATTTTTGGCCCCAAGGCATCCCTCACCAAATGGGTGGCAGCAAGATTGTTATTTGAGGAAAATGCTATAAATATTGATAAAGATTTGAAAGCTTATTCTAATGGGGGATGTTGCGAAGACATAGCCTTCAGTGTGTATCTCAAATCAGTTGATGCCGGGGTGGTATGCAACCATTTCCTGGCCGAACACGAAGAAAAACAAAAAGAACTGGGGGTCGAGGCCGGTAAGATTCTGGCTATTAGCAGGACCAAATCCGTACCCACCAGAGTTTTTGTCTCCCATAAAGATGTGAGCAAAGATACCGTCTTCAAGATTAATAATGCTTTGCTTGAATTGGACAGAAATAACCCAGAGCATTCAAAAATATTATACCGGGGAGAATTAGGGGGATTTCAAAGGGCTCAGGATAAAGATTATGAAGAGGTGCGGAAACTGATGACGAACAATCTGATAAATTAATAATTCTGAGTTAATTGCAACCTTAAAAGGAATTTATCAATCCATGGAAGTCTTACCTAATTGGCTTCAATTTAGCATACGCGCAAAACTTACTTTGCTGATTGGAGCATTGGTAATAATCCTTGTAGTAGTAACTGGAATTATTACAACAATGCGGGAAAAGGAAACCTTGGAAGGTGAGATTTACAAACGAGGGCTTGCTTTGGCAAACGATTTAGCTAAATTTTCAGCAAGTCCAGTTCTCAGCAATGATTTAGCCACTCTGCGTCGATTCGTTAATCATACGATGACGCAAGATTACGTTCTTTATGTCATCATATTAGACCCTCATGGAATGGTGGTCATGCACAGCGACTTGACCGAGGTTGGCAAAGTTTATAAGGATAAGTTAACTCTGATTGCCATCAGTTCACGAGAATCCGGATGTTCTTCTCCCAGCCTTCCAGGAGAAAAGAGGATTCAATGCAACATATATGCACCCATCCAAGTTGCTGAAGCCCGGCTGGGAACGGTCCTGTTAGGATATTCATATATGGCTGTTGAAAAGGAAATTACTGAAGCCCAGCATCAGATCTTTTATATCGCGTTGGGAACCATAACGATAGGTGGTCTTCTTGCCTATCTGTTGGCCACTTTTATTTCCCTACCAATCAAAAAAATAACGGATAGAATGGAGAAAGTTTCTAAAGGAGACTTGGATACCGAACTCGATATTAAGAGAAACGATGAAATTGGCAACCTGGTATATTCCTTCAATCAGATGGCAGCGGACTTGGGAAAGCATCGCAAGCATCTTGAGGTCTTAGTTGAAGCCCGCACAGCTGAGTTGACCAAGGCGAATGAACAGTTACATCAGGAAATCAGAGAGCGCCGCAGAGCAGAGGAGGAGTTAAAGCAATCGCAAGAACAGTTGCGGGACCTCGCCTCCCACTTACAATCCATCCGGGAGGAAGAGAGAACCAAAATCGCCCGGGAAATTCATGATGAATTGGGGCAGGCACTGACAGCTATTAAAATGGACGTACACTGGCTGGGCCATAAGTTGCCCAAGGACCGGCAATTACTGTTTGACAAGTTGAAGTCCATGTCAAAGCTCATTGATTTGACTGTGCAAACGGTGCGTCGGATCTCTTCAGAATTGAGGCCCAAATTGCTGGACGACCTCGGCCTTTCGGCCGCAATCGAATGGCAAGCCAATGAATTTAGAAATCGGGCCGGAATTCAATGTGACTTCAGTTCCGAGCCAGAGGATATTATTTTAGATAAGGTCCACTCAACGGCGTTTTTCCGCATTTTTCAAGAAACCCTGACTAATATAGCCCGGCACGCTCAGGCAACAGAGGTAAAAGTGATCCTGAAAGAGGATTCCGATAAAGTGGAGATGATCGTGCGGGATAATGGTAGGGGGATCACAGAAAAGGAGATCTCAGATGCCAAAGCCTTGGGGATCACGGGAATGCGTGAACGGGCGCATTCGCTGGGAGGCGATTTGAAGATTGCCGGGGTCCCTAACCAAGGCACCACTGTTGAGGTGAGGATTCCGATTGGAGCGGAAGGAGGGCCCGAATGATCAAAATCTTGATTGCCGATGACCATGCTATCGTGCGGGAGGGACTTAAACAAATACTGGCAGAGACTTTCGATATGGTGGTGGGTGGTGAAGCGACTAATGGACAGGAGGTTTTGGAGCATGTCCGCCGAGAAGATTGGGACCTGGTTTTATTAGACCTCGCCATGCCAGGCAAAGACGGGCTGGAGACGCTCAAAGAATTGAAGTTTGAAAAACCGAAACTTCCGGTTCTGGTGTTAAGCATATATCCCGAAGAACAATATGCGGTGCGACTCTTAAAGGCGGGGGCCGCCGGTTATTTGACCAAGGAGAGTGCCCCGGAGGAACTGATCGCCGCCATACGGAAGGTCTCACAGAAAGGGAAATATATCAGTCCGTCCCTGGCGGAAAAACTGGCTTTCTATCTGGAGGCAGGGGCTGAAAAACCGCTCCATGAGATGCTCTCTGATCGAGAATATAAAGTGATGCTGATGATTGCCTCAGGTAAAACCGTAAAAGAGATTGCCGATGAGCTGTTCCTCAGCATCAAGACAGTCAGTACCTACCGGGTCCGCGCCTTAAACAAGATGGGTATGAAAAATAATGCTGAGTTTACTTACTATGCCTTAAAACATAGGTTGGTTGACTGAAGCATGCCTTAAAAGTAGCAATACTAAGACATCAATTCCCCTATCCTTTTGTCTGCCTTGGTTGTTTCCGGGTGCCTTTTTTTCAATTGTCTCCACTAAAGTTAAGCTGGCCAGGGTTTCTATCCCTTGTAGGACAAAAACTGACATGTCAGCGCCACCACTCTTACAAAAAAAAAGGGATGCGTCTGACTTATTTAGCATTACATTTCATATAATATGCTTTTTACAGAATCTTAAGGATATGGATTTCCAAGTTCAAAGGAGGTAAGGAATGAGAAAGCTGATAGTTGCGCTGATGGTGGGATCGCTGGTCCTGGCGGGAATCGGTCTGGCAACGGCAGCGGATCTGCCCCAGGCCCTCAAGGGTGTGGATCAGAGTGCGGCCAAAAAGGTCACCGACAAAGAAGCTAAAGAGGTCAAGGGAGAAGGTCAAGGCCCCGGTATCTGCACGAATGTCTGCACTCCGGTGCCCATTTATAACAATTACAATTACCTCTACTCCGGCACTAAAAAGTAATTACTTAAGGGTTTGACCACCGCAAGGTCTCCTAAGGATGCACCTGATGGTTTAGCCAACCGGAAATTTACTGATAGGCAAGGGTCAGGATCTCTCCTGGCCCTTGGTTTTAAAACCCCTGGAACATCTCACTCCCTAATGTCTATCCGACTCAACCCGGTTGGGAACCACCAAGTAAGGTTCCCCAAATGCATAGTTACCCTGTCGAAAAACTCATTCTAAGGATAACTGGGCGGTTGTTTCCCCTCATTCTTCTGGCCCTGGCGAGGCGTGTCTTAGTTAAACCGAAAGCTGGTTCGCATAGATCAATCAAAATAATCTCAAATGAGCAACAGGTTGAATTATGATCTTCATAATAATTAAAAAATATCTGTTCATTAGCTGTTTTGTTATTTCCATCTTCCATTTTTGTCCTGCCATATGCGTTGCTGATTCAATTTTAATGAAGAGTAAAGATAAGGAACTCAAGCTAAGTGGAAAAGTCATTGAGTTAACTAAAGGTATAGTTTCAATATTAGGGGAAGATGGCCAAATAACGAATGTGAATTTAGTTGATATCAGCTTCATGGTTATAGGTGATCAGGTCTTTATAACCATGACCACTGATGAAAGAATTCTTGGTTCTTTGGAATTAGAGAATGGGCAGGTTTTTATTAATTCTGCTACACTGGGAACAATCAAATCGTCTCCGAACAACATAGTTGCCATTGAGCGGAGAAAGTTAAAACTTTCGCCCGAGTTAGCTTTGGCACCACAGAAGTTGGCCGGTATCCGGGGAACCGGAAATCAATCTTTGCCATCTGAAGAAGAAAAGAAACCGGAGAGTAAGAAAGGGAAAGAAAAGACCCCTGAGCCCGGGGAACAAGCCAGAACCATTGGAGAAAAGGTGGAGAAACGTCCGGAAGAAACCTTTGTCCGGTCGGAGAAGGTGGTGCTGCCCAAAGGCAAACTGGAAACCGAGTTGAATGTCTCCTATTATGATAATAGCCACGTGGGATTGATGGGGTTCAGAGATCGCACCTTGCTCTTCCCTCTCACCGTGCGTTACGGCATTACCAATAGGCTTTTAGGTACGGTCACCGTGCCGCTGGCCATCGGTTGGCGGGAAATCCCCGGGGTCACCAAAACCACGACCAACCAGACCTTGGGTTTAGCGGATATCTCTTTCGGAGTGCAATACCAGATCCTTACCGAACGTTTGGCAAGGCCAGATTTGATGTTCTTTCTCCTAGCCAGCAGCGACACAGGCAAAGGTGGTTATCAACTCCCTACCACGCAAACTCCTTTGGGAACGGGCTTCTGGCAGATAAATCCCGGTCTTTCCTTCGTAAAGACCGTTGACCCGGTGGTGCTCTTTGGCAGCCTTTCCTACACCCATTTTTTCGAGAAATCCGGTTACCAGCTAGGCGAAGCAGTCAATCCCGTGTTGGGGACCGGATTCGCCGTTAACGATGAAGTAGCCATAAGTTTCAAGCTGGCAGGTTCTTACATCACCCGGGCGAAATACCGTGGGGAGGAGTTTGGCCGCGCCCTCACGCCTTTTTCTTTCTATTTTACCTTGGACAAGTACATAACCAAGTACAGCTATCTGGAGCCATCGGTGGGCATCGGCCTGACTGCCGATGCCCCGGATTTTTCCTTCGGGCTTTCTTATGTCCATCGGTGGTTTTAGGGCATGATCACCCTGAGAAGAACCCTGCTGCTGGTTGGCTGGCTAGGCCTGTTGCTTTTTCCCATCGGGGCCGGGGCTGAAACGGAATACCCTTTCCGCCTCGACGGGGTGAGGGTTTACAAGCGGGTGGCCAACTGGAAGGAACTGCGGGACAAAAATGTGGTCAAGCAGAAATTTGACTATTCCTGCGGCAGCGGCGCTCTGGCCACACTGATGTGGATCGGGTTTGGCGATAAGGTCAGTGAGGCGGAGATTATCAAGTTAATTTTGGGAGACAAAAGCGAAGCGGAGATTAAGGATATCGAGAAGAAGGGTTATTCCTTGCTGGATTTAAAACAGGCGGCCGAAAAGATGGGCTACACCACCGCCATGTACAAGCTGCAGTTGGGACATCTCCGTCAACTTCAGGGGCCAGTACTCATCTACATTGAACATCATGGCTTGAAGCACTTTGCCGTGTTCAAGGCGCTCAAGGGGGACCGGGTTTACCTGGCCGATCCGGCCCGGGGCAACACCCGGATGAGCACCTATCGCTTCGAGAATGAATGGCCGGGATATATCCTGGCCATTGACAAGAAGTAAAAAGGTTAGCTGGGTTAATGAAAGAGCGTTACGCAGAGGTTGGGCCAATGTCAGGTCTATTCCGTTGGGATTAGAGCAGATTGTGGCCCTATCAATCCGGGCCGTTGCTCCCAACACGAACAGAACCGTTGCCATCAATCCTACCGCAGAAACTGCGATATAAAAAATAGCATTTAACACACCACTATCATTAAAAATGATAAGATTTGTTCCGCATACTTGCTATTGTCCGCAACTTATCAACAGATAAGTAACCGCTCCATATTACAATTACATCGGTAATTAATTGGATTTTTTTTAAGAAGAAAATATTTTGGCAAGTAACTATGATGCAAAGGAGAGCTGTGACTGTCCTATCGGTTGGTGGTATTCTGGGGTTCCAAGCCAGTCTGACCACGAAGAAAGGAGGCCGAGAATGAGACGCTCCAAGCATCAGGTTACAAGCGAAGAAGATTTATTTGTCGGGATCGACCTGCATAAGATCAGGTGGCATGTAACCATTCGGACAGTGGACCTGGAGTTATTCAGCGCCAGCATTCCAGGGAACTGGGAGTCTCTACAGCGTGTACTGGCTCGATACGCTGGACATCAACTGCAGGCGGTCTATGAAGCCGGATATTTTGGGTTCCGGCTTCATGACCGCCTGGTGGAACATGGCATCCCCTGCATAGTGACTCCTCCGAGCCTGGTTCCCAAGGAATACGGCAACCGGGTCAAGACTGATCGGAGGGACAGCAGTAAATTGGCGCACCTATTGGCTAAGGGGCTGCTGAAGCGGGTGTGGGTGCCTAGTGAAGAGGAACTTTATCACCGCCAAGTTATCCGTCGCCGCCGGCAGCTAGTCAGGGATCGGGTGCGAACCCAGAGTCGCATCAAGGCAGAGCTGAGATTTTACAGCATTCACCTGGAAGAACCACGAGGCAGATGGACCCAGATATACTGCGAGACTCTGCGGGGTATAAGGTTTGGGAACCGCTGGATGCAGGAGAGCTTCAATCGCCTACTGGAACAGTATGAATTTTTAAGTGCGCAGATCGACAAACAGACCCAACTGTTGCGGGAATTATCTGAGACTGCGCTGTACCGGGAGCGAGTGGAGATTTTGCAGAGCATCCCCGGTATCGGGGTTATCTCCGCCATGGAGATGTTGCTGGAACTGCAGGACGTGTCCCGTTTCCGGAGGGCAGAGCAGCTAGCGGCTTACGTGGGTTTAACCCCGTCCCAATACTCCAGTGCGGATAAGGTGCGCATGGGTCGCATCACCGGTATCGGCAAGAATACCCTGCGGGCCATATTGGTCGAAGCCTCATGGAAACTGATTACTAAGGATCAGGTGATGCGTGAGAAGTATGAAAGGATCAAAATCCGTTCAGGAGGCAAGCGGGCCATTGTGGCCATTGCCCGCACCTTGCTACTGCGCATGAGACGAATGTTGCTGGCTAAACAGGCATACGCCCTGGACTTGGCGGCTTAGCGCAGGGGAGTGAGTAGAAAAACCGGTTTAGCAGGCTGCTGAAAAACGTTTGCAATCAAGCTGTTTTTCCTTTTTGAGGACGCTTTCGGTACCCTTATGACGGGCAAATTCTCGGAAAAATCTGGGCTGCTTCCTCCATGGGTGGCTGGATGCCGGCAGAATTATCGTTTTTCATCTATCTGCTCAGGTTCAGGGAGAAATCGCCGCCGTCAGGTTGCGGATTCGCACCAGGTTGTATGCTGCGGCGGTGAGGGTGAACACCCAGCCCACCCGGTCCTCGCCTCGGTGCCGGGTCTTCCGGAGATTCCCCACGGTCTTCATCCACCCGAAGATTTCCTCCACCCTTTTGCGCAGGCGCTGACTGACGGCATATCCCGGATGGCGGGTGGTGCGGCCGTCAATCGCGGACTTACGGCCCTGGCAGTTTTGGGCCACATGGGGCGCAGCATTCAGGGTCCGCATAGCTTGGACGAATCCCCGTGTATCATAGGCCTTGTCGCCACCCACGGTAATGCGGTGCCGGCCGGGAACGCCTTCCACCATGGCCTCGGCCGCCTCCCGTTCGGCGGTGCCGGTAGCCGCGGTGAGGCGGGGCGAGATCACCAGGCCGTGGCGGTTCTCCATCAGCACATGCCCCATGAAGCAGAGCTTGGCTTCTTTGCCCTTGCCCTTCTTGAACAGCCGGGCCTCGGGGTCGGTGGTGGAGGCGTGCGTCTGGTTCAGCCGCTTCTCCCCATGAAAGTCCACTTCCGGGTTGCGGCCGCCGCCGCCTTCGGAGGGTGGGGCGTCCTTGGGGCGAAAACTCTTCAGGGAGGCCCAAGCCTCAATCAGAGTGCCGTCCACGGTGAAATGCTCATCCGACAGCAGCTTGGCGGCCTTCGCCTGCTCCAGGATGCGGGCAAAAAAGGCCGCGGCCAGGTCCGAGTCGAGAAAGCGCTCCTGATTCTTGGAAAAAACCGAATGGTCCCAAACCTTGTCCTCCATGGAGAGCCCGACAAACCAGCGGAACAGGAGATTGTAATCGAGTTGCTCCATCAGCAGTCGGGCGCTGCGGATGGTATAGAGGATTTGCAGCAACAAGGCGCGCAGCAACTTCTCCGGGGGGATGGAAGGGCGCCCCTCCCGGGAATACATGGCCTGAAAATCTCCGGAGAGTTCGGCCAGGGCTTTATTCACCATGTCCCGGATCGGCCGGAGCGGATGGTCTCGGGGCACTCGCGCTTCGGGGGATAAGTAACTGAACATGGCGTCTTGCTGCACATCGTCACCGCGCATAATCGCTGCCTCCGGATAACATATTGTTATCGTTAACTATAACAGATTTTCTCCCTTTGGGACAGCATTATTTATAGGCCATAAAGTAAAGAGTTTTTCAACAGCCTGTTAGGGCATGGCGAATGATAGCTGTGAGTGCTTTCTATACGCAACCACGTTGGCAAGTCTGTCAGCCCTGTTGAATACCCCGGATTACTTACTTGCGGTCCCACCTGAGCGGGGAACCACGAATAGGAGACTGGTTTGGATTCTAAAAAAACACCGGGACACCTTGACTGCTTGACTTTGCATATAGGAGCAATCATCTATTGGTGAAATATCTTTCAACGTTTTGCGATGGCATGTTTTTGGTACCTTGCTTTTCCATTGGCTCACCCCTACCGGGTAGTGCTGCTCTGCTTACTTAAGCTCCATCGCAGAGAAGTATCTGGGTTCTGAAGGGCAGGTATGCAAAAATTTGTGAAACCACCACTCTGTTCGACTGATAGGTTGACAAATTCAGAGAAAATTAAGCTTTCATGCCATCTATGAAAGGAATCGGACTTAAGAACAGAAACCTGAGGGGTTTTCCCTATGGAAAATAGGTCCAAAAGCCGTTATTGGACTGTGGTGGCCAAGGTTGCCGCATAATCTTGAGTTATAGGGATTGGGGCTGAAGCTCTCAATTAACCGATTGAAATGGTGTGCTCCATAACTCAGTAGGCCGCCGGGCGGGCTGGGCAAAAAAACGACAAGTTTAACGTTTACCGGCTTTTCAGAAGTAACAGGGAGTAATTTATTTGTATTCACGAGATTGATGTTTATAGTGTCAATGTAATGGAAGGTTTCACATTATTTCTCGACGAGGAGGTTAGCATGGCGCACTGGTGGAAAGTAGGCTTGGCCATGGCTGGGTTGGGGGTCTTATGCCTCGCGGTCGCACCTGGAATCGGGGGCGCCGAGGGACCCAAAGGCAAGCAATCGGACCAAGCCGGGGTCAGTTGTGTGGCGCCGGCGAAGGGTCCCGTGGCCGCGGCAGGGACGCCGGGAAGCAGCCCGACCCCGGTGGTGGCGGCCAGTGAGGTCAGGGCCCGGGTGGGGCAACCGGCCCCGGATTTTGAGGCCAACGCCTTGGTGAACGGCGGCTTTAAAAACCTCAAGCTCTCGGACTACAAGGGCAAGTGGGTGGTAATGTGTTTTTATCCCGGTGACTTCACCTTTGTCTGACCGACAGAATTGACGGCGGTCGCCGTCAAATATCCCGAGTTGCAGAAGATGGGCGTTGAAGTCCTGTCCCTGAGCACGGACAGCCGTTTTTCCCACAAAATTTGGCAGGCGGAGGAACTGGAGAAAATGGTCAAGGGCGGGGTGCCTTACCCCATGCTATCAGATGCGGGAGGGCGCATCGGCCGGGTCTACGGTGTATATGACGAAGGATCAGGGGTGGATTTGCGCGGCCGGTTTATCATCGACCCGGACGGGGTGATTCAGGCCATGGAAGTACTCACTCCTTCAGTGGGCCGCAATGTGGCCGAATTGATCCGGCAATTGCAGGCTTTTCAGCTGGTACGGAACACCGGCGTGGCTACCCCTTCGGGATGGCAACCCAGCAAGGTTACCTTGACCCCGAGTCCGGAACTGGTGGGTACGGTCTGGAAGGTTTGGAAACCGGAGATGGCCTTCGACGAACCGCAGAAAAAACCAGCCAAATAAGCGCTGCGGCTTCCTAAGCCAAGGTTTTACCGTTTCCGTCACTGAATTACTGCATATGCGGAGATGACCGGTTATGAATGAAAACAAATCCAGTGCCAACGAATTGGAAAATATTGGCCGGGTGATCCATCTGGGGCTTACGGTGTTTGGCATCTCGGCCTGGGCTACAGGGTTTTTGGCTGATGACTACAAGAGAGTGGAGCATCTGGGATTTAGCATCCATAGCTGGCTGGGAATAATTTTTGCCTTTTTCCTCCTCTTGAGGGTTGGCTATGGGTTCTGTGGTCCGGACGATCATCAGTTCCTCAGATGGGTCCCGTTTACCAGGGACAGGCTTCGGCTGGTCTTCGAAGACCTGTGGGAGTTGATAAAGTTCAAACTGCCCGATCGGCCGACGCACGTGGGACTTTCGGGCCTGGTGCAAACCTTTGGACTCGCAGCCTTTGCCTGGATGGCCGTAACCGGTAGTCTGATGTTTTTTTATCTGATGCCCGGCACCAAAGCCAAAGGCTTCCTCCACCCAATCAAAGAGATGCACGAGGCCGCGGTGTGGTTTATTCCTATTTATCTGGGCACACATGTGGGCGCAGTCCTGCTCCATGCCCTGGCAGGTGACCATCGTTGGCGGCGGATGTTCTTTCTCAAAGAATAGGTATTCCTAACCCCTTAGCCGGTCTGTCAACTATCATAAATCCCAAACTAAAACTCCAACGAGATAAGGAGGATACCATGCGAAAGGTAGCCATTTTCATCCTTATTGGCATTTTGCTACTAATGACAAGCCAAAAATACCCCACCGTGATAATCGAAAAATGCCCCACCCCTTTATAGGTTTTTGATAAACTGCAATTGCCTGGGCGGAGGATAAGGCGCTGCTGGAGAGCAACCTGAG
>Ga0172375_10010787_pt1 | contig 11770 bp, 15 predicted proteins | sample LakKiv1m_FD_114537 | JGI IMG/M metagenome (GOLD analysis project Ga0172375, IMG submission 114537) | Freshwater microbial communities from Kabuno Bay, South-Kivu, Congo - kab_092012_11.1m | ecosystem: Environmental > Aquatic > Freshwater > Lake | place: Democratic Republic of the Congo... | reverse complement strand
GTCGGTTTGTCCTGCCCCATGCGGCGCGAATCACCGCCGGCAAGAATCAGCGCCGTGGCGTCGGAAATCATAGCGGGTCCAGCGCCAGAATAAAAACCAGCAGCCCCTCAATGTCATCCAGCGGAAAATGCGGCACCTGCGGGCAGGCTTCCGCCACATCGGTGACGAGCGCGGACAGCCCTTGTTCTGGCGAGCAGCGCGGCTGTGTCGAACAAGCCCGGCGCAAGACCTCGATCTTGGGGCCCGGCGCATGCGAAAACCCTTCCGCAAATACCAGCGCCGCATCCCCGAGAAATTGCTGTGCCAACATGGCGGGAGTTTGATTCGGCAGCGGCCGGCTAATCAGTTGCACGCCGCCCTGTGTCACCAGCAAACTTTTTTCCGCGCCTGCTTGCGTGTAGCGCCAGCTGTCCTTGCCCGGGGTGTCCAGCGTCACTTGGTGATGCGCGTGTTTGATAGTTGCCACGCTCAGCCCGCATCGGCTGGCCGTGCGAACCAGTTGCTCGATCAGGGTGGTCTTGCCGGCGCCAGAATGGCCGACGATGGAAATCAGGCGCATCAGTCCGGCATGGCGATGGCAGACAATCCGCCATCTGCAGTGGCAATCACAAGACGGGGGCCCTGGACCGCCATTATTCTGGCGGTGGGTGCATCGGGCATGCGATCGTCGGCCTTGTCGGCCTGCCATTCTTCACCCCGGTATTGCACCCGCGCACTGCACTCATCCAACCATTCAATGACCTTCACCGTATCGCCGATGTTCACGCGCGTCCCGGATATCTGATTGCCGGACCGTCGGTTGCGCCGGATCAGGAACAGCACGCCCACGTGCACCAGCGCGCCCATGCCGAAGATCTGCAACTGTTGCGACAAAGGTGCGCCAAAATAATCGGCGCCGGCCGGATACAGGCACGCCAAACTAATTGCAATCAGGTATCCCCTGCCGGAAATAAATTCGGCAAAAAAACACAACACGGCATACACCAGCCAGGACACGAATCCCATATTCTCCTCCCTACGGATGAGTGGTCACCCACGCATCGCCTTGCGGGGTCACTTCTTTTTTCCAGATCGGTACGCGCAGTTTGAGTTCATCAATCAGCCAGCGGCAGGCATCGAAAGCCTCAGCGCGATGCTCCGCCGCCACCGCAATCAGCACAATGTTGTCGCCCGGCACGACCGTAGCCACACGATGCACGATACGCGCCCCGATTAAACCAAACCTTGCCATCGCTTCGGCATGCAGTTTCTGCATTTCCGCCAGCGCCATGGCATCGTAGGCATCGAAGTCCAGCCGGCTGATTTCCCGCCCTTCGGAAAAATCGCGCGCACAGCCGACAAATGTGACAACGCCTCCGATGCGTGGAGATATCCGTTTCAGCGCGGCGATTTCCGCATCCGGCGAAAAATCCTCCTGCTGCAATCTGACTGTTGCGGTCACGCTTCAGCCGCCCGAAAATTTTGCCATGAAGGCGATCTCGTCGCCGTCCTGCAAGGCTTGCTGGCGGTCGCCAATCTGTACCTGATTGAGCGCGATGAAACTCACGATGCTGAGCGCACCCGGGTATTGCATTCCGACGCGGGAGGTAATGTCGTGCAGGGTCATGCCCGGGGTGTAATCAAACTGCAGTTCGCGTGCATTTACCCGCTCGGCAATCGGTCCGAAGAACAGCACGCGTATCATGCGCGCCTCCAGTCACCACTTTTACCGCCACGTTTTTCCTCGAGCTGCAATGATTCGATGCGCATACCGCGATCGATCGCCTTGCACATGTCATACACGGTAAGCAGCGCCAGACTCGCGGCGGTCAGCGCCTCCATTTCCACACCGGTTTGTCCGGAGCAGTGCACAGTCGCCACCACTTTGAGTCCGACACAACCGTCGGCATCCGCATCGGCCATATCCTCAAACACAACCTCGACCCCGCTCAGCGCCAGACTGTGACACATCGGGATCAGCTCGGCCGTGCGTTTGGCTGCCATCACCGCACCAACATCGGCCACCGTCAGCACATCGCCCTTGGCAATCTGCCCGGCGCGAATGCGCTGCAGCGTGGCCGGTTGCATGCGCAAAACACCGCTGGCAACCGCCGTGCGCCGGGTGACCGCCTTGGCGGAAACATCCACCATGCGGGCACGGCCAACAGCCGAGAAATGCGTCAGTTCTGACATCAGGTGTTTTGCACCACGATCTTGGGGAATGCGGCGCTGTGATCCTGCGCCATGTCCGCCACCTTCACGGCGATACGACGGGCAATCTGCTTGTAGATGCGGGCGATGTCGCCGTCGGGATCGGCCGCCACGGTCGGTTGACCGGAATCCGTCTGCTCGCGAATGCGAATGTCCAGCGGCAGGCCGCCCAGGAATTCGGTGTTGTAATCAGCACACATTTTCTCGCCGCCACCGGCACCGAAAATGTGTTCTTCGTGGCCGCATTTCGAGCAGATGTGCGTGCTCATATTCTCGACGATGCCAAGAATTTTGATGCCGACTTTCTCGAACATCTTAAGTCCCTTGCGCGCGTCCAGCAGCGCAATATCCTGCGGCGTGGTCACGATCACGGCGCCCGTCACCGGCACCTTTTGCGCCAGCGTGAGCTGAATGTCACCGGTGCCCGGCGGTAGGTCGATCACGAGATAGTCGAGATTGTCCCATTGGGTCTGGTGCAACAATTGATCCAGCGCCTGAGTCACCATCGGGCCGCGCCAGACCATCGGCGTGTCGGTGGCTTCGATAAGGAAGCCGATCGACATGGCCTGCAGTCCGTGGTTCGTCATGGGTTCGAGCCTCTTGCCGTCATCAGAGGCGGGATTTCCCGTGATGCCCAGCATGGTCGGCTGCGACGGCCCATAAATATCAGCGTCCAGTATGCCAACCCGCGCGCCGTCGGCGGCCAACGCCAGCGCCAGATTGACGGCCGTCGTGCTCTTGCCGACGCCACCCTTGCCACTGGCCACGGCGATAATATTTTTCACGCCTTCGACCAGTTTCACCCCGCGCTGCACGGCATGGGGCACAACCTTGCTGCTAACGCTGGCGGTCACTTTGCCTGCCGCCGGCAGTGCCGTTTTCAAATGCGCCTCGACCATGGCCCCGATTTCGCCAAACACGCTTTTGGCCGGATAGCCGAGCAAAATATCCAGCGTGACATCGTTGCCAGTGACCTTGATGTTCTTGACGGATTTGCCGCTCACAAAATCTTTTTTGGTGTTGGGATCGATCAGGGTTTTCAATGCGCCCTGCACATCACTTTCGCTAAAACTCATGCTTATCTCCAGAAAAAATTGAATCCGTGCCTCGTGATTTTTGGCCGACTAAAACGCTCGACATTGTAACGGAAGGCGTGGGAAAGTTCAGCCGTGTCGCCCTTTGTAACAGCGGGCGGCCTGGACGATGGCGGAATAAGGCAAGGCATCGAGCGTACCCCAGCGTTGCAGGCTGCGTTCGAGCAAATCATCGGCATCCGCCACGGTTTCGGAGCCCGTCACCACCACATTCAATCCTTTCAAACCGCCACATTGCACGCGCATTTCCTGCCCATGCGGGATCGGAACATCGTCACGGGTGACGTGCAACGCAAAACCAAAATTGTGCCGCAGCAAAGCATGCAATTCGGTGCAGCGCTGCCGGCTGGGGGCGGAGTGGCAGGCGATCACCTCGCGCTCGGCAATCTGCACGCGTGCAGCCTGATGGCAATGAACGCAGGTGCTCAATACGGCTTTGCCGAAAGCACAGGGATGCGCCACCTGTTCAAGCAGCTGCTGCCGAAACGCCCGTTCATCCACGCCGTTTAATCGTCGCCGAGTTCCGGTGCAGGTTCCCGAATCTGGTTAAGCAGATCCTCGGCATGCAATTCCGATTCGGCATGAATCAGTTTGATGGCACCGTTTTCGCCCCAGACCTCCTCGCCGCGCAGCTGTTTGGCGCGGGCCGAAGCTTCCTTGTAAATTTCATGCTGCTCGAGCAAATGCAGCTGGCGCAGTGGCCGTTCGGTAATGCGATAAATAAAATAGGGCATGTGAGTTTCCGTAAATCAGGCGCCCGGGCGCTTCATGAAAGTAACGACGTGGCTGCCGGGCGCATTCTTGCTTTCGCAGCTGTTTTCGCCCAGCCCCGCCAGCTGTTCGGCTTCGTGCAGCAGATTGATGACATCCACATAGAATTTCTGCTTCACCATCATCAGTGCCGTATAGCCGCCTTCGTTCTTGGCCAGCACATCCGCTCCGGCACGCAACAAGGTATCGACGACCGCAGTTTCACCATAGCCGGCGGCCAGCATGAGCGGGCGCACGCCATAACCGATCGGCGCCTCGATGTTCGCCCCGGCGTCGATCAGCGCCTGCACCACATCGGCAAAACCACGCTTCTGCTCAGTGTTGTAGCAGGCCTTCATCAGCGCCGTCCAGCCGCTGTCGTCAGTCGCGTTCACGTCGGCGCCTGCCGCCAACAACTGCTGCACTCGTTCCAGATCGCCTGCATAGGCTGCAGCCATCAATTCAGTCATCATTCATCCCCTGCTTATTTCTTAATCGCCCCTTGCAGCGCCAGGCGGATGGCCTCGGGTGTTTTCATGATGTTCATGAAGCTGTTCGATCCCATCATGCTGAGATCCGGAAAATTGATCGCAATGCGGAAGCGCGCATACAGCGCATACACCTTGTTGCCGGAAACCAGCACTTCGTAAGGCAAATGCGCCGTGGACTTGACGTTGCGGAAGTCGATTTCCGACATGATGAAATGATCGTCCATGTATTTGCCGGCATCGCCGTTACCCTTCATCGCCACGCCAAAAACGCTTTCCTGTTTTCCCGGAATATCGACGCGATAGACCTTGCTCACGCCGTTGCTGTTTTTGGCCAGCCCGGCTTCCACGCCTTTGACGGCAGCCTCGTAACTGTCATAGCTCGCCAGCTCGCTGGGCTCGTCAAAATATTCCATGCCGATCATGTAGTGATACTTGCGTGCCGCTTTCGCGTTCATACCTTTGGCACCGAATTCCTCGATACGGCCGAGCGATTTTTGCAGAGCCGCAGACACACCGGAAAGATCACCCTCCATACGGTACACATTGGCCATGTACACCGGGTTGGTGTAACTCACCTGAACCTGCTTGCCAACCTGTGTCAGTGCCACGCGCTGAACGGCACCATATCCGCCATGCTCTGACGCTGCCGCGTTTTTCTTCAGCGCCTCGCTGGTCACCACAATGACATCGGCACCCGCATAGGGCGAATATTCACCAACCACGTTAAAGCCGGCTGCTCCCAGTGCCGTTTTGGTTTGGGCCGATTTTTCAGCCAGCGTTGCTTCTTCCTGCGAAGCCAACACGAATGGCTTAAGCAATGCATCGGCGGCCTGGGCACTGAAAGTTGCAATACAGAGTACGGCTAACAGCAAAACGGATTTAATACGCATCGTGTGTCTCCTTGGCTGGTTAAGTTATTGCACAACTTCAACAAACACCCGACTCTTGGGCATGCCCAGTGCCAGGAAAAAACGTTCGGCATATCTAATCACCGCTTCCGGTCCGGCGAGATAAACATCGGCAGCGGAAATGGCAGCGTATTGTTTCGTCATGTCTGCTAGCAGTCTGTCCAGAACATGCTCCCGATGAGCATTGAGGATGCGCAGATCAAAGCCCGCAAGCTTTTCGACATAGCTGAAGTTGTCCAGCGCATCGGCCCAGGCCCGCGCCTGATTCGCCAGATAGAACTCTTCGGCATCGGAACCCACGCGAATCAAGTGTATCTCTTCGGCTTCCAGCGACATGGCATGCTCGATCAGGCTCTTGACCGGCGCAAAGCCGCCATCAAATGCGATGAAGTAAAGCGGTCGTTCGGATTTTTCATGCAGGATGAATTCGCCCTGCGGACCTTCGATCTCAACTGCATCGTTAGGCCGTAACCGCTCGAAAACATAATCGGCGAAAAAATTGCCGTCTTGGCGATGAACATGAAACAACAGATTGCGGTCATCGCAGGGACAGCTGGCTACCGGCAACAGCGCCGAAAAGGTCTGTCCGACACGCAAAATCACACTCTGTCCCGCAAGAAAACGCAGGCGCTGGCTGCGCGGGGTTTGCAGATGCAGCAACATGACTTTTTCCGAAAGCGGCTGAATCAATTTGACGCGGGTGCTCACCTGCTGGAAGGGAATGTCCTGCACGCCACCCGCAACCTCGGCCTCTATCGTCATATCCCCGACCGCGGTATTGCAGCACATCAGCATGTAACCCGACGATGCGTCCTGTTCGGAAATCCGGAAATCATGGTGCCGGGTCTGTTTGACTTCACCGCTAAGCACTTTCGCTTTGCACAAGCCGCAATTGCCACCGCTGCAGCCGTAGCTCAGCGACAAACCGGCGCGCATCGCGGCTTCCAGCAGCGTGTCCTGTCCCTCGACCAGAAAATCCTGGCCGCTGGGTATCAGATTGACCTGCGCGGTCATCACGCGCAGCACGCCATCCTTGATTGCCAGCGGATTGTTGAAACCCGGTTCCATGGCCAGCGCCACCTCCTGTTTAATCCAGTCCCCGATCCCGGCCATTGCGGAGTCGACCGGGATCGTTGTGGTACGTAATTCCGCAACCTTGTCCCACAACCGGCCCAGCAGATCATTGAACTGCCGCACCTGCTTCTGGCTTACCGCCAGACTCCTGCTTAATTCGGTCACCCGCGCCGCCAGCACCTCCGGTTCCGGCAGTGCCCGTTCGAATACACGCTTGCCAAACGCCTTTTCCTTGATCTGCGCGATTCGCTGCAGTTCGGCGGTATCCTCCAGCTCGGCCTGCGGATAACAGGCCAGCAGATTTTCCACGCTGAGCATGCCATCAAACGACATCAACTCTCCGTGCTGGATGCGCTTCTGCAATTCGGCACGCGGCACTCCCACCAACCTTGCCGCCCGGGTCACGCTCAGCAAATTGCTCATGTCGTCACCCGTCCGAAAACACCGAGCTCAGGGATGAAACCAGGCCAGCTTGTCGCGCAGCGTCACCACCCCGCCCACGATGATCAGAGTGGGCGCTTGCGGTTTTTCACGTTCCGCAATGGACGGCAATGTCGCCAGCGTTCCGGTAATCACCCGCTGAGTCGGCTGCGTGCCGTGCTGCACAATCGCAATCGGTGTGCTCTCCGGCAAGCCATGTTCAATTAATTTTGCGCACAGACTGTCGAGGCCGTGCAGCCCCATGTAAACCACCACCGTCTGACGCGGCCGCGCGAGTTGCTCCCAGTCCAGATTCATCGTGCCATCCTTGAGATGGCCGGTGACAAATACACAGGACTGCGCATGATCGCGGTGGGTCAGCGGAATGCCGGCATAAGAGGCCACACCGGACGCCGCCGTAATCCCGGGCACCACCTGGAAGGGAATGCCTTGCACCGCCAGCGTTTCAATCTCCTCGCCGCCGCGTCCAAAAATGAACGGGTCGCCGCCCTTGAGGCGCACCACCCGCTTGCCCTCTTGTGCGAGACGCACCAGCAGCAGGTTGATCTCTTCCTGCGGCAGGGTATGGTCGTTGCGTTTTTTGCCGACGTAAATGCGCTCGGCATCGCGCCGTGTCATATCGACGATCGCCTTGGAGACCAGCGCGTCATACACCACGACATCGGCCTTCTGCATCAGGCGCAGCGCCCGGAAAGTCAGCAAGTCCGGATCGCCAGGGCCGGCACCCACCAGATAAACTTCACCGCGCACGATGTTGTCCTCGTCCGCCAGCATCTGCTGCAGCATGGCTTCGGCGGTCTGCTCGTCGCCGGTCAATACTTTCTCGGCCACCACGCCCTCGAACACGTTTTCCCAGAAGATGCGCCGCTTGGTCGGATCGGTCACACGCTGTTTGACGGTTTCACGAAAGCGCTCGGCGAACCCCGCAAGGCGGCTGTAATTCTGCGGAATGACGGTCTCGAGTTTGCCGCGCATCATGCGGGTCAGCACCGGCGAGGCGCCGCCGCTGGAGAACGCCACCATCAGAGGCGAGCGGTCCATGATCGCGGGCATGATGAACGCGCACAGCTCGGGATCATCCACCACATTGACCGGCAGATTGCGCGCCTGCGCGAGCTCGGAAATCTGCCGATTCACCTCGCGATTGTCGGTCGCCGCAATCACCAGCACGACGCCGTCGAGATGCGCCGGCGCAAAGGCCGCCTGAACGATTTCGATGCCCGCTTGCGCGCGCAATTCCTCGCTTATTTCCGGCGCGACCACGCGCACCTGCGCGCCCGCTTCCAGCAGTACACCCGCTTTGCGGGTGCCGACTTCGCCGCCGCCAACGACCAGGCAACGCTTGCCGCGAATCTTGTGAAATACCGGCAAATAATCCACGTCAGCCCACCGCTTTCAAAATCAGCGGCACCAGTGCTTCCGGCAGAGCAATCTTGCCGGCCAGCGCAAATTCGTGGGCGCGATCAGACATCTTGTCCCAGGTCTTTTTGATGATGAGAATCCATTTTTCTTCACTGTAATCGGCATGTTGTCCGGCAAACGCCAGCATGTAATGCTCGATGAACACCAGATCCACTACGTCTTCCATCATTTGTGTTTCCGGATTGGTTTTCAGTTCTTTCTTGCCGACAATGGTTTTCACACGGGCGATCATCTCCTCGTCATAGCCGGCTTCTTTCATCAACGCGCCGGCGGTCTCGGCATGAAACTTGTACAGGTTGGTGCGCCAAAGCATGTAGCCTTTTTTGTCCATCGGATAATCGCCGCGCGGGCTTTTCCAGCGCTGAATGTGCTGGGCACGACAGGCCAGCTGCACCGCCTCGGAAGCGCCCGGCGCATAGCGCGCCAGCATTTCGCTCATGCGCTGGGCGTAGAGCAGCTCTTTGGGATAAGTTTTCCCTTCAAAAATCTCGGTGTTGGGATCTTCGCTGTTGGCGCGATCAAACGCCGCTATCGCGGCATCAAAACAGGCTGAATTCATCTTGCGTTCTCTTGTGGGTCAATCAGGGTTAAGGATTGTTCGCGGCAACGCCGCACAAAGGTGACAAATCGTGTCGCCCAATAGCAACTGCCGATGCTGCGCAAATGGGTATAGGAAGCGAGCAGGTTATGCAGGACAAGACCATCGCGCTCGCCGTCAATGCCGTAGCCGCGCTCGACATGATAGGCAAATCGCGTGTTCGCCGGAAGATTTTCCAGCGCGGAATAATGAAACTCGTGCGCCCGGATAGACGCCGCCGGTTTGTGCGGCCGCGGCCAGGGATGATTTTCGTCCTCGCGCAAATGAACGTAGCCGCGCCCAACCGGTTTTTCGCGCATCACCGCATCGCCGGGAATCGCCCCGACCATCGTGTACGTGCGTCCCTGCCAGTGAATGCCGCGCGACAGGTACATGAGCCCGCCGCATTCGGCGTAAGTCGGCATGCCATTTTCAATCGCCGCCTTGATCTCGCCGCGCAAACCGGCATTAGCTTCCAGCTCGACCGCGCACGCCTCGGGAAATCCGCCACCAATATACAAACCGTCCACGTCCGGAAGATGCGCATCGTTCAGGGTATCGAACGGCACCAGCTCCGCCCCGGCAGCGGTCAATGCATCGAGATCATCGGCGTAGTAAAAACCAAACGCGCGATCACGGGCGATGCCAATCTTCACCTTTTCTGCGCCCGGCATAGGGACTATTTCCGCCTTCTTCGACACAGGTAACGGGGGCTTGGCCGACAGCGCCAGCAAACGCTCAAGCTCGACCTGCTCGGCGATAGCCTCGCCGATCTGGCGAATTTTGGCCCCGGCAAGGACGGACTCATTACTCGGCATCAATCCGAGATGACGCTCCAGCACTGTCAAGCGCTCGTCATGGTGAATCGCGCCCACGACCGGCACATCCGTGTAGTGCTCGATCACCGCGCGTAATTTGGATTCATGCCGGCTGCCGCCGAGGTTGTTAAGGATTACACCGGCGATCTGAATGTCACGATCAAATGCCTGATAACCCAGAATCAGCGGGGCAATTCCGCGCGTCATGCCGCGCGCATCGATGACCAGAAACACCGGCAGATCAAGTTGTTTGGCCAGCGCGGCGTTGCTGTTACTGCCATCCAGCGCCAAACCGTCGTACAGGCCTTTGTTGCCCTCGACCAGATTGACCTCGGCAGCGTGGCGCGTGAAGGTCGCGACAATGTCGTCGCGCTCCATGAGGTAGAGATCAAGATTGCGGCAAGCGCGGCCGGCCGCCTGTGTCAGCCACATCGGATCGATGTAATCGGGACCTTTTTTGTAGGGCTGCACCCGGTGACCACGCGCGGCAAGCGCGGCGCACAGACCGATGCTGACCATGGTTTTACCGGATGATTTGTGCGCTGCCGAAATGAGGAAACGGCTGCCCATGAATCCTACTCAGCAGCAGCTGATTTTTGAATTTCCTGCGGCACGAAATCCAGTACGCGGATTCCGATGGCGGTGATGATGAAGGCAATGCCTATACCGCCGATTCCCAGCAACATCTCCGGCAGTGAGGGTTGGTACTGCGCAACGGCGCCGTCGGCAAAGGTGCTGCTGACTTCATAACCCGGAAAGATCGCCAGCGGAAAAGCCTGCCCGCCAATGATGAAAACATACAGTAGCGCAAACGCGCCGGCGACGATTAACAGGGATGCGGCAAGCACACAACGGGACTTGCCGAGCGCGGGGTGAAAAATCAACAGCAGCGGCAGGACGTTGCCAAGGACAATGTATCCAAGCCAGAACAGCATGGCGTAGGGATCGCCCTCCAGCAGAATGAACCTCTCGAACTCAAATTGCCGGGCGAAGTAAGCATTGGTCAAATGGTAGACCGCGACAAAATACAGCGAGGCCATGACAAACACGCCCATGAGATTTTTCATCCGGTGCTGCACATATTCATCTAGGCTCTTGTTATTCCAGGCATAGATGCTGGACTGCACCACATGAAACACGGCCATGCCCCAGGCGAAGGACATCACAATAAACATGGGCGGCAGGATCGCCGTCCCGTAGGCCTGTCGCGCCACCAGAAAGGAAAAAATCACGCCGGTGCCGGTCGTCAACAGGAAGCGCCAGACGAACACCATGAATCCGGCCGGCTTCGACCAGGGCGCCATGCGCTTTTCCATCATGGTCCAGAGGTACACGGCCACGGCGGCAAACATGCCGGAATAAAGCACCACGTTCCACGCAAACACCGATGTTGGATTGATGTTGGTCGCGGCGACAATGATTCGATCCGGCCGCCCCAGGTCAAGCATCAATACGGCCAGGCCGCCCGCAAGCATGGCGATGGACAGCAATCCGGCAAGCGGCGCACGGGCTTTGTAGGCCGGCTTGTTGAATACCGAGCCGATGGAGGAGACATTAAGCACGCCGGAAGCTGTGATGATCAGAAAGATCGCAAACACATGCGGCAGCCCCCAGACAATCTGGTTGTTCATGCCAGTAATGACGTGGCCCTGCGATTCCATGAGATGCACGGAATACAGCGCCATCAACACCAGCAGGCCGCCGCCGGCAAGCAAGCCGTAATACAGGTGGCTGCGGAGGAGCTGGAAAGGTGAATTCATGGCCATGGCGTTTACATCCCCTGATACCGGACACCCGGATTAAGTTGCAGATCCGCGCGAACCTGGACGGATGCGACACTGCGCACCTTGCGGGCAATCTCGCTGTCCGGGTCATTCAAATCGCCAAACAGAATGGCTTGATTCGGACAGGCTTCAGCACACGCCGGCTTGCCGCCTGCATCGATACGATGCACACATAGGGTACAGCTTTCAACGGTGCCTTTGCCGCGCGGCACGTCCGGATT
>Ga0172375_10010786_pt1 | contig 11770 bp, 18 predicted proteins | sample LakKiv1m_FD_114537 | JGI IMG/M metagenome (GOLD analysis project Ga0172375, IMG submission 114537) | Freshwater microbial communities from Kabuno Bay, South-Kivu, Congo - kab_092012_11.1m | ecosystem: Environmental > Aquatic > Freshwater > Lake | place: Democratic Republic of the Congo... | reverse complement strand
TTTCCTTTGAATCCTTTGCTTCCATCGTCAGTTGCAACAATTACCTTTGCTCCGAGAGCAGAGAAATTTTTTTCAAGAACAATATCCTTTTCATTTCTTGCGGCAAGCATAATTGTAACTGATTTGTTTTCTGAAATCGCATTTTTTGCCAGGAAATAAAGCGGGACAACTCCGTATCCTCCCCCAACCAATAGAAGTTTTTTGTATTTTTTACAATCAAACCCATTTCCAAGAGGACCACGGAACGTAATTTTATCCCCAACTTTCAAGTTATGAATCGCTTCGCTTACCGGACCTACTTTTGCGATTGTCAATGATAAAGGATTCGCAGATAAAAGCGAAAAAGGACGTTCTCCAATTCCTGGAACCCAGACCATGATAAATTGGCCTGGCTTTGCATTTATTTTTGCGTCAAGCTCAAATGTTTTTATTCTGTAGTTTTCTTCGGTAATTTTTGCAATTTTTTTTGTCTGAAATGAAAAATCCCCTGTTTTTTTATCTGCCATGTGCAACACCAATAAATTCTTGTATGGATGAATAATTATGGTTTTCCATCCACTCTTCGATTTCTTTTGAGATTTTTTTGAAAACCTTTGGACCGCGATAATATGTTGCAGATCCGATGCCTACTGTAGAAGCGCCTGCCATGAACATTTCTATTGCGTCTTTTCCATAGGTTATTCCGCCTGTGCCGATTATTGGAATTTTTACTGCTTCATAAACATCATAGACGCAACGGACAGCAATCGGCTTCATTGCAGGGCCGCTCAAACCACCAAATCCAAAGCTTGGCAATTTTGATTTTCTTTCTATATCAATAACCATTCCGGGCCCAGCAGTATTCCCCATATTGATTGCTGAAGCGCCTGCGGATTCTGCGGCCTTAGCTATTTCACCCAATGCTGAAACGCTTGGAGAAAGCTTTGCAATTATTGGAACACGACTGTTTTCTTTTACTGCTTTGATTATTTCCTTGGTTGCGTCTGGAGTGCTTTGTCCCGCAAGTGTTCCAAAACCAGGAGTATGCGGACAGGATAATGCAAGTTCCAATGCATCAACATGAATATTTGACTCGGTTATCTTTTTTGCCATTAGTGAAAGCTCATCTGCATTTTTTCCAGCTAAGTTGAATATTAATGGAACATTTGATTCCCATCCTGAGAATTCTTTTATTGCTTCATCTATTCCTGGGTTTGAAATGCCGACTGCATTTAGAAAACCCGAAGGCGTTTCAACAATTACGGGGGTTTCATGGCCTTTTCTCGGTTCAACGGTTACTGATTTAGTAGTTGCCGCGCCGATTCCGTTTTTCACTGCCTGTTCCAATGCCTTTTTAGTAACGCCAAGGATTCCAGAAGCGAGAATCGTTGGGTTCCCCAATTTTAATCCAGCAATTTCGGTAGAAATATCAATTGACATGTTTGCACCGCAATATATGGTAAAGAAAATGATATTAACCTTGCTTACGTAACCATTTTATGGCAATAGCGATACCAACACTGAATATTGATCAGTTGATCGCTTCAGTTATGCTTTATGCAGTGCCAGTTCTTATTTTTCTAATTGTACTCGGAATATTATTCTTTTTTTTGAGAAACATTAAGTGGATATTGATAATCGGGTTGCTTGGCTTGATTTATCTTGCAATGACCGCTGGAAAAATAGATGTTGGTAAAGTGGATTTAGGAAAAATAGACATTAATGCCATAGATATTGAGAAAATAACGCAGACAAATGCTACGTTGAATGGAACGATGCCGGATATTTCCCAGTTGGCTAATAAAAAATTCAAACTGGTTAAGCTTACCATTGGAAAGAATCTTGAAAACGGAGTTGTCCCTGAAGATAGAACCTTCTCTAAAAATGATCCTGCAGTGTTTGTAGGATTCAATTATCAAAACGCGGATTCTGGCAAAAGCATTACCACTGTTTTAACATATATGCATGGAGATGATGAAGTTTCTAAAAAATATGGGACAGTATTGTTGGGGGACGGATATTACGTGACAACATTCCCAATGCCTTCAGAAGGATGGAAAGTTGGAACTTATTCTATAAGCATATATTATGATGGGGAAAAAATATCTGAAAGCGCTTTCCAGGTAGTTGAGTAACTATTTAATTTGAATAAACTGCCTGTTTGCCCATTCTTGAATATACTTTACTCCTACACATAAGACTCCATCTAATTTTGCTATTCTTGATTGCAGTTCTGTTGCAATCGATTCCATGAATTTGTCTTCAGTAACTCTTGGAGGTTTTTTACCGAACCTTAATTCAACGAGCTCCATAAGCTTTCCGAATTTATCAGATGCCCGTTCATTTCCGTTTATAGTTGCTGCAGATATGACAAGCCTTGCATCGCTCATTGTGGAATCAAAATTTGAAGTATCCTTTTCTCTCAATGCCTGAACTATCCGTAGGATATCTAGGTGCTGATCAAATAATGCAAGCAACGCGGTCCATTCTCTGATTAAACCAGTATTTTGAATATCTAGATACATGAGCTGTTGGAGATAAGGATTGCGGCTAATCTCATCCATCTTCTCAATTTGAGAAAGAATAATGTATGAATTGGGTGGTGACGAGACAGGCACAACCAGAAGTTTATTGTTTCCAGTATCAAGCAAGTTCTCTGCATTCTGGATGAACGAAAAAAATGGTCCTTGTATTGCCCGTGCTAAGGAATATTTTGAGGATCGATCTTCTCCAACACAGTATTTTGAGATCCACCTATTAACCAAATCTTGGGCATCAGCATAAGTGATTCGTCCCGAATTAGTGAAAGACTGGAATTTCTTGATGTTTGCAGGTTCGCCTCTTGTCTTCAGGTCCAATAATAGGTAACGAAACTGCCCGCAGGAGTTGCATCTCTTAGAAACCAGCCTGCGCACATCGCGTTCGAAATCCTGCTGTAGTTGTATCAATTTTGCCATAGGTTCACGTGTCAGTAATTTGAGTGTGTGTGACTTTATGTATTTTGATAGAGTATATTTTTAAACTAAGTGGAAAAAACCAGAAAAGAATCAGAGAATAAAAAATCTCAGTATATTTATAATTACTATCTTACCATAATTAGTTAGGGAGGAGAATTAGTCTTATTAAAAGGGTGCAAAGGTATGACCAATACGAAGACTGAGATCGTTCCTGCAATCCTTGTGAAAACAAGAAAGGAACTGCTTGAAAGAATAGAAAAGGTCATGCCTCACGTAAAAACAATTCAAATTGACGTTATGGATGGAAAATTTGTTCCAAATGAAACAGTACACGATGTGTTTTCGCTTCCAAACAGCAATGTAATATACGAATATCATTGGATGGTTGAAAAGCCCTGGGAATGGATTGAAAAAGTAAAAGTTCCAGCAATACATCTTGTTCATATAGAAACAATTGGAAACCCTGAAGAATGGGAACTGACTAAAGCCGCAGTGAATAAGCATGGCGGAAAATTAGGAATCGCAGTAAATCCGGACACGTATCTCGATAAGATTTATCCGATAGCAAAAGATATTTCAATTATACTTATAATGACGGTCACGCCTGGATTTTCAGGGCAGACATATATGTTCGGGATGGCTAAAAAAATTTATGAAGCCAGGCATGCATTTCCGGAATTAGATATTGAAGTAGATGGAGGCATAGGGCTTGAAACTATTCCGCATGCAAAAGAGGCTGGAGCAAACAAATTTGCTGCAGCAAGCGCGATTTATGCTCAACCCAATATTTCGCATGCAATAGCTGAATTGAAAAAAATGGCAGGTGTCTAACATGAAATTTGAAAAAATCACAGATGTTAAGAAGCTCAAGGTAATGGCAAACACCATTAGGCAGGATGTAGTCAAAATGCTTACTGAGGCAAAATCAGGGCACTCTGCCGGCTCGCTTGGCCTTGCAGACATATTCACCGCGCTTTATTTCAATGTGCTTAACCACGATCCAAAGAACCCGGAATGGGAAGAACGGGACAGATTCCTGCTTTCTAATGGGCATGTCTGCCCAGTATTATATGCCGCATTGGCAGAGGCAGGATATTTCTCAAAAGAAGAGCTGTTGCAACTTAGAAAAGTAGGAACTAGAATGCAAGGACATCCGCACAGAGGAACGCTTCCAGGAATAGAAAATTCTTCAGGTCCATTGGGCCAAGGCTTATCTCAGGCAGTTGGAATTGCAATTGTAGGCAAACGAGAGAAAAAAGATTGGCGTGTTTACTGCGTAGTTTCAGATGGAGAGCATGGAGAAGGTCAAATCTGGGAAGCAGTTATGCTTGCGAATAAATATAGGCTTGGAAATTTAACTGCGATAATGGATAGAAATAACATCCAGATAGATGGATTTACTGAAGAAGTTCTTCCCTTAGAACCGCTTGAAGAGAAATACCGCGCTTTTGGCTGGAATGTTATACACGCAGATGGCCATGACATAATGAAATTGATAAACGCCTGCGAAGAAAGCAAAAAATCAGAAAAGCCAACGATGATTATTGCGCATACTGTTCCTGGAAAGGGGATTCCGTTCATGGAATTGCTTGTAGAATGGCATGGAAAATCCCCATCCAAAGAACAGGCTGCTGAAGCATTAGGATATCTGGAAAAAGACAGGGAAAGAATAGAAAACGATAAATAAGGTGAAAAATATGATGCACTTGATTCCTGATTTATTTGTTACGAAAACAACTGCGCCAAGCAGGGATGGCTTTGGAAAGGCGATTGTTGAGCTTGGAGAAAAAGACGCAAACGTCTGGGTATTGACTGCAGATGTTTCTGAGTCAACGCGAACACATTGGTTTGCTGAGAAATTCCCGGATAGGTTTGTCCAGGTCGGAGTAGCTGAGCAGAATTTAGCAGGAGTTGCTGCTGGAATAGCTGCTTGCGGAAAGACAGTATTCATTTCTGCGTATGGAGTATTTTCACCTGGAAGAAACTGGGACCAGGTTCGTGTTTCTATTTGCTATAATGATGTTCCAGTGATATTGCATGGCTCGCACACTGGATTGACTGTTGGACCGGATGGAGCATCTCATCAAGCGCTTGAAGATATTGCAATTATGCGCACATTGCCGAATATCGTAGTAATGTGCCCTTGTGACCAGGAGCAGGTAAAAAAAGCATTTCTTGCAGCTGCAAAACGAAAGAAGCCCGCATACATTCGAACTTCTAGAGAAAAAAGTCCTGTGTTCACCACTGAACAGACTCCATTTGAGATTGGAAAGGTTAATGTTTATCGCGAAGGAAAGGATGTTGCAATATTTGCCTGCGGATTTATGGTTTACGAATCATTGAAAGCCGCAGAATTGCTGAAGAAAGAAGAAATAGACGCTGCGGTTGTTGACTGCCATACCATTAAACCCATGGATAAACATTCCGTAGTTGAATGGGCTAAGAAAACAGGATTGATTGTTTCTGTTGAAGAGCATCAGGTGCATGGAGGAATGGGAAGCGCAATTGCTGAAGTGCTTGCGCAGGAAAACTGCCCAGGTAAACTGAAGATTCATGGAGTTTATGATACGTTCTGCGAATCAGGAAATACGACTGATTTGTTGAAGAAATACAAACTGGATGCGAATGGGATTGCTGAAGTTGTGAAGGAAGCAATTAAGAATAAGAAATAGAATTTATTACGTAACGGTGTAAATATGGAAATAACAGAACTTTTGAAAAAAATCTGGAGCAACATATTGCTGGTTCCTGAAAAAAGGTTTGACGAACTTACAAAAGACAAGGATTACAAAGAATCGTTCATCTATCTTCTGGCCTGCATGGCAATTTCTCTTCCAATAGTTTTTGCTGTCAGCATGCTGTCCATATCTGCGCCTACTGGAAAAATAATGCTGGCACTGACAAACCTTGTTATTTACGTCTTGCTTGGGATACCATTTACATACATTGGAATAGGAATAACCCATATCCTGCTTAAGCTTGTTGGCGGAAAGGCAACTTTCCTTAAAACGATTCAGATTTTCATTTATGGAGAAACAACTTCAGTAATATTTGGAACGCTGCCATTGATTGGATGGATATTCTCGCTTATAGCTTTGGCAAATATTACGCTTGGGGCAAAAAGAATACATAACCTATCATTACTCAGGACGATAGTCGCTATAATAATCATACCAGTAATAATTGCAATGATTTTAGGATTCATATTTGCAGCATACTTTACGAGCAGCAATGCATTTACTGGACCAGCATATTGAACAAATTAGATAATGTTTTTGGATGGTGAAACTATGAAGTTTTTCTTGGATACGGCGGATTCGGAATCAATTAAGAGGGCAATAGAGCTTGGCATGTGCGACGGAATTACAACCAATCCAACGCTTATTATGAAAAGCGGAAAAACGCATAAGGAAGCAATTGCAGATATAAATAAGGTATTCAAGGGGCCGATATCCATTGAAGGAATCTCCATGGATGCAAAAGGAATGGTTGCTGAAGCAGAAGAATTCCTAAGCTGGGCTGAGACACCAGTGATGAAAGTCCCTATGACCCAGGAGGGGATTTTGGCAGCACGAATGCTTGCAAAAAAAGATATACAGACAAATGTGACTCTTGTTTTTTCAGCATCCCAAGCATTATTAGCGGCAAAAGCAGGTGCTACCTATGTTTCTCCATTTGTAGGAAGACTTGATGACGTAGGACAGAATGGAATGGCGCTCATAAAAGACATTGTTGAAATTTACAACAATTACATGTTTGATACGGAAATAATAGTTGCGTCTGTCCGCTCACTGAAGCACGTGGAAGAATCTGCAAAAATAGGCGCAGACATCGCAACGATACCGCCTAAGGTTTACGAAGAGCTTTGGAAGCATGCGCTGACAGACAAAGGAATTGCACAGTTCATTGAGGACCATAAAAGGAGCAAGGCGTAGCCAAACCCCATGTTTTTAAAACTATTCGCAATAGAATTGTTTTTGCAACTACCCCTATTAGTAAGAATGTATTGCCAAAGGTGAATTTTGTATGTATTACTTAAGGACATTAAGTGACAAAGTAAGAATCCCTCCTGAATTATTCGGAAGCGACCTGGAGGATGCAGTGGTAAAAATACTCAGAGACAAGATGGAAAGAAGAATCTACAAGGAATATGGAATAATACTAATGATTGACAATGCTGAAATCAGCGGAGATGGCATTGTAATTCCGGGAGACAGCGGTGCATATTACAACGTAAAATTTGATGCGCTGGCATTTACTCCTCAGGTAAACGAAGTCTTTGAGGCAGAAGTAAAGGAAATAGTTGAATTCGGAGCATTTGCAAGCATTGGCCCGTTCCAGGGATTATTGCATGTTTCACAGATAGGCTCTGACAAATTCTTCTATGACAAGAAGGCAAAAACGCTTGGATCCAGGGCAGAAAAGAAATCATTGAAGAAAGGGGACGAACTAATCCTAAAAGTTTCCACTGTCAGCCTGAAGAGCACTTATGCAGACACAAAAATCGGTTTGACCATGAGGCCTGCAGGATTAGGCAAGCAAGAATGGATGGTTAAAAAGAAGGCCGTTGCGCCTAAGAAAACCAAAAAAGAGGAGAGCAAATGAAAGCATGCAAAAATTGCAGGATGATTTCCTATACTGAAAAAATATGCCCAAAATGCAACGGCGAGCTCTCAGAAAAATTCTCTGGATTGATAATTGTCCTTGATCCGGAAAGGTCAGAGGTAGGAAAGCTGGCAGGGTTGAACGCAGTTGGGACATACGCAATGCGCGTAAAGTAGTTTTATGCGCGGATACTTCGCATTTCTTGTTGTTTTTGTTTCTGTTTTTTTATTAATTTCCTTGTCTCAGAGTTTAGGTGCCAATTATTCTAATTTCAATAAGGCTACCGACATTGCAATTGAACAGAATTATCAAATGCAGCTCAATCTGAAATACTCTATTCTTGAAGCCGGAGACCAATGGACAAAAAAGGCATTGTTTGAGTATATGCTTCTTCATTTAGGAGAACCTTTTGATGTAAATGACATGAAAGAGTTTGTTAGTAATAAAGCGTTTGAAGGAATTGGGAAAGTTGCAATAAATATTGGGAAAGTATACGAAGCTGACAATTACGATATCATTGTTTGGTGCGGATATCTCAATGACAATGAACTGGCCGTGTTGAAGAAAAAGATGTTTGCTGAAAAGAAGGCGTTGATCTGTGAGGAGTGCCAGCCAATCGAAAATGAAGAATGCAAAGGATTCGTCAACTTCGATATAAATGCTGGAACTGGACAATTTTCCTATTTGTGGCTTGGCGCAAACAAACCATTGGATATTTTCAAGAAAGGAGTAATTGGCGTTTCTGTTTATGATAAGAAATTTGGTGTTTCCGGGATAAGCTATATCCCTCAAAACGAAAAGAGGTCGCTTACTTGAAAGCACAGGCATCTCTTGAATTCATGCTTAATCTTGTGATATGGCTAGCGTTTTTATTCTTAATAATTACTGGGTTGCTAACCATTGCTAATGAAATCAATGGGCAGAACTCAGTATTAGCCAAGACTGCAACAGCAAATGAGGTTTCACTACGGCTTGAAGAATTGCAGGCAACTGGATTTACGGTTTATTCTCCAGTTGCAAAACATAAGCTTGTTGGAAATGAAATTGTGATTGACGATAATGAAACTGAAAAAACGATTGCTGTAAAAACTATTTATGATGTTGAAATCAATGGACAACCACAATAAAGCATACATTTCTCTTGACACGATGCTTGCAGTTATCCCAGTTCTGCTTATTGTTGCATATACGCTTAATTCAATGATAGTTGCAAAAACAAATTACGAAAATTCTGTTGAAAAGCAAAATTCATTCGATAAACTGGTTTCTGCTGCAGATTATCTTGTTGAATATGGATTTGCAGTGAAATATGATGAAACGTATTACCCAAACTGGATTATGGAAATTGATAATGAAGTTTTAAAGAAGACAGCTAGTAACTCTGGACTAAGTGGATTGATGGTTTCTCTTGATGAACCCTCAATGCAGAACACAACCTGCATCTATCGATTGGTTGTTTACGGTGCTGACAAGCAGATTAGGAAGATTTATTTCTGTGGGGAATAGCATGAAAACTGTTGAGGCGATTGTTGCATTGCTTGTTTTTCTTTTGATTCTCCAGCTGTTTAACCCAACAGTCAGGCCAGTTGACAGCTCACTCTACCAAATACAGCTTGCTAATGATATATGGAGGGTTTTTCAGTTAAGAGGAGATTTGCAGGGATTTAACAAACTCAAGCTAAATGCAGATGCAAACGAAGTTACGAAACTTACTTCTCTTTGCATTGAATTTGATGAAGAGGACGTTACTAGTTGCATTCCAAAGAGTAATATCAGCCAGATTAGCAGGATGGTAATTATTGATGACCAGCCGAAGAAGATTACAGTAAAAGTCGGAACTGAAAAATAAACACATCTAAAAATCCTTTGGAATTGATTAATCGTGCGGTAGAATAATTATGTAAAAAAATTGGGTGAAAATATGACTTTAGTAGAATACGGAGAATACAAAGGAAATAAATTGATCATCCTGAAAAGAGATGAAAACGACAAATACGCGTTCAGCTTTGGGAAGAACAAGGCAAAGATGATTGTTGAGAATTTTGAAGCGATAAAGCAATTCGCAGAAGAGGAATAATTATGCAAGTAAAAGCATCGCATATATTGGTATCAAACTTAGATGAAGCAGAGCGCATACTGCGCGAGATAGGTTCTGGAAAAAGCTTTGAGGAAATGGCAAGGAAATATTCCTCGTGCCCAAGCGGGGCAAATGGCGGGGATCTTGGTTTCTTCTCAAAAGGCCAGATGGTCAAGGAATTTGAGGATTCTGCATTTTCGCTTCCTGTAGGAAAAGTATCTGCACCAGTAAAAACTGAATTTGGATACCATCTGATCAAAGTTACTGGAAAGAAGTAAAAACTAGGAAAAGTTAATCATTTAATCCTAAACCTGCAAGTATATCCATGCATAAACCAGATGTACGGTTCGGACCAGCAGGAATTCCTATCCAATGCGATGCGACGACTACGATTCAAGGTATAGAATGCTGTGCAAAACTAGGGCTTCGCGCAATGGAAATGGAATTTGTGCGCGGAGTGCGCATGAAAGAAGAGCAGGCAAAGGAAGCAAAAACCACGGCTGAAAGGCTCGACATCTTATTATCTTCTCACGCACCGTATTTTGTTAATTTTTGCTCTCTGGAAGAAGAAAAAATAAATGGATCAAAACGTAATTTAGTTCAGGCTGCGCAGGCTACTTTTTGGGCAGGGGGAAGAATTACGGTTTTTCATCCAGGGTATTATCAGGGGCTAAGCAAAGAAGATGCATATAAAATTGCTAAAAAACATCTGCAGGAAGTGCATGAGAAAATAGAAAGCGAGGGCATAAGAATAGTGCTTGGAGCTGAAACGGTGGGGAAAAAATCTCAGTTTGGAGGTTTTGAAGAAGTGGTTAAGCTTTCTGAAGAACTTGAATTCGTCCAGCCAGTGCTTGACTTCTCACACATTCATGCAAGAAGGGATTTTGAGATAAAAGGAGAAGAGCAATATAGACAGATATTTACTGTGTTAGAGCAACGACTTGGAGATTACGTAAACCATTTCCACTCCCATTTCTCTGAGATAAATTACAGTGAAAAAGGGGAACGAAACCATCTGCCCCTTGGCTCAAACAACGAACCACCGTTCAAACCATTGATGAAAGTGCTTGCTGAGAACGGATATTCCGGGACAATAATCTGTGAGACACCTAAAATAGATGCTGATGCAATAATATTACAAAAAGAATATGAAAAGGTGAAAAAATGCTTGTAGAATATTTAGATGATGCTGCGAAGGATATGGCTGAAATTAAGGAAAAGGCGATAAAAATAAGGAAAAAATATGATTCTACTTCAGACAGGGACCTTCTTTCAGAGATTGCCATGCTTGGCAAGAAGGCCAAGATAAAAAAGGTAAGCATCTGGGAAAATATCTATGAAAACGTAGAGGAGTTCCGTTATATGAAAAAACATTTCCCACAGCTGTTCCAGATTTATGCGGAAGACGAGGCAATTGGGAAACTCGTAAGAAAAAAGGAATGGCTTGCTGATTTTGAAGAAATAGGTCAGGCAGAAGCCTCGCGAAAGATGGAAGAACTGAAGAATGAATTGAGAGGTATAAAGAAGATAAAAAAAGCATCCAAAAACTGGGAGAAACCATTTACCCAAAACATGCTTGGCAGCACATGGGACAGGATAAAAGATAAAATAAGTGATAAAACAGAACGCGAAGAACTGGACGCCATTCTGGAGGAGGAAGCAGATTCGCTCAGAAGAAAAGGATGGGGAATAATTATCAATGATCCGTTAATCATGAAACCAGTAAGCGCGTTTTTAGAAAGGCTAAAAAATGCAATAAAAGACGAGCAGATTGCAAAACAGAAAATGGATGAAAGTAGCGGACGGGGAATATACTGGGAGCATAAGGCTAAGCGAGACTACGACCATGCAGTTAAGAAACGAAAGGTGGCTGAGCGATTATGCAAGCATTTGCTATTATCAAATCCCCAATTCCTCAAGAAATTCAAAAAACAAGGGATGTTCTGGAGGGACAGGGATGTTGCAGAATTTATGAAGAACTTCTTCAATTCTATAAGCGTGCCTGAGATAAACGAAAAAGAATGGCTTGAGGGAATGAAGAAAAAAATAGAAAGTTAGAAGTCATTCAACTCTGGAGGGTTTTCCCAAAAGTTCCCATTCGCTTCTCATTATAACGGAGTCGTGGGTTTTAACCAATCTATCAGTAAATAAA
>Ga0172375_10010782_pt1 | contig 11773 bp, 14 predicted proteins | sample LakKiv1m_FD_114537 | JGI IMG/M metagenome (GOLD analysis project Ga0172375, IMG submission 114537) | Freshwater microbial communities from Kabuno Bay, South-Kivu, Congo - kab_092012_11.1m | ecosystem: Environmental > Aquatic > Freshwater > Lake | place: Democratic Republic of the Congo... | reverse complement strand
TCTACCCGCCACCCGGCTTTACTATATTTGGCTAATGTACCACCGGGAGCAACTGATTCATCATCGGGATGAGCAAATATCCCAAGCAGTTTCTTCATGCAGCGTATAGTACCCTATTTATCCGAAAAAGAGAACTTTATTTTTTATCGGTAACCATCTTATACAACCAGTACAATCCGGATAAACCAATAGAAAGATACACTATCTCCAGTAGAACCGGGCTCGTTCCAAATACTATCTGCACGACATCCAATTTCGCTATCCCAACCAATCCCCAATTGATGGCTCCCAATATTACAAACACCCACGCTGCCCAATCAAGCTCTGACATTTTTGCTTTTACCATACATTACCTCCTCCTTATATCCTAACATACAAAAATATCTTGGACGTTTATACGCCGTTCTATTTGCATAACTCTTTTCACTATGTGCAGAATACTATTGGGGGGGGAGGTGATGTATATGAAAGCATGCCATAAACGCATGATGAAGTACTTTAGTAAGCATCTGCCATATGCCCTTTCCGTACACATGCTCGGCGGCATAGGGGCCGGGATCATATTTGCCCGACCTCTTGCGGGAGATCATCCGGTTCGTTGGGGTGCTGGACTCCTAATAATTTCACTCGCCGGACACGTGTGGGCAGCGAGACGCTAGTCAATTCTTAATTGATAGATGTCAGAGGTTGACGCCCATCAACTTGAGCGCGAGAGTGAGTTTATCGTTTGTGGTGTAGACTATCCCCCGAATCCCCAGAGATTTCGCCATTGCAACGTATGCGTCCATATCATCAATAAACACGCATTCAGAAGCTTGTAAATGAAATTTTTCCAAAAAATGCGTAAACACGTCTTTTCCTTGGGATTTTGCTCTTTTTTCCATATGGGAACAATACACGCCATCAAAATTCTGGTATAAACCCCTTGAGTCATTAAACGCATGGTGTGCATCGAACGTATCGGTCAATAAATACACTGCATACTTTTCTCGCAAGCGACGGATACGGTCAAGAAGCGACACGTTGAGATCGCGCGCTTCACGTTCGTAGAGATCAACCCATCGCCTCAACAAGACATCTACAGAGAATTCATTTTGGGTTTCCTCTTTTATCTTTTGTAAAAAAGCGACCGACGGTAATTCCCCGGTGAGCAATGCGTTTTTGTATTTATGCCAAATGACCCTCCCATCCTCGAGATTTAGGTCAAAAACCGTACTGATTATGTACGGCATGAGGTTAGATCGGTGTTTAATAACCACCCCGCCTAAATCAAAAATTATTGCCTTTATCATAATAAATAGTACGATTGACTTCTTGTTTATTACGATTATTATATAGTGAAACGCCATGAAACTGAAAAATAAGACTATCTCTGTCTGCCTCTGGTCAGAAAATTATGACAAGCTCGCTAAGTGGTATGAGGACGTTTTAGGTTTTAAAGTAGGCCGCAGACTGACATATCCAAACGACACGGGGGTCGATTTCGATTTTCTGCCAACCTATTTCTATGTGGGTAAACACGACAAAGTCAAAGGAAAAAACAAAGACCCCTATCGGATGATGGTTGGATTCAATGTCGAAAGTATCAGCCAGACGTATAAAGAACTCAAAGATAAAAAGATCACCTGGATCGCCAAACCGTTTGAAGCCCCTACGGGGACAACTTGGTGCATGACGATTGCCGATCCAGATGGCAACATCCTCCAATTTTTTGGCCAAAAATAGCCTCAAAATTCTCCCTCTTCAGCTATTTTTCAGCTCAAAGGATATAATGGATTCATGAGAATTCTCATTGTCGAAGATGAACACAAAATTGCAGCAGCGATCAAAAAGGGGCTGGAGCAGGAAAAATTCGCCGTGGATATCGCATATACCGGCTCTGACGGTTATGACCTAGCCGCAACCGAAGATTATGATGTCATTTTACTTGACCTTCTGCTTCCTGGTATGGATGGACTCGCTGTATGTAGAAACCTCCGGAACAAACATATTCATACGCCTATTCTCATGCTGACCGCCAGAGGACAAACACAAGATAAAGTTACCGGTCTTGACAGCGGAGCGGATGATTATCTTACAAAACCTTTTTCTTTTGAAGAGCTGCTTGCGCGCATACGGGCACTAGCTCGACGACCAAAAACTGCGCTAGGTAACACACTCAAAGTAGAAGACCTGACGCTTGATCCCCAATCATATCTTGTCACAAGGGGGAAGATGACTGTAACCCTATCGAGCAAAGAATTCTCACTTCTTGAGTATCTCATGCGGCATCCCAATCAGGTGCTATCCAAAGATCAGATCATAGCCCATGTCTGGGATTACGATGCGGATATTCTTCCAAATACTGTCGAAGTATATATCAAAAATTTACGGGAAAAGATCGATCAACCGTTTCCAAAAAATAAGGAATTATTACGCACAGTCAGGGGGTTTGGGTATAAAATAGGGACGTAACTATGTTTCATGCTGCACGGCTAAAATTGACCGCATGGTATCTTCTCATCATCATGGCGGTGAGCATCTCTTTTAGCGGTGTCATTTACCGTACGCTCACTGTAGAGGTTGAACGTTTTGGTCGCATACAACGCTATCGCATAGAACACCAAATGAAGGACGATGTAATTTTTCCATTCGACGAATCACTTACGCCCCCACCTATGCTTCCCATAAAAGATCCACAACTAATTAATTACATCAAACGCCGGATAATCATCGTTCTTGTGCTCGTCAACAATTCCATATTCATTCTTGCTGGACTTTTAGGATATATGCTTGCCGGTAGAACGCTCAAACCAATCAAGGACATGGTCGATGAACAAAACCGTTTTGTCTCAGATGCATCTCACGAATTCCGTACCCCGCTTACGGTACTTAAAAGCACGCTTGAAGTGAATCTTCGGGACAAAAATCTGACACTTGCCCAAGCGAAAAATGTTATCGCTGGTAGCGTACAAGACGTAAACACCTTACAGTCCCTCTCTGATTCACTTCTCACACTCGCTCAATATCAGACACCCAACGAAAAGACAAAAATCGAATCCGTTTCTTTCGATGGAATTGTGAAAGAGGCTATCAGAAAAATTGAACCTCTTGCCCAGGAAAAAGGGATATCAATAAAATCAAAAATAGCAAAAACAACCGTTTTGGGTAATCAATATCATCTCGTAGACTTGTGTGTCATCTTACTCGATAATGCAATTAAATATAGTAAAAAAACAGGTTCGGTAACTGTCCGGGTAGAACAGAAAGATAAAACATCCACTCTCTCCGTTACCGATGAAGGAATCGGTATACTCACAAAAGATCTCCCGCATATTTTTGACCGATTTTATCGTGCAGACACCGCCCGAACCAAAAACTCCCGCGATGGGTACGGGTTAGGACTTGCGATAGCCAAAAAAATCATTGACACCCATCATGGTATGATCCATGTCACCAGTAAGTCCGGTGTTGGGAGTACATTCATCGTCACGTTGCCACGGTAAAAATGAAATACCCTAGCAACATTTTTATTTCAGCTTGCTTTCAGCAAGATAACATATGATACACAGTATGAAACAGTTTCGAGATTGGTTTTTGAAATTATCAAAAACGAAAAAGGCACTCATCATCGTTTTGATTGTTGTTCTCGGAGGTGTGGGAATCCGACAGATCAACGTTACCAAAAAATCTACACCAACCTATCAAACCGCCCAGGTAGAAAAAGGAACACTTGTGGTCGCAATCTCCGTTTCCGGCCAGGTATCGAGCGCAAATAGCGCCGAAGTGACTACCCAGGCATCCGGAGTCGTCAAAACGGTGTTCGTCAAAGACGGCGACACCGTCAAGACAGGAGATAAAATTGCCCAAATCGACTTAGACTTAACCGGCCAACAGCGCTCCCAGCAGGCATACGCCAGCTACCAAAGCGCGCAAAACAACGTAGAAAGCGCCAAGGCCAGTTATTACAGCATGCAATCCTCTATGTTGACTCAGTGGCAGTCATATATGGATAAAGCACAAAATTCTACCTACGAAAATTCGGACAACTCCCCCAACACGAGCAACAGAACGCTCACTGACTTCGTCACGACTCAGGATGATTGGCTTTCCAGCGAAGGAAAATTCAAAGTCCAGGAAAAAGCTATCACCCAAGCAGAGACTGCCCTTTCCGCTTCCTGGTACAGTTATCAGCAGGCATCACCAACGATTGTGGCCCCTATCTCGGGCACCGTCACCGGATTATCCTTACAGCCGGGAACCGTCATCACCGCACAAACAAATTCTTCCGGAGGTTCATCAAGCCAACGAATAGCTAGTGTCAAAACTGAAGCAGCTCCAACCATAAGTCTAAATGTTACCCAAATCGATGCGCCAAAAATCAAGGCGGGTAACAAGGCGACACTTACCTTTGATGCTTTTGGCGATAAGACATACACGGGAGAAGTCATAAGTATCGACACCATTGGTTCAGAGACTTCTGGAGTTACCACATATCCCGCAATCGTTAAACTCGATGAACCACTTGAGGGTTTACTGCCAAACATGTCTGCAACAGCAAACATCATAACAGCAACGAAAGATGACGTTCTATTAATTACTTCTACGGCAATTGTTTCAGAAAATGGGACATCGTACGTTCGGATTCTGAAAGATAAAAAAGTAACTCAAGCGGAGGTTACCACCGGATTAAGTAACGACAGTCAAACAGAAATCGTATCGGGTCTTACCGAGGGACAAACAATTGTTACGTCGGTCGCAAACGGCTCTAGTACCACGAAGACATCAAGCTCATCCTCCCCATTTAATATGTTTGGTGGAGGGGGGGCAAGGGCGCATTAATCTCTTTTCTATGTATGATTTCACTCTCACATCTTACCAAAATCTACAAAACAGAATCAGTCGAGACAACTGCACTTGATGATATTTCATTTTCTGTTAAAAAAGGTGAATTTGTTGCCATCATGGGCCCCTCTGGATCAGGAAAGTCCACTCTCATGCACATATTAGGGGCTCTCGACTTACCAACAAGCGGGACGTATACCTTAGATGGTGAGACTGTTTCCAAATTATCCGAAGATGAACTTGCAGATATGCGAAACCGCAAAATTGGATTTATATTCCAGGCGTTTAATCTACTTCCCCGTACAACAGCTCTAAAAAATGTCATGGTCCCAATGATGTACGCCGGAATTCCCAAAGAAGAACGCCTGGAAAAGGCAAAGAAATATCTGACCATGGTTGGGTTAAAAGATCGCATGCTCCATACAACGAACCAACTATCCGGTGGTCAACAGCAACGAGTTGCAATCGCCCGCGGACTCGCAATGAATCCTGCGATCCTCCTTGCGGATGAGCCGACGGGTAACATTGCATCCATTCAGGCCGATGAAATCATGAAAATATTTGAACAATTGCACGATGCGGGGCATACGATAGTCATGATTACCCACGAACCGGATATCGCTCACCACGCAGAGCGCATTATTGTTTTAAAAGACGGTAAAATTATTTCCGATATCAAAAACGGTAAAAGAACACGCTTATGGAATACCAAGAAATCCTAACAGAATCGCTCAGTACACTCACTATAAACAAGCTCCGTACGGGACTTGCTATCCTTGGAATCATTATCGGTATTGGTAGCGTTATAGCGCTTATTAGCTTGGGACAAAGTAGCCAAAAATCTATAGAAAATCAAATACAGTCTCTTGGCTCTAATATGCTTACTATCTACCCTTCCGGACAACAAAGCGGTGCTGTCCGTGGCGCGATGGGTGGAGGTACCACACTTACACTCGCTGACGCAAAAGCAATAGAAACTTCATCAACATTAACAACCGTTTCCCGGGTCTCACCAGAATATTCTTCAAGAAGTCAAGTTACTGCCGGGCGAAACAATACCAATACACAGATCACGGGAGTTGAGCCACAATACGCAAGCATTCGAAATGTGACCATCTCTCAAGGATCATTTATCACCGAGGGAAATGTTACCGCGCTATCAAAAGTAGCTGTCGTGGGACCTCAAGCGGCTGAGGATTTATTTGGAGAGGGAGTTGCTGCCGTTGGACAAACAATCCGTATAAAGGGCCAAATGCTTACGGTCGTCGGCGTTACTGTGTCAAAAGGTGGAAGTGGCTTTAATAATCCCGATGATGCTATTTACGTCCCTCTAACAACTGCCCAAAAAATACTGTTTGGTTCAAATTATTTATCCTCTATCGCCGTAGAGGCAAAAAGCTCTGATGTCATGACTGAAGCGCAAAATGAAATAGGGTATTTTCTTCTTGCCCGTCATAAAATTTCAGATGCCGCAAATGCTGACTTTTCGATCATGTCCCAAAATGACATTTTGAGTACCGTTTCACAGGTAACAGGTACATTTACTACTCTGTTGGGAGGAATAGCGGCAATTTCCCTTTTAGTTGGCGGTATCGGCATTATGAATATCATGTTGGTAACCGTCACAGAAAGAACTCGAGAAATCGGACTTCGAAAAGCGCTGGGCGCGAAAAAGAAAGTCATTATTACCCAATTTCTCACGGAGGCCATTCTCCTTACTGTTATTGGGGGACTTTTAGGCATGATGCTGGGTATCATAATATCCTATATCCTTACAAAAGTTATGAGCATGCCCTTTACGATTTCCTGGTATGCAATATTTCTTGCAATCGGGGTATCTGGTGCAGTCGGTATCCTTTTTGGATGGTACCCAGCCAAAAAGGCATCAGACTTACAGCCAATAGAGGCGTTACGGTATGAATAGAGTTAACAGTTAATAGTTAACATAAGGGAGGTGATTTATAGTAATGAAACAAAATTCAAAACAAAACATGATAGTTATGGCACTTGTTATAGCGATTGTCACAGGAGGAGCAGGATTTTTTGCTGGAACCAAATACCAGCAGTCCAAACGCCCTTCTTTTAGCAACGGAATGGGTGGCCTGATGGGTCAAAACGGGATTAACGGACAAAACCGTACAGGTTCTTTACGAGGAGGATTCAAACCAGTTGCTGGAGAGATTGTAAAAGTTGATGATTCCTCAATAACCGTCAAACTCACTGACGGGAGTTCTAAAATCGTAATGTTATCTCAAAAAACCAGCATTAACAAAGCTGAACTAAAGACCAAAAGTGACTTAATAGTCGGTACGCAGGTTGCCGTATTTGGATCAGAAAATTCTGACGGTTCTCTAACCGCTCAAAATGTCCAAATCGATCCAACGCGTATGGGAGTAGAAAATGCACCTTCGCAGCCTAAATAACCGATTTAGGTATGTTCTCCTAAACATCCCACTTAAGGAAACCCTGGTGGGATGTTTCTTATGAAGACTCTTTTTCCGTTTTATGAAGCATGATGTTTCGGATATAGATAAACAGAGCCAAAAATTGCGCAACGATAAATACGATATCCTGGCGTTTTATGGCATATATGAGAATCATGACGGAACCAATGATGCTTAAATACCAAAAACTCATGGGCACCACACTCTTTTTTTCTTTCTCCGACACCCACCACTGGACGGCAAACCGGAGAAAAAAAATAAATTGTGCAAAAAATCCAAAGATCACCCACGTATCAAGTGTGATGTTCATACCGGGTAGTGAAATTTCGACCGTTGCTTTTTACGCTGTCGAAAATTCAATCTCCTTTCCGTATAAATGTTCGCTGTATGTCCAAGGTAGTCCATTCAACGGCAACGAACCAAAAGCGTGTCGAAATTCTACTACCCGGCATATGATGTAACTATCTCTCCCACGGCTGCCCTGCGCTCACCTGTGGAAATACTGGTAATTAACTCTCCAAGTAATCCCGTCGACAATAACTGCAAACCAAAAAGCACAAATAATACTCCCAGAAGGAGAAGTGGCCGATCTCCAATGGATTGCCCCATAAAATGAAGTGCCGTAAGATACAGAAGTGTAATCGTTCCAATTCCCGTTAGCACAAGTCCGGGAGGCCCAAACACCATAAGCGGCCGGGTGCCGAACCCGCTCAAAAATAATGTCGTCAGCAAATCAAAGGCGGCAAGTACCCGTTCAAAACCAAATTTGGAAGAACCGTATTTTCGCGCATGGTGGATAATGGGTACTTCGGTCACCAGGAATCCCCTGGAGTGCGCCAGCACCGGGATAAACCGATGGAGCTCTCCGTAGATATTAATCTCTTGTATGACTTGCCGCTTCATCGCCTTTAGGCCCGAGTTCATATCATGGAGTTTGACCCCTGAAGACACCCCCACCACCCAATTAAATATACGAGAAACATGGAGTTTACCCTGACTATCATTTCTTTTGCTTCTCCAGCCCACAACCAGATCGAATCCGTCTTTCAGTTTATTGACGAGTTTACGTGCCTCATACGGATCGTCCTGTAAATCAGCATCGAGCGTTACGATGATCTCCCCTCTCACATGGCGAAACCCTTCGGATAAGGCTGCTGACTTACCTGACCGTTTTCGGAGTCTTACTATCGTCATCGGATACTCTGACTTTTTTTGGAGCGAGATAAGTGTCGCAAAAGACCGGTCTGAACTACCGTCATCGACAAACACATATTCAAAGGATAAGGCACTACCAAATGCTTTATTGGTCGTCCGAACGAGCTCCCCAAGGCTTTCGCGTTCATTAAAAAGCGGAACGACGATGCTAATCTTTGGTGACTTCATAATTATTTTCTTTTAAATGCGTAAAAATCCCCCTGGCGTGCCATGAGCACATATTCCGGACTTTGTAATAACAACTCAACCGTTTTTTCCTGTTCATCGCCACTCGGCCATGCGTACTGATCTCCTAAACGCGCGATTGAATAATCAGAGGACAGCGCATTCACAGGAAAATTGTAGAGCTTCTCCCTATTGGCAAAATGCGAACCGATATTGTTTGTTACCGACACAGTATACCTCGATCCGACACTCTGTTCCACTTGATGCATCATCTCTTTTTCCGGCAACGCCCAGATAAAATAGAAAAATCTATCTTGCCGCGTAAGCGGTAACTCCCCCCACAGATAAGAACCGATAAATACGATGCTCATAAATACCAACGCAACTACTTCCGGCATGCGCTTTCTGTTTCGGCCGTGTGTATATTTGGTAATGAATTGAAGCACCTTTCCATACCCCTCTATGGCAGCGACAAAAAGAAACGGGGTAATGCCACTTGTATACTGATAGTCAATCTGCCGCATAAGACCGTTATTGCTTAATGCGTTGATGAGGATGTTATGAGCGCCAAAAATTAACGCAAATGGTGAAAAAAGAGGAAGAAACCCGACAGGAAATAATAGCTGATAATAATATTCTAGCCGATCGGGCTTTACGAGTGTCGCAATCACCGTAAACGGGTGTTTAAGAAGTCCCAACATAACTCCATTTTGACTACCGCCAAATTCTGATAAGTACGCGAGCGCAAAATGCTGACCATTAGGGGCAACCGCAGGTATGGCAACCCAAAACAGGTAATAAAATATGGCAAAACTGATTATGGAAACAAGTACCCCAAACCGCGCTTTGTGGTTACGGATTGCGATATATAACCCCATCAATCCAATAGCTATCCACACGTGCTCTTTCCCTAATCCGGCGAGTACGGAAAAAATGACAAACGGTACATATTTTTCCTTCGCCATATACCAATAGGCAAAAAGCAGAAATGTCATGGAGAGCGCCACCGCGTGGAAATCATGAAGCGCCATGCGCTCAAGCGGTGGATATAGAAGATACACAAAAGCAAACAGGAAAGCGAGATATTTATTTTTCAACGTATCGTTTGCTATCCAATAAACCGGCAGCGCCCCAAGGGCAATGATGATTGTCTGGACAAGGATCAGCATTTTTGGGCTCGACCAAAGGAGATAAAACGGCGTCATCAGAATCAGAAGAAAATCAGCATGAACAGCAATCCGGGAAATTTGCTTTGTTCCCATGGGATCGGTAAGCGTAAACCCGTTACCATGAGCCACATTCCACACCGTTTGCTCCATATTACCAAGGTCCAGCCGCCGGGAATGGAAATTATCGTGCCGCGAAAATGCGACAAAAGTAAAATACGAAATGAATATAACGATCAATAGAAAGAGGAGCTTCTTGACTGGCGCTTGATGGATAATGGTTCGTATAACTTGCATCAGAATGTGAGGAAAAACGCATGTGGAGTGTACCACAAGACACGCAAAGAGACTACCCGTTTAACCTGAAATTTTGCTGAATGGTCACCCTATTTTCTGTGTATATCCAAAACCCACTGCTGAAACGATTGGCTTGAGTCATAAACCTGACTCGCAGCAAAAGACGCATCAAGGTATCCCCCGATGCCGCGAGCCGAAAGGATCACCCGAAGGGAATCCATGTCATAGCGTCTGTCGATGAGTAAACTGAATAAATCCCTCGCGATATCCGGCAACTCAAGTACGCTATAAACCCGTTGGAGAAAATATCCAATGTCATAATATATGACGCCGTTTGCCAAAAAATGTTCTCCATCAATAAGCCCAAATTTTCCATTCATAAGTTGAAAGATATGCCAGGGGGTGTAGTCCCCATGTCTCGATCTGCATACCAACCCGCCCACGCCATCCTCAACGACATCAAGTAATTCGTGCACCCCGTATTTCTGCCGCACTTCTTCCGGTATGGCCTCATACCAAGCATGGACTTTTGCACGGAATATGCTTTGGTGCTCGGATCCATCACTTTCATGACTGACCGGCAACTCGGCAATGAATTCAGAAAAACTGAGAATGGTCGGTATCAGGCCGGATAATTCCGGGGTTGGAATCCCGTGCTCCGGCCGCTCAGCAAGAAGCGTACCGGTAAATTTATCTGTGATAAAATAGTAGAGATTTTCCCGAAACCAACCCTGCTCTATATTTTTCGGCACCCACAATTCTGACATCTCACGCGGGACTAACTCGTTATATATCCCATTCCAACGGTATTCATTTTGGGTAACGGCGCTTATCCCTTCGCTCGTTGCGAGCTTGAGAAAAAAATCGTTGTTGTCTTTGGAAAGAATCCCCAATACGTGTCTCCCGACATTCCATAATTTCTTCACGGAATAGCTTTTTTTGAAATATCCTTCTACTGCTTGAAGATCAACCGGCCCGCCAGAGCGGTAATCAACTACTTTTCCCTGTACTTCTACTTCAAATGCTTTACGTGGACTTTTCATGAAGTATACACAATACATCTACCCGCCTACTTTCCCATTATAGAAACCGCCAATTCACGTTTCCCCTCTCCTGTATATGAGCTATAAGGAATAACGGGAATCTCCCCGCAGGCGACCTGGATACTGCTCAACATTTTTGGCCGCTCACCCATTTTCAATTTGTCGACCTTGTTGGCGACAATGACAAACGGGATATGATGCTCGGTCAATAATCCGATAGACTCCCGATCATAATCTGTAAGCCCCACCTTGGCGTCAATAATGAGCACTATCATTTTGTGATTGACCTCGGAACGGAACAAATACCACGCGATGAGCTTACGGTAATGTTCGAGGGCATCTTTATCCCTGTTGGCAAATCCGTATCCGGGTAAATCGACGAAAAAGAGTTTATGATCGATGAGGAAAAAATCCAGTTTCACCGTTTTACCCGGCCGGGAACTTGAACGCGCAAGTTTTTTTCCGACCAGAGAGTTGATCAGACTGGATTTACCGACGTTAGATCTACCCAAAAAAGTGACTTTGGGTTTGTTATCTTTGATGATGTCATCCGTACCGTTAATACTTTTAACGTACGCGGCCTCTACGGGAAAACTGCTCATAGCTTTCAAAGTATACG
>Ga0172375_10010781_pt1 | contig 11774 bp, 10 predicted proteins | sample LakKiv1m_FD_114537 | JGI IMG/M metagenome (GOLD analysis project Ga0172375, IMG submission 114537) | Freshwater microbial communities from Kabuno Bay, South-Kivu, Congo - kab_092012_11.1m | ecosystem: Environmental > Aquatic > Freshwater > Lake | place: Democratic Republic of the Congo... | reverse complement strand
GCTTTATTTAAGGAATCATAGTTTACTTTAACCTCATCATCTTTGTAAATAATTGCTGCACCAGTTTTCTTGTTTGTTTTTTTTATCCAATATATGTTGTTTCGTTTTAAGTCCGATTTATACTGTATTTCAATATCCGGATTGATATGCCAGTGAATTCCTTCAGTGTTTCCTAATGCTTGATGACTTGCACCGATTTTCATATTTAATATAACATTCCACTCTGTATTGGCTGAATCGGATAGGTAATATTTTTCGTTACGCATTCGGTTAGTGTAAAATTTTTGAGGCCAATGACATCTCTCACATGTTTGTGCTGCAGGTCTTAAATTGGTCAATGGTGTGGGTATTGGCGTTTCATAAGAACCAATTGTTGATTTATACAATTGTCGCATACCCGATATTTTAGCTCTGATAAAATAATCGGTTCCTTCTCCAACATGACATTCTGCACATGCTACACTTGCATGGGCCGAATTTTGATACGCAGTGTATTCGGGTGTCATAGCATGACAAGTCTGCCCACAAAAACCTACAGACTCTGAATATTTGATCGCCTCTGTACTACCAATGATTGTTAGAATAATAAAAAAAATAGACACAACAACAAAAATTATAAATGCATTTCGTTGCCTTTTTTCATTTAAATCAATTTCAGGAAATTTTGTGCCTTTTCTGTTTCTTCGCCATTTAAGAAACATCCCTATCGAAATCATGATTAGTCCACAAACAAGAAATGAAGGAACTACAATAAATACAAAAATATCTAAGTAAACACTTCCAAAGTTAAGCACATGCCCTAATACAAATAAATAGACGAATGTGATAAAGGCTATTATTGAAATAATTGTTCCAAATAATGATATTGGATTTCGATAGGTGCTTGGTAATTTCATAAAAAAAAATGATTAAAATTTACTATTGATCGAACGCAAAAGTATGTAGTAATATCAAAGATAATTAAGCCAAATCCATTATCTAAAACGAATAAGCATTATAATAAATCGTGTTTTGTCCGTTAAAAATATGTTTCAACTAATTTTGATAATTTCTCAAGTTTAAAATAGAAATTACACAATTTCTATACAATATGCTTTTCTAATTTATTCTTCATTATTGTCAGAACCTATCGCTTTCTTTCGGTTGTAATAGAGGGAAATAATAATCGAAATAACTGAAAGAAATAAAAATGCAATAATTCTGTAGGCAAGAGAAATTCTTGATAAATCAATTAGAAAAAGGTAAAATGCTGCTGCTATCATCGTTGCAATTGCCATCCAACGATATTTTACGTTATGAGAAATAACACTGTAAATAAAGTAAATAATAGCAGTTATAGTCCATGATAGTGTAACGTAATGATCAGCTACAAATTCATAAAGTGCATATAACACCATTAAAAAAGTGATGAACAAATATAGATTTCTAAACCATTCAGTTTTAATATCCAATAAATTTTTTTTCCAATTCAGCACTTTCGCAGTAATAAATGATGCTCCTGCAAACGCAAAATTGATAATATCAATGGAAACTAAATTGGCTAAATAAGTAATCAATAGCATAACAAATAGAAATGAATTTATATTTATAATGATTTTTGATCTAAACCACAATGCAATCACTAATACATATAAACTTTGAATCGTTAATAATAAAAATGTATAAGGAAGTTTGAATATACCATAAACAGAAAGACTAATGGCCATAAATCCATACATAGCATAAAAAGCGGGAGCAAATTTCCATTCCGAACGGAACTTAAGTAGAATAGAATAGCCCATGCAAAAACCTGAGATGATTAAAAACAAAACAGTGTAATCATCATAAAAAAAAGTAGTAACAAAAATTAATAATAAAACAGAAAAATTAAATCCATTCAAAATAATTGACCCCAAAATAAAATTTTTAGAAATCAATTCACTCTGCTTAGTCAAACATAAAAGCGAAAAAATACCTGCACTTAACATTAAGTAAAAGTGACAGAAATAGTGATATGGAATAATTTCGTTAGGAGCAGGTGCAAGCGGTGTGTTTAAAAACCAACCAACAAAATTTAAATAAACTAAAAATAGCGATAATAACATCACTTTCCACCATCCAAATTTAAAAAATAAATAAACTGAACCAGCTGCAACTATTGGTCCCATCGAAAGAGCAACCGGTGTAATTCCGCTAATAACACCGGTAACAAGTGTTAACACAATTGCAATACCAGCAAATAGTTCTGATTTGTTTTTGAAAGCTATAAAAACCTGATAGAAGATAACAAAGAAAATTAATAATAAAGCAACGACATCATTGGTAATAACGGGATTGGTAATAAAAAAATGCAATCGAAGGGTAATATAATATAATAAAAACTGCCCAATTATATTGAACATTGCAGATAGATGGGGCACTTTTTTCTTAGTGAAATAGGAAAGAAATAATATTCCACCGATTGAAACATAACCAAGTAATGATGAAAGAAGCGGATAGCCATTGTTATGTATATATTGACTTAGAAAGACTATCCCGAACATGAGAACGATAGTTCCAAGTAAAGCTAAGCCATATCCACCTATTCTCGACTCTAATCCAATTTCTTCCTCATTTATTTGATCGACTTCAATTGTTTTATCTTCATCTGAATCTAAATAATAAGAGTCAGAACGGGTTTTAATGCCAAGTTCTGACTCGATGTTCTTTATTCGCTTTTCAAGAACATTGATTTTAGATAATAATTGTTCAATTTCAAATTGTTTATTATCTTCAGTTGAATCCATATTAATTTTCTATTATAGAATCATGGTGCTTCTTCCATGGTGGCAACAACCATAACAAAAAAGTTAAAATGATGAATGGAACAATAAACCATGTCAACGATAAAATCACGTCTCTTCCACCTATCAAATCTACTTTGTAACTAGTAAAACCATAGAAAGATTTCGAAAATAACTGACCTCCAATTACTACGTTCCAACGCATGAAAAAGATGCCTACTAGTACACAAATACTTATAAGAAAATAAATCACTTTTCTAACTTTCTCTTTCGGCTTTTTAAATTGTAAATAGCCCAAAACTCCCAACGGTAATAAAGTCCCTATTCCAATTTGTAAGATAAAAAAAGTTACAAATAATTTACCTCTTACTAATATTTGCAAAATATCAAAAGACTCATCAGCTACGTAGATCCTGTGAATTTGATCTAGACTTTCAAGTGTAAAATCAATAATCAAAATATAAAATAAAAATTTGGTAATAGTGTCTAAACAGAGTATGTCGGTTTTCTGTTTTCTAAGATAACTAATAACCATATAAATAAACAAAACCAAAGCTATGCCCGATACCATGGCAGAGAATAGAAAAATAACCGGCATCATAACCGTTGACCACCATGGATTTGCTTTGATTGATCCAAAAATAAAACCAACGTAACCGTGCAATAGAAAAGCTGATGGAATACCAACTACGGTTATAAAATAACCGAGTTTATCATCTGTTTTTCTAGATTTTTCTGAGGTGTCACTTACCCAAAGAGTTAATGCTTTGTATACAAAGCGCATTAAACCTTTTTTCTCATGCGACCAAATAACCATATCATATCTGTAATCAAACCATATCTCCAATAATAATACAACCATCAAATACCATAAATATACAAAACCAAAAATAGCCATAGCCGAGGTTAGATGAGGAGTAATGAGCATTTCATAAAAGCGTTCTGGCTTGCCCAAATGGGTAATCAAAGGCATGGTTGCAACTAACATAAAAGATAATGCCGTAAGTAATGATAAGGTATAAGTTGGTTGTAATGCTTTAATTTTAAAAACACGATTTAGTGATGCTAAAATAAATGCACCTGCAACTAATCCTGTAATATATGGATACATCACAATAAGCAAATCCCAATTAAGTGCTATTTCATTTGGAAAAATATAACCATCCAAATGTTTTAATGCGTTGTAAAGTGATTCAAATCTTTCCATTTAGTGTACCTCCTGGCTTAATGCGTTATAATAAAGTTTTGCACCTGTGTTTAATTGTGGTTTTAATACAACGCAGTTATTATCTTTAATAAATTTTGATAGTTTACTGTCTTTGTCATGCAGATCTCCGTACATCCTTGCTCCTGTTGGGCAAACCATCATGCACGCAGGATCTAATCCTTTTTTTAATCTATGATAACAAAGTGTACATTTATCAACAACTCCTTTGTCGGGATGTATGTATCTGCATCCATAAGGACACGCCTGAACACAATATCCACATCCAATACAATAGCTCTGATCTACCAACGCTAACCCTTCTTCAGACTCAAATGAAGCACCAACAGGACAAACTTGTGTACAGGGTGATTTTGCGCAATGATTACACATTTTTGGCACAAAAAAAGTTTTGTAAATGTTTGCTTCAGGTACGGTTTGTTTATAACCATCAATTCCTCCATTTGGAGAAATGACCTTGATATCTCCTTCGTTAGTGATGGTGTATTGCTCAACCCAATTTCTAAAGAAAAATGGTTCTTTGGGAACATCATTTTCTTTCTTACAAGCACGTGCACAACTGGCACATCCTATACATTTTTCAATATCTATTCCTATTCCGTACCATTTTTTCCTTTTATCTTTTGGCTCTTTAACAGCAAAAACGGCTTTCAAGGGATCGAGTAATGATACAAAAACAACTCCTCCGGCTATTGCTCCCGATTTCAAAAAGAAATCTCTTCTTGATACATTTTCTTTTTTTTCTTTTTTTATTCCCATGGTTTGTGTGGATTATGACAGGTTATACAAACTTCTCCTTTATTATGCTCTACAGCATCTATTTGTTTTATCTCTTTCTGTGGCCTTGCAGGATTTTTTGCATGACAAATTATACAAAATTCTCTGTCCTGTGGCTTGTCCATTTTGTTTTTTTCAGGATCTTCGATATGTTTATAACCTGGACCATGACAAGTTTCACAATTTATGGACTTATGAAAACTGCTGTCTTTCACAGCTGCTATGGAATCGTGACACATTGCACACGATTTTACATCAACATATTTTGCTTCATGATTCGAAATTTCATCTAATGCTTTTCCTCTGTAATGCCCAAATTGATAAAATGAATCTGGGGTTAAAAAGTGAATTAGGACAATCATTGATCCTATAAAAAATCCGAAAACTAATAATAATCTTTTTACTTGTAAAGGCATAATGATATAATAATTTGTTTTGTTATGGCTGCAAATGTATACAGTAAATCGCCATTCTTTACACAATAAAAATTACTTTTAAAGCGAAATGAAAGCGAAATAAATCGTGAAAAATGCGATAGTTTCGCATGTTTCTCATTTTGGATAAGTTATCCAATACTAGTATTTAATGTGCAGGAAATTTTTTTTTAAAAACTAAGCTCCAACATTATTCAATGCTATTGTATTGAGTTTTTAATTGAAGTAAAAATGAAAACAAAATATGAATATAGCCAAAACCAGCTACGATCAAAGACTTTAAATTTGATTAAATATTAATCGAAAAAAAATATTAAGCAGTTATACCATTGTTTTTTTATAGCTGTGCATTTCTTTTCTGTTGCGCTTTTTTCTTCCTTATGGTATCAAAGTAAAAATCTTCGAATAAAATGGCAATAGCTATTTTTGTAAGAAAAGTAAACAATAACGCACCTCCCGAAAAAATCATTACTGCCGTGCGTACTTCTGTAACAGATGGCGCATAAAAATATAATTGTCCAAGTGTATCAGGTGTAAAGCCGGGAATAATTAAAGTGATACCTTTTTCAAAATAGACACTGAAATAAATAAGTACAGCCCCTATGTTTAAAGTAAAGAAATTTTTTCGTGTTGAAGGAATTAAAAATATCAAAAATGCAACAAACCCCATAAGTATCGAAGCCCAACTATACAGTGCAATTTCTCTGTTCTGTGGTGAGCCAAATAATAAATATTTCCAGTAAATCAAATGTTGAGTATCAGAGTAAAATTCTTTGAAGAGTTCAGCGAGAGTAAAGAATAAGTATATAAACATGGTGTAAACCATTAACTCTGCAATTTTAAATAGGGCTTCATCTTTAATTTCGAACCGCGTTGTTTTTCTAAGAACTTGAAAAAGTAAAATTAAAATTGCTGGACCGGAACAGAATGCTGTAGTTAAAAATCTCGGAGCTAATAAAGCGCTGTTCCAATAAGGTCGGGCAGGTAATGCATTGTAAAGAAATGCAGTAACAGTATGGATGCCTATTGCAGCTGGAATACTAATTAATACCAATGGCAATACAATCGATTTTTTATATTCTTTTTTATAAAAATGAGTATAAAGTAAATAACTTACCACTATAACATTAATTAAAAAATAAGTTGAAAGCACAAAAAAGTCCCATGATAATATTGAAGAAGGAAAGTTCATAGTTCCTACAAAAGGTAGCATATGCCAAAAACGTTCAGGACTTCCAATATCAACAAGAATAAAAGATAAACACATAATAACTGCACAAATGGCTAATATTTCACCAAAAATTACTATTTCTTTGATTGGCTTCCATTCGTAAATGTATGCTGGTATTACCAACATAACAGCGGCCGCTGCAACTCCAACTAAAAATGTAAAATTTCCAATATAATATCCCCATGAAACAGAATCTCTCATGTGGGTAACAATAAGCCCATCTTTTAATTGACCATAATAGCCAAATCCACCCCAAATCATCAATACAGTTAGGAAAAATAGGCAAGCATAGTATACTCTGCTACCGGTAGAGATTATACTCAAGCAATCTCGTAAAAACCTTAAAAATTTCATAATTATGTTTTATTAAATGTAATATTTATTTGGTTAGTTAATAAATTGGCGTTACCTTCATGAATTTAATAAAAAATTTATACTCCAAAGAAGTAATAAAATTTTGGCTGTGTATTAAGTTCTTCTTTTAATACCAACACACGTTTATTTTCCATAATGTAGCGAATTTCACTATTTGGATCTAATAAATTTCCGAATTTTCTTGCGCCAACCGGACAAATTTCTACACATGCAGGGTATTTCCCTTCACGTGTTCTTTGAACACAGAATGTGCATTTTTCAACTACTCCTTTTGGTCTTGGCCTGTTTCCTAAGTAATGCGTAACAGGATTTACTTCTTCATTGGGAATTGATGGTTCACCCCAATTAAAATGTCTAGCACCATAAGGGCATGCAGCCATACAGTATCTACATCCAATACACCAATTATAATCAACTACAACAATGCCATCTGGTTCTTTCCAAGTTGCCTTTGCGGGGCAAACTTTAATACATGGTGGATTTTCACATTGTTGACATTGTGTGGGTAAATAAAAATGTCCTTCAACAGGTACTTGATCTGGATTATAATGAACATCTGCATCATGGAAGTCAATTCCTTTCTCTTTGTTCATTTGTAACACTTGTATCCAGTGAATTTGTGGATCTCTCGATTGGTTATTTTCTTCTACACATGCATAAACACATCTTCTACATCCAACACATCTTGAAATATCAAGTGCATAAGCAAATAAGGTATTATCCATTGCCGGTTTGTCGGAAACTGAAAATTTCTTTCCGTATTTTTCTGAATATTTTTTTTCTAAATTTTTTACAATTTTATCTTTTTCTTCCTTTGATAAAATTTTAAAATTTTGCTGAAAATATTCACTATTACAACCAGCCATTGCAATGGTCCCTAGTGCGAGAACAGGTGCTTTTTTTAAAAAATTCCTTCTCGATTGTTTTGTTTTATTGTTTTCCTGCATATCTGCCATCTTTTTCTGTTAATAATGTTTTCTAATAAAAAATAAGCTAAGCATTTTTATTTGGAGCCGGTTTAGGTGACAATTTCCCATCTATATTTGAATTCATGGTTTTCACTAGCTCATTCGCTTCTTTTTTAGAAATTGATTTAACTCTTGGTTTGTTGTGACTGTTTATCTCATGAAAAACAAGGCCGGCTAAAGCCACTGTTGATCCAATAGAAAAAGGTAATTTTTTTAAAAAATTCCTTCTCGATTCATCATTTTTCTTTGCCATATATAGTGTTGTTATAACTGTTTACTAATCATGAATATCTTCTTGCTTTACCGGAGGTGGTAAAGGTTTGATTGGTTTAAATCTTGGCGAATGTGGATTGTGGCAATTTACACACAAATAATACTTCTTTTTCCCGTTCCAATCACCAGTGCGTTTTCCATGAACTCCTACTTTCCAATCCCGATACTTATCTCCATGACACTGTCCGCATAGTTTATAAGATTCTTTAAAATCTAACACTTTGCCACTTGCAAGTTTAAGCGAATCTCTGTTTTTATCGTAGTGGCAATCAAGACACCACCTGTTTTCTCTGTCATGAGAAAAAATAGTGTCAATATCATCATGCATCATCAGTTCTCTTCTTACTGGGTTTGTTTGTTGATCTTTATGACATTCCATACATGGGAAAATTCCATCGCTGAATGGTGGTGATGAAACGGCTATATCATTACTCTGCGAATTTTTTTGTTCACTTCCCTTTAGAGTATCACTTTTTGCTTTCTCTATTTTTTTCTGTATTTTTTTTTCGGATGTTGGCTTTTGGCATCCCAAAAAAGTTATTAGTGTTATAGAAAAAAGTATAAAAGTAACCTTGGTTAGCGAGTAAAATGTCTCTTTCATATTTATTTGTCTTTTAATTTATGTGATATAAATCGCATTTTTTGCGTTCTATGTTCTAAATAGTAATATTAAAAATTAATTGTTAATATATTATAGTGGTAATTTTTCGAGCAAATTTAATATTTTTTTTTAAAAAAATTAAAATAATTTTCGCAGTAATTAATTTTTCAATAAAAAAAACCACCAAATGTTTCATTTGGTGGTTTGCACTTTTTTGATAAAAATCTTCTATTTCTACAATGTACGTAAGTAGTTAACTAAGTCCCAGCGATCTTTGTCAGCAGCCAATTTACTTTTAAAAGCAGGCATTTTCCCTTTTCCTGTTGTGATTTTATAAAAGATAGCGCCGTCAGTTTGTTTTTTGAAAGTTGGACTTTTTAAGTTCCCTTCAGGAACTTTTGCTCCATCAACACCATGGCACATTTTACATTTTGCAGTGTATGTAGCTAAGCCTGCACTTGTTGATGCGGAACTTTTTGCAACAGGGTTTTTAACAGCTGCATTAGCTGCCGGAACAGGCCAATCGGTTGCTGTTACGAATGATGCCATGCAAAATGCAACACCCACTACTATGGCACTTAGGCCAAGAAATTTAATTTTTGATTTCGTTTTCATAAAAAAATCTTTTAATGTTAATTTTAGTAAATTTAATAAATTAATGCCCCAAAATTACAAAAATTATACCACGCTGAATATTTTTTAGATTTATTTTCGTTTAAAACGATGTCTTTTTGACTCTAGCGTTAAAATAGAAAATAATTGTATCTATATTTATTAAGTACTTTTACTACTGAACCTACCAAGAGATTACCTATTCAAACTCAAAAGAATTTATAATATTTATAAAATCCATCCTATTCCAATTTATAATAATTTCTTTTCTTTAAGAAACAATTCTAATTCCTTATCATTATTAACTTCGCCATTTACAAAGCTTTCCATTAAGATATCATTTCTTTCCATTGACTTCATAAATAATTTGGTGAAATGGCTAAGTTTGTTCTTTTTCTTTTTGCCGTTTTTCACTTCAAACCATTCAGCAATCATATTAAAATAGGTCAGTTTATGTTCTTCTTTATAATGTAAAACTGGCATTTTTCCATCAACACAGGTGAAATTTAGTGGATATTCTTTTGGCCTGAAAATTACAAAGAACCAATGCCATATAATTATTGCAAGGGTAGCTAAGATTGCTTCGTAAAAATGCACTATTTGACTTACTTTGATCAACCAAACTGGTGCCCAAGTTCCAACAATAGTTGGGAACCAAAGAATTAATCCTGTCACACCCATTACGATTGTGCCCCAAATTAATGCCCAGTACTCAAGCTTTTCAATGTAATTATAATTGTAAAATTCAGGTTGTTTCTTTTTCAGATGCAAGTAATACATTACATTATTATATGCTTGTGAAAAGTCACTCGACTTTGGAAACAATCCTTTTAAAACGTCTCTTCCTCTCGATGTAGCAATTAAATAAACCGCATGATAAATGGATAGTCCTGTCATAACAACAGCCGAGATTCTATGAACCAACTGGCGTATAACTTCATCAAATCCTAAATGAAATAATACTTTGCCAAACACGCTATTGGGGTATTTTAATTGGAATCCTGTTATTGCTAATATAATAAAACTAGATAGCAGAATAGTGTGTTGAATTAGTTCATTTTTTGTAAACCGGGAAATCCTAATTTCTGTTCTCGATTTCTTGAATCGTATGATTAATTCATGATATAAAATCAAAGCGTTATGCAGTATCATAAACCCTATCACAAAAACAATTAACCAAAAATATATTGAACGAACAATATTTTCAATGAAAAGAGCTGACTTTACTTGGCTAACATGAGAGTAACTATTTGCAAAAACAACATCCGCTTCTTTATGACATTTTTTACAGGTGGCTACTACATTATTTTTGTTTGTTGATGATTCGGGGCTTTCTTTAGGTAAAATTTTATGAACCTCATGACAATCAACACACATAGCTGCATTTTTATCATTCCTCGAAACAGCCAATCCATGATAGCTATCCTGATAATTACCTGCGCTTTGATTCGAAAGGCCATATCGCTCTGAGAGCAGTAAGTTTTGATGACATTCAAGACATGTTTGCGATTGCATTCTCCGGATTTCTTCTCTTTTGTTCAAAGAATTTATTGCATGAATACTATGTTCGCTATGGCAATCATTACATGAAGGAGATTCACGAATTCCTTTTTTTACACCAATCCAGTGTATTGATTGTTTGTATTCGTCAACAATCTTTTTATGACAATTTTCGCAGGTGTTTGGAATATTTAAGCTTGAAATTTTCGAGCCAACTTGTACTCTGTTTTTTATATCATGTGAGCCGTGACAGGTAATACAACTTGCTGCTTTTTCATCTTTTGCAACAATGATTCCATGAACACTTTTAGAATACATTGCGCTAGGATTTTTAATAGCTAACGAATATTTTTTTGTTATTTTAGGGTCGTCATGACACCTGCCGCATGTTTTTACTAAATTCGTTGGATAAACCAAACTCTTTTTATTAGAGACAAATTCAATACTATGGGAGCCATGACAGTCCCAGCACTGGGCTGCTTCATTTATGCCTTCTGATATTGATAAGCCATGAATGCTTTCTTTGTGCTCTTTTGCAATCGAATTATGGCATAAATAACAATCAGTTAATACACCTTCCTTTGGTGTCTTTTTATGATTACTTAAATTATTAAATACATAGCTATGACAATTTGAACAACTTAGTTTACTATGAACGGATTTTAATAATAATGTTTTGTGTAATTTTTCGATATGACAATTATTACAACTTTCGCTTTTATCATTGCTGGTATGGTATGATATTTTAAGAACATCGTTCTTATGACATTTGCTACAAAAAACTTGTTGCTTGTTCTGAATTGTAATTGTTGACTTTATTTGATGTGTGCCATGACATGATTTGCAATTTGGAGCATTTTTTTCTGCGACTTTCATAATATTTCTATGAACATCGTTATTCATTTGCTTATTAAGGGCTGCATGGCAATTAGCGCAATTAACTTTTAAAGCTGAACCTTTTTGATGGTTATCAGCAATAATATCTTTATGGCAATCACTGCATTTTAAAATTTTAT
>Ga0172375_10010779_pt1 | contig 11778 bp, 12 predicted proteins | sample LakKiv1m_FD_114537 | JGI IMG/M metagenome (GOLD analysis project Ga0172375, IMG submission 114537) | Freshwater microbial communities from Kabuno Bay, South-Kivu, Congo - kab_092012_11.1m | ecosystem: Environmental > Aquatic > Freshwater > Lake | place: Democratic Republic of the Congo... | reverse complement strand
TAATCAAAAACTTTTGAATTGATGATTCTTGTAAACTCTGTTTTTATAAATCTAGGTTGTTCATTTATTTCTTTTCTTTCGGATTTTCCTATTTTAATTCCCCTTAACTCTTCAGCAAAGTCTCTCCCTTTTTCAGTTAATTTATAACCATAAACTCCCCCTGTTATCCAGTTATTGTCTAGGGGTTTAGTAATATGTTTTTGAATATCATTGTTAGGAAATTTTGGATAGCCCCTCATGCAGAATTCGGAAGGCCACAATTTCCAAAGTTTAACAGAAACATCTTCTACGGTAATTTTTTCTTTCTTTTCTTGCGTTAGATCATATATTGCTAATAAAACTTTCTCACTTTTATTTAACTGATCCGACTTCATAAACTAAATTCCTCCTTTCTTGGTTTTGAATTATTAAATTCAGATTTTACTTTTTTCCATTCATTATCAATAGTTGAAATTATTTTATTTACCTGTTCTTCGCTATAAGAATAATTTCCCTTGTTTGCACAGTTCTTTAATAATCTCATTTTATTAAGAATTTCTTGAACTCTTCGACTAGCAACTTTCTTAAATCGCTCTTCCCTAATCATTCTCTTGTCTGTTTTGTTTGTTTTTCCGAACATCTTGAAATATAGATACAATTTGTATTTATAAACATTTCTATTTTATACAATACATTTTAAATATGTATTCCTAATGTTTAGCATTTCGTCAAACTCAGCCCCCTCGTTTGCGTCGTCGGCTCCCTTTTTTCTCGCGACAATCTCGTCTCTAGGGGAGCACACTTACGAATTGAGCCTAATTCCTGTTAATTGCCCCGAGCCGATAGGCGAGAGCGCAGCGTGGTCGAGGAAATCTTTGATTTCCGAAGAAGTTGTAGGGCAGGGTGTTACTGATTTAACCATGCTTTCTGACATTGATTATCAATGCATTTAATCTCAAAATCGCGACCTTCAGATGCACACATTTTGCAGTAAACCATTTCATATATTGGAAATGGACAAAAAGATTTCCAGTCTTTGTTTACTGCATCACCACAATCACAAACATGACAACTTGTTGATCTTAATGTGCAATCGGAATCGGAATTACAACTTTTATCTGGTTCACCAGCAATAAGATTATTTAATGGTTGGTTAAGACTTGAGATTATTCCTGAAAAGAAAAGGATAACCAACACAATAATTATTCCGATTACGATTAGAGCGATTTTGAGATTCTTGTTCATATTTTAATAAGAAGAAAGCATGTATATAAAACTTGTTATAACTTCAAGCCCTGCCCTGCAATTGCAATTAATCATGTTTATATGTACTTATCACTTATAGACTGTATAAACACCGAATTTGGCATTTTCAGGTTGGCGACCTTGGAAATTTAGCACTTTTGGATTACAATACAATTATTTAAATGACTTTTTTGTTTTCTTCTTATGGGGTACATCCCGAAAGACGTTTATTATTCAACAAAAACAGAGCTCGAAAGAAGACGGATGAGCCCAAGAACGATAGAAACTTATTTGAATTGCATAAGAAAGTTTTTGGATTTTACAGATAAAACGGTTGATCAAATTGGGAAAAAAGATGCGTTAGATTTTTTGAATTACTTACAAGAAAAAAAATACGCTGGAAATAGTTTGAATGTTTATCATATGGCCATTCGTTTTTTGATGGAAGATGTTTTAAGGAAGAATATGAGACTAAATATAAAATATTCAAAATGTCCACAGAAATTACCTTTAGTTTTGACTCAAGAAGAAGTTGGGATATTAATTGAAGCCATACCAAATAAAAAACATAAATTAATGATTTCTTTGCTTTATGGCGCTGGACTAAGAGTTTCTGAATTAGTAAATCTTAAAGTTTCTGAAATTAATTTTTATAATAAATATGGTTTTGTTAGACAGGGTAAAGGAAGAAAAGATAGAATATTTGTTTTGCCAGAAAAGATTGCTTTTCAATTAAAAGAACTAATTGATTTTGATCAAATTTCTAAAGAAGATTATTTATTTTTAACAAATAGAAGAGAATTATATTCCGTTAGGAGTGTTGCTGAGATAATAAAAAACGCTTGTGAAAATTCTGGAATTAAAAAAAGAGTTCACCCGCATACTCTTAGGCATAGTTTTGCTACACATTTAATCGAAAATGGAAATTCTTTAAACGAAGTCCAAACAATGTTGGGCCATAAGTCTCCAGAAACTACAATGATTTACATACATCTAGCTTCTCCCAAAATGTTAAATATAAAAAGCCCGCTGGACAGCTTAACGTCGACGAAAAAGGAAGATTTATAAACATTCAATCACAGTAATAGTGATGACAACTCAAGCTGCTAATAAGAAAATACTTTCTCTTTTTGATTTACCGCAAAATAAATTCTATGTGGGAATTAATAATTTGCTAGCAACTGAGTTAGAAACAAAGATCAGTTCCAGCTCAAAATCCTTCAATGGCTTTCTCTCAAAAAATAAAATTTCTACCTCTTGTTATAGGTGGATTGTGAAAAAAGAATTTCCTTTGATTGAGCTGATTAGATTGATTAACATATTAAATGTAGACAAAAAAGAAATGGAGAAAAATATAGTTTATGTAAGAAGCGGGCGATATCCATTAGAAAAGATTGGGGGAAACTTGGGAGAAAAGATATTTCTCACCTTCCCGTTGCAATTATCAGAAGAAATAGCTAGAATAATTGCTCATATCTTTGCGGATGGATGTATTTCTTTAGATAAGAATAGTTATGTAACTGGCGCATATTATAATCAATCTGCAACATTAAGAAATGAATTTAAGAAGGATATAGAAACTGTTTTCAAGTTTTATAATCTTAAAGAAAAGAAAAATAAGGGCACTGAATATTTTTATTTAACTTCATCGATTTCATTGATTCTTTTACTGTTGGCCAAGACATATAGTAGCAAAGAATGCAGGGTACCGGAATTTATAAAAAATGCTAATGAAAAAGTTAAGAGTGAATTTATTGGTGCTATTTTAGATGATGAATCTTGTGTTCACTTTAGACCACCATATAGATATATTGAGCTAAGTTTATGTAATTTTGAACTACTGGGTGATGTTCAATCACTCCTTTCTGAATTTGGCATAAAATCCACTAGAATATGCCACAGAAAGCTCAGAGAATTTGATCTGTTTAGCTTCTATATTAGAGGGATAGATAATTTTTTAATTTTTGAGAAAATAATCGGGTTCACGGACATCAATAAAGATAAAAAGTTAAAACAAATTATATCTGATCCTGGCAGGGGCTCTCGTCCGCCCAAAGAAACGGGTGAAAGAATACTTTCAATTCTTAAGGCAAAGGATTCAACAATACTTGATGTAAGCAGGGGCATTAACAGAAGCTATGCTACTGCGAATCTTATATTAAATAAGTTGAAAGGCGATAAAATGGTTAACAATAGAATTAAAAATAGAAAAATAGTGTGGTATTTAGAATGAAAACCAAAAAGGATACAAAAATCGTTAAAGAAGTTTCTTCCAAGCCTAAGAAGTTAAATAAAGAGAAGAAGGTTACTTACGGAAATAATACCCTCATAATCTGTGAAAAACCACAAGCATCACAGAAGATAGCGGCCGCACTCTCTAACAATACCGAAGAGTTGATTAAAGACAAAAATGGAGTTTCTTACTTTCAATTTAATAGAGATGGGAAATCTTTTTTGGTTGGATGTGCGGTTGGTCATTTATTTGGGATTAAACAAACTGTCGCGAGAGCAGAATTTCCTAGTTTTGAAGTGGATTGGATGCCAAACTATGAATCTAAGACCGGAGCTTATACAAAAAAATATTATGACGTTCTAAAACATCTAGCTCAAGATTCAAATGAAATTATTGTGGCGACGGACTATGACGTTGAAGGAGAGGTTATAGGATGGAATGTCGTGCGATTTATTTGTAAAAGAGATAATGCGAAAAGGATGAAGTTTTCTTCTTTAACAAAGGACGAGCTGCAAGAATCTTGGAATAATTTACAACCGACGATAAACTGGGGCGAAGCGTATGCTGGAGAAACGAGACATTTTCTAGATTGGTTTTATGGTATAAATTTGTCACGTGGTTTAATGAGGGCTATTTCCAAAACTGGACAGTTTAGAATTTTGTCAATTGGTAGAGTTCAGGGTCCTGCTTTAAATATTATTTACGAAAAAGAAATGATCATTAAAGACTTTAAGCCTGAACCGTATTGGCAAGTTTTTCTAAGGGTTCGAGATTTGAATAAACAAAAACTCGAGTTGAAATTTCCGAAAGATTTGACGGACGAAAAAGAACTTGCGAGATTTAAGTATTTAAAGGGCCAAAAAGGAGTTGCTAAAACAGATATTACGACTGAACAAATTTCCGCACCAACTCCATTTGATTTGACGACTTTACAGACTGAATCGTATAGATATCTTGGAATGACGCCTTCGCAAACTTTGGCAACCGCACAAGCGCTTTATCTTGATGGAATTATTTCTTATCCGAGAACATCCTCTCAACAATATCCTGTCGGAATTGGGTATGATAAAATCTTGAAAAAATTACAGAAGTTTACTACTATGGTAAAATATGCCGTTAATCAAAAACCAACTGAGGGCGCCAAAACCGATCCGGCGCATCCGGCGATTTATCCAACTGGTGATTTAAAAGAGATGAATGAACAAGAAAAAAAACTTTACGATTTAATTGTTAAAAGATTTATTGCGTGTTTCTGTGCACCTGCCGTAACTGAGAATAAGAAAGTAACCGTGAATGTGAACGGAATGGATTTCAATGCGCGTGGACTAAAAATTATTGATAAAAATTGGTTAAGTGTTTATCCGAATTCGTATAAGGACGAAGATATTCCTACAATGAATGGCGAAGTAAGTGTTGAAGAAATTAGAACGGAAGAAAAAATGACGAAACCTCCACAAAGATATTCTGCGGCCTCACTTGTTAAGGAATTAGAAAAAAGAGATTTAGGAACTAAGGCAACGCGTTCAAACATTGTAGAAACACTTTATGATAGAGGATATATTAAAGAAAAATCTATTGAGCTTACTCCACTCGGTTTAAGAATTATCGAAACGTTGCAAAAATATTCTCCGACTATTATCGACGAAGAATTAACTAGAAAAATAGAAAAAGAGATGGAAGAAATTTCTGGGGCAAAATCTGGATGGACTGAAAAAGAAAATGTTGTCGTGGATGAGGCTAAGGTTATCATAAGAAAAATCGCTAAAGGCATACTTGATAATTTAGATAAGATTGGAAGCTCACTTGCTGAGGCGAATGCTGAAGTTTACAAGCAACAAAGAGAAGAAAATACATTGACAGAATGTCCTGTTTGTCATAAGGGGAAATTGAGAATTATGTTTTCTAGAAAAACAAAAAGATCTTTTATTTCGTGCGATGCGTATCCGGCTTGTAAAACCATATTTTCCTTACCACCAAATGGATTAATGAAACCTGCGAAGAAAAAAGTTGAGGGTGGCGAGGATGAAAAGAATGAGCTTTGTATGGAGTGTGGTTTCCCTATGATTATGGCTTTGAGGAGAGGAAAACGACCATGGAAATTCTGTTTTAATCCAAAATGTAAAACGAATGAAGCTTGGGCGAAAAAACGAGAGGAATATATGAAGAGTAAAGAAAGTGATGCGAAACCTGGAGAAGATGGACTGAAAGAAGATGAAAAAGAAGAAGATTAAATCCAGCCACGTTTTCTAATTCCAGTATTAATTATTTCAAACTCTAATTCTTTTTCTGGAAGAGAACGATGTTTTCTTAGTTTCAATATTCGTCTTCCGCGATAGTTTTGAACTTCCATTATGCATTTACTCCAATATTTTAACAAATCTCCTCCGACCATTGAAAATTGTTTTTCTGTTTCCTGATTTTCATTAGTAACAAATGTGGAATAAACCTGATTTGTGACTATTACTGGAATATTTTGCTTTCTTGAAATTTCGGTTAATATTCTCAAATGATTTGCCAGCTTTCTATTTACGGCTTGAATATTTTCTGTACTTTCAGATTTTATCGCATCGCCCAATTCTAAACGGTAAAGCATCGCTATGCTATCTATTATTATTAATGAAATTCCGCCGGCCTTTACAAATTTTAGAAGTTGCTCAAAAGATTGTTCCTGTTCCTTGAAAGATGTTGGTTTTAAAATCATAATATTTTTTAGAGTTGAATCTAGAAGTTCTTTGTTTTCTAAAAGTTGAGCAACTCTATCGGAAGAAAATCCGCCTTCTGTGTCTATATAAATTACTTTGTTTCCTTTTTTTGCCTGAGAAACAGCTACGAGAAGACAAAGATTCGTTTTCCCGCTTCCGCCTGGTCCGTAGATAGTTGTAATAATATCCGTTTCGTAACCGCCAAATAGAAATTTATTTAGATCAAAACTTCCAGCAGATATTTTTGTTTCGTAAGACATGAAATACATGGTCTTGGGATATTTTTAAGGATTTGTGGTGTTTAGGTATTATGATTCTTGACAACCTGAAAAGCGTTTTTATGGTTCATATATTTTACACTTTACTAAAAACATCTTCATGTAGATCTAATTGGTAGATACGAAAATATTGCAACATTGAATTGCGCCCTGAAATAAAGGCGAATACGCCGATTGAAGTTCCGGACTCCCTTAGAAGACTAACTATAAACCGAATTCATTAGTTTTATAAAGAAAAAATCATATTTTATGCTATGAAAAATAAGTTAAATATAGCCTTGGTTCATGATAATATTGGAAATTTAATTGATGGCGCCATAATATCCACAACCCGTTTTGGAGAACTACTGAAAAAAGGTGGACATAACGTAATATTTTTTTCTGGTCGTGGTTCTTCAGATAAACAGAGCGCGTCTTATCACGTTGGAATAAAGATGTATAAATTTCCATCAATGCCTTTTAAACAGGCGAAAAGAAATTTTTTTATAACTTTACCATCCGTGAAAAAACTCGTTAATATATTCAAAAAGGAAAAAATAGACATTGTTCATATTATGATTCCAACTCCTTCGGTTTCTTCGTATATACGTGCAGCAAAAAAATCTGGAATACCTATAGTAATTCATTCACATATGCAACCTGAAAATATATTATTATATTTACCAAAAATATTACAGAATAGAGTGACTAATTCCATATTTTACAGATATTTAGTATGGGTCTACAAGAGAGGAGACATTATTATTTGTCCATCTAAATTTGCTGAAAGACTTTTGAAAAAATATGGGTCTGATCTTAAGACTTGTGTGATAAGCAATGGTGTAGACCTATCTAAATTTAAGAAAAGAGGAGAAAATGTTTTTATAAAAAAACATCATATTAACCCAAACGAGAAAAGAGTGCTTTTTGTTGGTAGATTAGATCCGGAAAAGAAAATAGATACTCTAATTAAATCTATGAAAATTATTGTTAAAAGAAATAAAAATGTCCACTTGGATATAGTTGGTTCTGGAATTCTATATAAAAATTTGAACGATCTTGTTTGTAAATTGGAATTAGAAAAAAACGTTACTTTTTATGGAAAAATATCTGAGGACGAACTCGTTGGAGCCTATAATGCCGCAAACATATTTGTTCTTCCTTCGGTCGCAGAATTGGAAGGCATGGTTGTTTTGGAAGCTATGGCGTGTGGAAAACCGATAATTGTATCTGATTCAAAAAATAGTGCTTCGGCAGACTTTGTCAATAAGAACGGATATTTGTTTAAATCTGGAGATGAAAAAGATTTATCAGAAAAAATAGAAATACTTCTATTAGATAAAGGTTTGTGTTCATCTATGGGTAAAAAAAGCTATAAAATCGCAAGAGATTTAGACATAAATAAGAGCGTAAGTAAATTAGAGCATGTTTATTATGCAATTAGGGATGGAAGAAGGATATATTCATAATATATTTTATCAAAAAAATAAATTCAAAAAGAATAGAAAAACGGTTATTTTTGTTCACGGTCTATCTGGATCATCTTCTGCGTGGATCCCGTATATCGAATTATTCAAAAATAAATATAATATTCTGGCAATTGATCTTCGTGGTCATGGAAAATCTTTCAAATATAAAAAATACGAATCATATTCTATAGATAATTTTTCTAAAGACTTATTCAATTTAGTTAAATATCATAAAATAAAAAAGTTTATTCTTGTTTGCCATTCGTTTGGTGTTTTTATCGGATTAGATTTTTTAAATAAACATAAAGACATGGTGGAGCGGGCCGTACTACTGAGCCCCGCCACAACTCCCCCTGATGGAATTGCGTCCAGAATTTTAAGAAAGATATTGCATGCCTCTTCGTTATTAAATTTAATACCACTAAAAAAAGATATTGGCAAACATATTGACTACTCGAAATACCCAAATACTAAAGATTGGAATATTCGTAGAATGATTGCAGACGTTGGAAATACTGGGCTTAAAATATATTTATGGGCAACAAAACAATCTTATGATTTTAATGCGGACTCATATTTAAAAGAAATTAATATTCCGACATTGCTTATACATGGCAAAAAAGATAGCATCTTTCCGTTTTTTAATTCCGTTGTTATGCACAAAAAAATTAAAAATTCAAAATTATTATTAATGGATGATATAGACCACATAATAGTTTTAAACAAATTCCAAGAAATTTCAAAGCTTATTGATAATTTTATCAGCATCTAGTCTTTTTGACTTTCTTGATAACTTTTTAAAAATTCTTTTTTCAACAAAATATGCTACAATGCCAGCAATAAAAATAAAAACCAGCATTAATTCTTTAGCAATGTTAAAATATTTGAAAAGTGAACTGGCTGCAATTCCGAAGTAGAAACCCAGAATAGTATATCCGATTGATGCGGGTATAATCAATAGCAACGTGCTAACTAAAAATTTTTTAAACGACACCTGAGATGCGCCAATTAACATTAGTCCTGGAGGCGCCAACATCGGAGTTATCTTTATCACGAAAAGAGTTGGAAGAAAATATTTGTGTAAACGTTTTTCTAGCGACTTAATCTTTTTTTTTGAAATTCCGAACTTGTATCTTGAGGCTTCAATCGCCTTTCTGCCCTTCCATCTTCCCATATAAAAATAAATTAAATCTCCAACTAAATCCCCCGTAAAAGAAATCAGCAAAACCAAATAAATGTTTAATAATCCTAGTGATGCAGCGAACGCCGCGGCAGTTGTTACAGTGGGCCCCTCTACTATCATTCCAAGAAACATCATTAAATAACCATGAGTCTGTATAAACGAAAATGCACCGGGAAGACTTGTAAATTCCATACAATATCAAACGATAAGGACTTTAAAAGCCTTGAGAAAAACTAATTACTTCATCTTTTTGAATTCATCAGAATATTTGTCTAATTCTTTTTGTATCGAAGCGATTGCCTTTTGAACTATTTTAGACGCATTTTCGCCTTCAACGTGCAATATTGGATTCTTTGTCGGATGGTCTCTTTTCCAAGCAGCAATCTTTGCGCCTTCTTTATTACAATAAACTCTCAAAAGTTCAACTATTGTTAAGTTGTCCATTTCTAACTCTACTTCGTTTTTTTCGTCTTTTAGAATTTTAATCATCATAAAGATATGAAGAAAATAACGATTTATAAAGCTAATGGTGTGAATTTTTTGGGCCAATATTCCAGACCAAAAGATTTTAATAGGGTCATTTCTTGGATTAGTTGAATAAAGATAATGAAGAATAATAAATTTGATTATAAGAAAAGTTCTAAATCGAACAAAAGTTTTGTTAAGGATTTTCGGGAATTTTCTACGGTAAATGAGAATGCTAGTCGTATAGATATTGAAAAAATTAGCGTCGCTAATAAGGGTGATTCGTTTTCTATTTTTGGCGTTGTCGAAAAGGTTGTTCAGACTGGTGGACCGACTATATTCGCAGTATCAGATGGAACTGGAATTCTTTCGTTAAAGGCGTTTGATGGCGCTGGTGTTAGGGCATATCCGCATGTAGATGTTGGTGATGTTATAAAATCAGTAATTACAGTTGAAGAATATAATGATGAACTTGAGGGAGAAGTTAAAAAAATATGGAAGTTAAATGAAGACGATAAGAAAGAGTTTTTGGAAAAATTAGCTAAAATAGAAAAAGATAGAGCTAAAGTTGAACCGATTCCATTTTTGGTTAAAAGTCCGATATTAGATAAATTGAAAGATAGATTCATTAGGGCAGCTACTGAAATTAGGCTTGCGGTAATACAGAGTAGACCGATTATAGTTAGACACCATAGTGATGCTGATGGATATTCTGCTGGTTACGCTTTGGAGAAGGCAATTTTACCGCTGATTGCAAAACAACACGGCTCTGCGCCAAAAGCTGAGTGGGAATTTTATACACGTGCTCCATGCAACGCGCCTATGTACGAATTAGATGATTCGATTAGAGATACTGCGCATTCACTTTCAAACGCTGCAAAATTTTCGAACAAAATGCCTCTTATTGTAATTGTTGACACTGGTTCTGGCAAAGAAGACTTGCTTGGTATAAAACAAGGAAGAGTACATGGTGAGGATTTTATTGTTATAGATCATCATCAGTTTGACGAGGATGTAATTTCTGACGAAACAATCGTGAACATAAATCCGTGGCTTGTCGAAGAGAGTGGAGCTCAGTTTTCTGCCGGAATGCTTTGCGTTGAACTTGCTAGATTGATTAATCCAGATCCAAATTTAAATATATTGCAAATACCTGCGATGGCTGGGTTGGCCGATAGAACTGATAATCCTGAAGTTATTGATTCTTATTTGAAAATTGCTAAAGAATTGGGATATGATGAAAAATTATTAAGAAACATAGCTTCTGTGATTGACTTTGTTTCTTCTAAGTTAAGATTTATGGAAGCTAGAGAATATATTGAAGTTTTATTTGGAGAGCCACGTAAGAAACAAAAAGCGTTGGTTGAACTACTTGCCCCACATATAGAGAATTTGGACGCTAAGGGACTTGAGATTGCTAAATCCGCTGTGAAAACTGAACAAATAAAAAATACGACTTTACAGCTTCTTTACATAGAAGATAACTTCTCTAGGGGATTTTATCCAAAGCCGGGAAGAGTTACTGGATTGATACATGATTATATACAACAGGAGAAGAATCTGAAAAACGTTGTAACGCTTGGATGTATGACTGATGCAATAACTATGAGGGCAACTGATGATGCTAATTTCTCAGTCTCTGAATTGATAGAATATTTGAATAAAAAAATACCAGAAGCATTTGTCGAGGGTGGCGGACATAAGAATGCTGGTTCTATAAGATTTGTACCGAGCAAACAAAAAGAAGTTTTAGAGTTAGTTAAGATTTATATTAAGGACAAAAAGTAATTCTTTAGATTATGTTTTTTTATAGTAATATTCTAAAATGATATATATATTATATATATAGAAAAGTTTTTAAAGCTAATATATATTGTATATATATAACATAAAATTTCTACAGAAAGATTTATAAACTAAATATATATTTTATATATATGACCCCCAAGAGCGAAAGTGAGATAGTTGTAAGATTCTCTGGTAGCGAAATTATAGAGAGGGAAGTTTCAAAATTTGGGACTGGTGCACATATTATTGTTCCGAAAGAGTACGCAAATAAAAAAGTCAAAATCATTTTTGAGGACGGTAAAAAATGAAAAAGATATTTTTAGTTTTATTACTAATGCTTTCTTTTGGTTTCGTTTCTGCTTGGACGGATAACGGAAGTGCTACGCAGAATGTTGACGGATGCGGAACTTTAAGTACAGCAAACGCTGTTTATACTTTGACGGGAAATGTGACTGCC
>Ga0172375_10010778_pt1 | contig 11780 bp, 23 predicted proteins | sample LakKiv1m_FD_114537 | JGI IMG/M metagenome (GOLD analysis project Ga0172375, IMG submission 114537) | Freshwater microbial communities from Kabuno Bay, South-Kivu, Congo - kab_092012_11.1m | ecosystem: Environmental > Aquatic > Freshwater > Lake | place: Democratic Republic of the Congo... | reverse complement strand
TGATTATTGGGAGGGGAAAATAATGGAATGGATTAGTTTTTTTGATCGTCAACCAGAAAATGGTCAGGGTATCTGGTATTATGGGCCACATATTGGTGTGTGGAGTGGAGAGTATATGTATTCTCCAAATGATCCAGTAAGTCCGCATATCATGCACTGCCATGAATCGCCGGGGGTTGTGGATAGAATGGATGCTCCGTGGTGGATGCCGGATGATGGTGTGATGGTTAGACCGCAGAGGCCGAATCAGCCATATCCGTCCGATTATCCATCTTTGACGTAAAGCCTTGCTCCTAAAAGACTTAGGAATAGGCGGGCGGGCCGCGTTTTTCGTAAGTGCTTACCACACAACAACTTAGAACAGATTAAAGATGGTTGTTGCCTATGGCCGATAATAGAGTATAATGGGAGTATGGCCTCTTGGCGTAACTGGCAGCCGCAGCAGACTTAAAATTTGCTGGGATTATTCCCGTGTGGGTTCGAGTCCCACAGAGGCCATTTGATTTTTATTCTTAGCACGATAGTTATCAGTTAAAGCATGACAGTTGGGACATAAAAGAGTTAAGTTATCTAATGAATTATCACATGAGTTTCCATTAATATGATGTAATTCAATTGGTATTGGATTACCTAGCCAAGTGGATTGATGACATTTATAGCATTTATGGTCAAATAATTTCTCTTTTAAAAGTCTTTTTTTAAGTTTCCAACTTTGTATAGACTGTTTATTAGATAGATAATCTATTGTTGGTCTTTTTCTTGATTCATTAGTTTTACCTTTATTCCAAGCCTGATGTTTGAAATGAGATATGTCTATATTATATTCTTGAATCCTCTTTTTAAGACAGGAATAGTTGCCACCAGCCTCTTTTAATCCGAGTATACTCAGACATTGTCTATAACTATAACTATTTTTACATATATTTTCTAGAAGTTCTTTTGTATATTTAATTCTCATAATACCCTCTTGAAAGTTTAAACGGCAGACGGTATAATACTTATACACCAAATAGATACGGGCCGCTGGCACAATGATATCAAAAAAGCCACGGTTAAATGTAAAGTCGAGTATGGCCTAACCCTATCATAGTCTTACCTAATCCTACGGATTTGGCAGTCGTGGCGATAGTCAGCCAAAAAACTGTATTCTTGACAAAGGTTAGCCGATAAGGTATATTGTGCAGTAAGGAGGATTTTATGGTTGCTTTTGGCGAACGAAATATTGGTCTGGAAATCTCTTGTAATATTTGTGGTATAGTTTACCATTTGTTTGTGCATTCTGATGATATAGAGCGATATGATCAGGGCGATCTAGTTCAAGATGCTTTTCCATATCTTAGTGCTAATGAACGTGAGTTGATTATTAGTCATACTTGTGGGTCATGTTTTGATAAAATATTTGGTTAGTACTTGACAGATAGGCTTTGTAAGGTAAACTACTAACATGGACAAGCAAATACAAACAACCTACGATCCTCTCGGCCCGGAACCATATGGTGAAGTACGATTTCATCTTAGTAGTGGCAAGCACTATATGCACTGGCAAGTTACTATTAAGCAACGAAGCAAGGTGATTGATGTTCAATATTATGATCCCAATGAATATCAATTGGAAATGAGGGGTTGTAAACTTCGCAACCGTCCAAATAAGGCTAAACAGGTTTTTGAGAGTGGTAGGCACGATGTAAGCGGCTGGATACTGTCTACTGAAACGATGCTTCGCAAAGATTTTTATCCGGTTTTGCCTATTGACAATCTTGAGAAGTTATACTATAATCCTTTGCGTGATCCATACTGGCGACGAGAAAGTGATAGCAACGAGTTTGTGTGGGATGAAACAGAATATGCTTCGCTAATCACTAATGGTAAGCAAGTTTATATTCTGGAAGAACATTATTGTGCATTCGATAGTATTAGAGAGATAGATCCAAAGTATCTGGGAGATTTTAAAGTATGATTAGTATTCAGGTGACGATTGAAGAGGCTATTGCTATTGCTAGCACGGCGGGTAACGATCTGCATGATCGTATCGTGAAGAGTATCGAGGTGGCTCTTGGTATTAATCAAAGTCGTGATGTGACCATCACCAAGATGCCGGGAGATAACTGTATTCCTTGCATCAAGGCGATTCGTACTCATTCTGGTTGGGGTCTGAAAGAGGCCAAGGAGTGGACGGATGTGTTGGTGGGGCGTTGGGACAGCACTTATAATGGTTGGACTAAGGGTGCCTCAAAACACACTATTAAGTTGCCTACTCCCGATGCGGCCGAGGCTCTGTTGCGTGACATGACCACTTTGGGTTGTGAGGGTTATCTCTCATAGCCTAAACTCTTGCTGCTAAAGGACTTGCGGCAAAGCTGGCCGGCCGATTTTGACGTAAGTGCTTGTGCATCAACAACTTAGAGAAAAACAAACCAAAATCGAAAATCGTTCAAGAGACAGGGTTGACAGTGCCGATAACAATGGTATACTTAGAGCATCACACGACAAGATGACAACGGATGCCAACAGCAGAAACCTTCCGATTAGACTCTTGACAAGTGATGTTGTGGTGTTATAATCAGTTTACTTGGGTTACTTACTACTTTTTGGAAAGGTTTTTATCATGCAGAAGTTCAGTTTCATTGTCGATATTGTGGCGTCCGATCTTGACCGTGGCAGCGTTGTGGATCAGATCAGTGCGTGTCTGGCCGATAATCTGCCCGGTGATGTTCATGCGAATGTCAAGGCCGGTGAGGTCAAGGCTTTCAGTGAGCAGGGTTACAAGGTTTGGAGGGCTCGTGTGACGGGCGTGACTGCCGAGGCTGCAGGTGACGCGGCAAGCCCGAAGAAGTCTAAGGCTACGGAGGCTGTTGCCTGAGTTGACAAACTGGACTATGCCAGTATAAAGAGATTTTAGGCATAGTGCGGCGGGATAACTCCCGCGTAATAGGTAAGGATGGCTCGTTGCAGTGCCGTAGGTGCAACTTAAAGGGGTCTAACCAGCCAGATAAGGTGGGTGGTTCCACCGAAGTTATCGACCCTTTAGAATTAAAAATAATTACCGTCGTGGTAAGACGATAACACCACAAACCGTATAGCCCGCACGGGACGCCGTGACGGGCTTTCGGCAATAAATACGCTGCCGTGGCCGAGTAGATTAGGCATCAACCTTCTAAGTTGATTTACGAGGGTGCAAATCCTTCCGGCAGTATTAAAGTTTCGATTCTAAACTATTGAATAATAAGGACTTACGTCAAAACGGGCCGGCCGATCTCGACATAAGTACTGAAGCATCAACAACTTACGACCAAAAAAAGTTTGTCACAAGTTTTCCCCTTGACGCTGCCGATAATCTAAGGTAGAATCGTGGTACACAGGGAGAAACTATGAAAACGGCAAATGGTAATGATAAGTTGGGTAAGGAAAATTGTATTGTTGTTAGTCGTCCCGTTGGGGATACTTGTCCGCCCGATTGTGATTTTCTCGGTAACGGATGTTATGCTGAGGAATTAGAACATATCTATCCGGGTGTGCGTCCTGCCGGTATGGTAAATCTTATTACCGAAAAGAATCGTATCCGTTCTATGCTTGTGGATGCGGTCAAAAAGAATAAAGATGTCCGCTGGCATGAGCGTGGCGACTTTTTCAAGAATGGTAGTCTAGACCATGAATATGTGGATAACGTATTGTGGGCATGTGAGAGTATCCTAGCAGACGGTGGTACTCTGCCGACCATGTGGGCGTATACCCATATTTACGATAGTCGTTTGTCTATGGAACTTGGCAAGTATATAAATATGTATGCTAGTATCCATGACGGTGAGGATATGGTACAGGCTAAGGCTGCTGGTTTCAAACTGTTTGCATGGTGCGATAGTGATACTAAAATTGCACCGGTGCGTCCGCGTGGCAAGGCTAAAGCCGCAGCATGGCGAGCAGCGTTGCCGAAACTGGTTGTGCTGGAAGGTGAAAAGTTTATCACTTGCCCGGAAATCCGTCGTGGTCGTGGTGTTGTGACTTGCACTAAAACCAAAGATAGTGTACACTGTGATCTATGCCCGCGTGGCTTGGCTAATGTTCTTTTTCCGTCTCACTAAGGAATAATATGTCTAGTATTTACATTGGAACCTATAACGCTTCTGGAAGTAGTAACAGTTTCTACATTGTTCCAGGGAATAGGTTTGGCAAAAAGAGGATAGGGTTCAAAGAGTTTGAAAATATAGGCAAAGCCAAGTTTGCATATAAAGTTCAAAGCATTTTAGCAGAGAGGGATTTAGCCCCCAAAGTTTATGGTGAGGTTGGCCGAATTAGTTATGGTGGTGCTAATGGTTCGCCCATTGGTTTATCTGGTTATGGATACTTGACCGAAATTGCCAGACTAGTAGGGGATTGTGGTGACGAAGAGTGTGGGGGTGAATGTTATGATACTGGATGTTCTAATAGTACAGAGTTTTTGAATATTGTTAGTATGCTAGAGCATTATGGTTTGACATACACTGACTATCATAGGGCTAACTTTGGCTATGTTCGTCGTAACAAAAGAGATGTTATGGTTGTTATAGATGTTGGTATGGAAAGTTTTGATGACTGGGATACAGACATTTATGGTGACTACTATAGCGACGGTGGTTATGGTAGTGGTAACACCTGTAATTGTTCAGAGTGTCGAAGATATGCTAATATTGAAAGGTAATCATGTCAAAATATTATGTAAAATGTGGCACACTAGAACTAATTTATAGTTGTAATAAATCTCCCCATGATGCTGCTATGGATTGCGTATGGGAGACTAATGAGAATGATAAACTAGATGAACATTTTTATATTGATGAACGTGGATTTAGAGACTATATAAGTGCTGATGGATATACTAAAGTTTTACGCACAACCACTATTCTAAAAGATGCCGGGTGGAAACTAGAATGACCTAAACCCTTGCTGCTCCTACACTTAGGACGCGGCGGGCCGGCCGACCGAAACGTAAGTGCTTATCCCACAACCACTTAGGATTTTCTAAAGTTCTCGACCAAAGAACGCCGATAATAGAGTAGATCAGTAACAACGGAGAAAAATAGTATGATTCAGTGGGTAACAATTGTGCTGGGTATTTTGAGTTTTGTTTATACTGGCTATAAGGATTATTCCAATGGTCAGGTAAAAAACTTGTTGACAACCACACAACAAGGTGTAGAATATCGTAAAGCGTTGCCAGTAATGTATTGGCAAGTAGCGTTCGATCCTAATACTGGTAAGATTTATCACCTTCATAAAGACGGAAAATGGTATGACCAGCCGCCGCAAATTCGAGAATATACAAATCAAAACCAAGAAGCGTTGGGAATTAGCAACGGGTCATCGGGAGCATCGGGATACGGTTATGGACAATCGCCCCAAGCGTCAACGTACCCGTCGCGACATTGACAAAGGCTGGCGTGACGAGTATAATGTATAGTCCGCCCGCATAGTATAGTGGCTATTACAGTTGATTTGTAATCATCGGACGGGGGTTCGATTCCCTCTGTGGGCTTCCGGGATGGTGAAACGGTATCACAGAGGACTTTGGATCCTTTATTCTACGTTCAAATCGTAGTCCCGGAATTATTGCCCGATAGCACAATGGTAGTTGCAAGCGGCTGTTAACCGCTGGGTTCTAGGTTCGAGTCCTAGTCGGGCAGTTATATTTAGAGGTCAGGCAGATACTGTTTTGCTGCACCGCTTTGCTAAAGCGGGCCGGTGAAAGCCGGTCAGGGTTAGATTCCCTGGGCCTCTGTTTTTCTAAAGATAATGGTTGACAGATGCCGATAGATAGTGTATGATACTCGTATGGGGCGTTGCCGCCGGTAGTGGCAGTCACTCTTATAAGGTGAAAAAAAGGGAAGGTTCGACTCCTCCACGCCCTACTTTGATGTGACGGAGGCTGGCGCAGAGTTACGAAACAGGAATAGGAAACAGTAAACCCACCACAAAATAAACCTAAAGATTCCAACCTAAAGGTTTGTGGTTATGGCTACCCTGTCCTGTTTTTATGGCCCCATAGTATAGTGGTTAGTATACTGGGCTTTCATCCCAGAGACTGGAGTTCGATTCTCCATGGGGCTATAATGATAATTTGGGCTCGAAGCATTAGTAGTGATGCATCAGACTTTTAATCTGACGAACGGGGTGCATGTCCCTGCGGGCCTACTTGACAGTTGTGGTGGTTTGGTGTACAATGGTAACTAAGGAGAAAGATATGACTTATGACTATGAATATGATCGTATGGTTAATGATAGTGATGATCTATATGATCTGTATACCGAATCTGTTGACGACGACAGTGATAACTATGATGATGGATACGACTACACACAAGAGTACGACAACTATTACTTCAATGTAGCGGACGAGATTGTGGACGACGACAACTGATCTTTCTCTCTAACCGGGTCAACTTGGTGGGACAAGTATTCTTTCTTTTTCTCTTTATACTATTACGTTCAAATCGTAAGCCCGGTTTTGTTTTATGAATGTTCTAACAACTAAAATTGATGACTTTCGTAAAACTAGTGATGGTAAATATATCCAAGGTGCTAGCCATACTAGCATCGTTCTAAATCACAAGTTTAGAAATATGATAGTTATGGAGGCCGTTAGAAAGTTACGTCCTTATGATTTTGATGTTATTGTTGCTTGTGGCACTAGCGGACTGATAGTAGTTCCCCAAGTAGCAGAGATTCTTAATAGGCATATCCTAGTAGTAAGAAAGCATGGTGAAAAATGTTATTCAGAGTTCTCTACAGAAGGAGTTGCACCGCACCGTTATGTCATATTAGACGATTTAATTTGCTCTGGTAACACAGTTAAGCATATTAAACGTAGAATTAAAAATGAATATCCTTTCTCTAAATGTATAGGTATCTATTGCTACCTACCAAGTGAATGCTCGTACAAAGCCGATAGCGACGGGTCGTCTTTATGCGAGCGTGATCTTGGGGTGCCGCTCCTAAATACTTGCCAGCCAAGTACTTAGGGCGAAGCGGCCCGGCCCGCCGCGTCGTAAGTCCTTATTTCTCAACGGGTACGGCAATAAATTTTTTCGCAAGTTTGACCCTTGACTCTGCCGATACTAGTGGTATACTTGGCGTATAAGAGTTAAGAGTTCAGTATCACGAAAGGAAGATGATTATGCCTGCTGCTGTTGAAAAGATGATGTTTGTCGGTGCTACCCCGTGGCACGGCCTTGGTAATAAGGTCGAAGAGGGTATCACCGTTAGCGATGCGATGGTTTCTGCTGGTCTGGATTGGGAAGTTGGTTTGAAGGATTTGGTGACTATTGATGGTACTCCCGTTAATCATCGTGCTACTTATCGTAAGAGTGATGGTAGTATTCTGGGCGTTGTTGGACCTCGTTATACCCCACTCCAGAATAGTGATGCTTTCGATTGGTTCCAGCCGTTTCTGGACGCTGGCGAGTGTGGTCTGCATACCGCCGGTTCGCTCCACTTCGGTCAGAAGGTTTGGGTACTTGCCCAGTTGAATAGGGATAATAGCGAAATCGTCAAGGGTGACGAGGTTAGCAAGTTTATTCTGCTTTCCAATAGCCATGATGGTTCGACCGCTATTCGCGTCGGATATACTCCGATTCGTGTTGTGTGTGTGAATACTCTCGCATTTGCTCATTCCCATAAGGAAAGCAAGTTGCTTCGTATTCGCCATACTCGTTCCAGTAAGACCAATCTGGATAGTGTGCGTGATATTATGGACAATATTAATGCAGAGTTTGAGGCTACTGCCGAGCAGTATCGCTTTCTTGCCAGTAAGAGTTATAATCAGAAGGATGTTGAGGCTTATGTAAAGGTTGTTTTGGGTATCGAGAAGACTCCAGACGAGGATGTCAAAACTCGTACTCGCAATATTATTGAAGATATTATGGAGCGTATCGAAGGCTCAGAACAGTCAATGTCGGGAGTAAGAGGTACATATTGGGCTGCTTATAATGGATTCAACTCCTATCTGAACTATGTCAAGGGTCGCACGACCGATAATCGTCTCGACTCTCTTTGGTTCGGACAAAATGCAAATGACAATGTCAAAGCATTGAAGTTAGCAATGGAGTTTGCAAACGCAGTATAAAGATCTTATCCTTTCGTGGCGTGAACGAGGAAGCCGCTCTAGAAATAGGGCGGCTTTCTCTATTTGTGGTGTATATATTTATATAGCAATAATATGCAAACTATTAGGAATATAAAATGCCTAGATTTAAAAAGTTAGAATCATATTTAACAATAATAAAAGAAGATGGTAAAATTGATAATTATAAAGCGGTTATTTGTAAGTGTAGATGCGGTAATACTATTAGGTGTAAAAAAACACTAATTAATAGTGGAAGAAAAAAGTCTTGTGGGTGCATGATTAGTGAAACAGAATTTGTGTCTAAAAATATTATGAGAATGTATTGGTTTGCGGTTAAGGCAAACGCATTGAATAGAAATATAAAATTTGATATAAATCCAGAAGACTTAGAAGAAAAAATAACACAACAAAATTTTAAATGTGCTTTATCTGGTCTAGATATAACTCTTCCTTATTCTCATAGCGAGTTTTTAAAAGATAGAGAATGGACAGCATCTGTTGATAGAATAGATTCCAATAAAGCATATATAAAAGGTAATATACAGTTTGTTCATAAAGATATAAATAAGATGAAAATGAATCTAAGTGAACAGAAATTCTTTGAATACTGCAAAGCAGTCGTTGATCATCATTTGACGTAAACCCTTGATCCATAAGCACTTACATCAAACCGGGCCGCGAAAATTCATCCTAAGTATAAGAATACCAAGCACTTACGGCTAGTTCTAGGCAGATATCTCGTAACTCCAGTGTAGACAACGGGTTAGGATGCCGATATACTCTAGTAGGCGTAAGGTGTTGTGTGGTAAGGGTTTAGGAATAATTTCATAAAATGATGATTATAATCCTATCTTCTATATTGTCACCATTATCATTAGGTCAACTTTTATTGAGACCCATTCTCATGTACCACCTTATCCGGCCGGATCGCCGGTCATGCTGATAGTCAGCCATTTTTCGCGGTTCTTTGGCTTCTAATGATTCTAAGTTGTTATGAGCCAAGCACTTGCGTCAAGCATGGTTGTATGGTATACTATAGGTATAGACCGGGATTATAGTTTTTAATAGTCCTACCTAAACCTTCGGATTTGGCGGTCGTGGTGATAGTCAGCGAGATTTCAGGGTCCTTTAAATTATGCAGAAAAGAGAGTGAAAAATGTACGATATTTTATGGTATGGTTTTCTGGTTTGTGGATTTGTGTTCTTCCTATATACTCTTACTTGGAATGAGAATGTTTGAGATAGTGGAAATAATTTTGTTTTTAATTTTTGCCCTTATAGTAAGTAACAGGTGGTAATATGCCCAAATTTTTGGTAGAAATGAATTATGTAGTATCTTATGGTACTAAATTTGTTATAGAATCTGATGATAGTGAGATGGCTGATGATATTCTTCATAGTATGGATAGTGATATTTTAGAGAAAACTCTTCCATGGGCCTGTAATAATTATGAAAGTCCACTCATTCATAGTATAGCAGAAGTTAAGCATGAGGGTGATAATGTACTAATTAATAGTCATCCAGCATTTATGGTTGAATATAATAAGATCAAAAAGGAGATTTATGATGAGACTAGTCAAGGTTAGTATAGAGTTAGTGGTTCCTTTAACAGTACCTCCTAATCCTGAGAGTATCTGTGCTTATCTTAATGATATGTTATGGAATGATCCTGAATTTTTTAATGATTTTGGCCCCGAAAATATAGTAGAAGTTAGGGACTTAGAATGATTCAAAAGAATGCTACAGTAGCAGTACTACATGATAATAAGTTACTTCTTTTACGAAGAGGTTCTACTGCTCCATGGATGCCGGATAGATATTGTTTGCCCGGTGGTGCTGTAGAAGATAACGAAAGTTTAGTTCATGCTGCTAGTAGAGAATTATATGAAGAAACAAGAATAGTAGCATTACCCAAACATATGCAAAGCATAGAGATCAAATATAGCAACTATTCTAAATTAGTTTTTGTGACCCATGTAACTAGTAACAAAGTTGTTCTTAACTTTGAACATAGTGAAAGCGTTTGGGTTCATATTGGTGAAATTATGAAGTATAAAATTGTTCCGGGATTAAGTACTGTGGTATTAAGTCTTATTCATCACAAATATCTAAAATGAAATTTAGTTTTTCCAAATTAGTTTTTGAAACATTCTATATGCTTACTATACTAATAGTAGGAGTAGGTTCTGGACTATTAATTAGTAAAATGGGAGTTTATTATCTAGTCAGTAAAGCAGGATTTATTGATGGAATACTTAATAGTACCATGATGAATAGTGATGGATACTATGAAATTGTCCCACCTAATCCTTCGGATTTGCGCTAGTTGTTCATAGTCAGTCAAAAATAGAGGTTTATTATGCAAGAGAAAATTGTTCCAATTAATATTAGTAAGAATGAAGCATGGAAACTGTTGGATGCTATTGTGGCATACCAAAAAGATTATGCTTTAACTGGTCCTACTAATAAAATATTTGATAGTCTGGTTAAAAAATTGAATAGTATAACACAAAATTGAATCCCAGAAAATGGCCGAAGGTAGGTGAGTGAGAAAGTCGGCCAAGTTCTGGAACCCATTAGTATAATAAGGAGACTCAACAGACTGTCAATAGAAATTTCTTGGGCTCTAGGGATGTAGTAAAGAAGATAAGAGAATATATAACATCGCCCACTGCATCAATATTAATCTTAGTTTGTATTTTGTCAAGGTCTTAGGCTGTGTTAAGTCTAAGATTTTTTTATTTCTTATCACCTTGACCATGATGCTCTTTGACCTACTATGATATAGGTGAGTGAGGCAACAGTGAGTGAAAGAAATATACTACTTTTGATGAGAGATTTTTCTAGTCTCGCCTAAACATTTGGATTTGGTCGGATTGGTTGTAGTCAGCCATTTTTATAATCATAAGGAATGTTTAATGAAAAATATACTACTAGTATTAGTTCTGCTACTTTGTTATCATAAATCTTCTTATGCTCAAACTTTTATTCCTTATTCATATCCAGTAGTTAATACAATATTAATTAATCAACCAGTAGTTGTTCCACAAGTTCAAATGGTTCCAATTGTTACCATAGTTCCTGTTCCCACAATAGTTCAACCAGTAATAGTTCACCAACCAGTAGTAGTTATGCAAAAGAGATTTTGTTGTTTGCCTTGGTTTAATCAATATTATTATGGACAAGTTAGTCCCCCAGTTATAAGATACTAAGGAAAATACTCATGTTATACCATACCACAATAATTAAAGATAATCGGTGCATAGATTTATTATTAACAGAGGATGAAATAGTAAATGGTTTTGAAAGATCATTAAATCCCATTAATAAAACTTATATTAGTACTGATAAGTGTTGTTCTTGTTGGAGTGTGGAAAAACCACCCAAGTGTTCATTTTGGGGAAGAATATTAGGAACTTGCATGGAGTGTGATTCATGAATCTAGTTTCTAAAATATTAGGTTTTTGTAACAATAATGTTGCCAAAATTTTCTTTTTAACCCTTATTTTAATGGGTTTTAGTAAATTTATCATATTTTCTTCTGCACAATCATATAAAAACCAACAAAATACCCAACAAAAGCATCATTCATATCTAGAAAACTCTACAAATTCGGGCCGATAACACCAAATATCTTAAATAAAGTTATCAAATTGATTAAAATTCACTTATTATGTTAGCCCG
>Ga0172375_10010776_pt1 | contig 11780 bp, 8 predicted proteins | sample LakKiv1m_FD_114537 | JGI IMG/M metagenome (GOLD analysis project Ga0172375, IMG submission 114537) | Freshwater microbial communities from Kabuno Bay, South-Kivu, Congo - kab_092012_11.1m | ecosystem: Environmental > Aquatic > Freshwater > Lake | place: Democratic Republic of the Congo... | reverse complement strand
GCTCATCCGTGACCGATATCGTATTGCCGTCATAATGTTTATAAGCTTCAGAGATCTTCGCTTTTTTGATAAGCGCCCCGATAAGCGTTTGGAGACGGTCCATGGTCGGCCTGGACCCGTCGGCTTGCGATGAGATCACGTTAACATTCTGCTCCTGGACAAGGTTGGCGGTAAAGTCATTTAGCGCGCTAGAAATTTCCTGAGACACTCCACTTTCTACCCCTAATTCCTCCAAAAATGCGCTGATCCCGGCGCTTAAAATATCTTCAATATCGCGCGGGGTATTATAGAATTTGCCGGTGAACGTGTGATAGGCGATAACGACCGCCCATTCGGCCAGTTCCCTGCCGATCAGGTAATCTACGTAGTCCCGGGCCTCTATACTTCGCACATGCGCAAAGTCGGCGAGCCCGGATAAACGGATATTGGAGTAAGCGGCGCGCCCTTTTAATCCTTCGAGCCGTCCGACCGGTTCGTAATTCCAGCGCCATGGCCGGTTCGTATCTGTCTCGTGCGTGAATGGGGAGAGCGACGTGTGGACATACCCTGCCTTAAAAAGCCGGGCGATCTGCCTGGCAGAATTGCCGGCGCATGACAACATCGTCCCTTTGTCGAAAATATTTTCTGGGTAAGTGAAGTAGTTCTTGTTAACGCGATACGCTATCGCAGACGGGGTATCAGCGCACGCCTCTAAATTCAGCTTCGCGGGGTCACCCTCGTAATTGAAAACAAATCTGCCGCCTTTTACTCTAAGCGGCGTTGGAACATCCAGCCCTTTGGCTTGAAGTTCCTCCATCATCCTGGCTTCCTCTTCCAGATCGGCATCCGTTTCAGCCGACCCGCGTTTTCTGAACTTGAAAGCTATAACCTGATCATCAGGAAGCCCTATATCGCATACCGCTGTCCTATAATGCCAATTTTCAGGCGTTAGTTCCGGGATCCTGTCTAAAGCCTTGGTTATTTCATCCTGGGCAAGCCCGGATGTCTCTGGCGCGGGACTTTTTGCCTCTCCCTTATAGCCCTTCGGCACGACTTTTACTGCATATCGTCCATCGACCAGCCATTCATAACCGATGAGCTTTTTTGACGCGGGACTGCCGGAAGGAGCGACCTGAATAATGTAGTTTTTTTTGCCGTCGTTATACGGGATCTCTATGAGACCCGTATCAGGATCGTACTGCACGCGGTCCAGATCCACACCTTGCGTGAACGGCCCGCCATTCTTGGCTACCAGCTCTTCTTCTTTTCTTATGACGTCGGCCAGGTACTTAAGATGGTCCCGCCCGTCAAAAGCGCCGCTTAAAAGAAAATCGGCGATAGTCTCGACCGCGAAGACCAGGCGGACATTATTTAAGATAGATCCCCGGAATTTCTGCTGGAATATGCTTTCAGGGGCCAAAGTAGAGTTGTTTTGCGTATAACCATCAGGGTTCGCCCACGAAATATCGCCGGCGAGCATCGTGACCGCGACAAGTATTGATATAATCTTAATATATATATTGTTTCGTTTATACATACGATGGAATATACATTATTTAGGTGATAATTAGGTAATAGGAAGGTAATAAGAATGTCAAAAGACTGTAGCAAAGAAGACTGACGGGTAGGGGCGAATGTCGCAATATTGTAGGGGCGAATAATTATTCGCCCCTACTAAAATTCGTATTTAACCCCGGCCTTGAGCCATCCGCCTTCGCCCTGCGCCGACTCATCACCGGTCGGGCTTCGGCGGGATCCTGCTAGAACTCATACTTTACCCCGGCCTTGAGCCATATCCCTGGCATGCGCACAGACCCGACCTCGGTATAGTCGGTATTGGTGAGATTCTCGCCTTCGAAATATAAGCGCGTCTTCATGCGTTTAAGATCTATGTCTTTATATATCTCTGTGTTCACAAGGAGATACGGAGTGGTATCGATGCGCCGTTTGAATTCTAAGCTTACTCTCTGCATGATGCCGCCGAACAACTCAAACTCGAACCAGCAGACAAGATTATGTTTCAGATAATTCAGCACATACTTTGAAGTAACAGCCTGGTGCTCGAACGATTGTATATATCCATATTTTACCTCGATCTTTTTCAGGCCATCCAAAGGTGTGATCTTACAGGGTTCTATATAAGACGTGAGCTCGAATCCGTAAACGTCGAACTTTCCGATATTCCCGGCAAGCCATACTTTTGAGGTCCCTTGCCTGGTCCAGTCTATGACATTATCCGTAAACCTTATGAATCCCGTCAGGCTCGCGCCGGAATGGTCGTTCTTAAGGTCCCCTCCGGCCTCATACGACCATGCGGTCTCGGATCTCAGAGCCGGATTTCCTGTATTAGCGGGGCTTGTGGAATAAAGTTCGGTAAAACTCGGCGCGCGGAACGAACGGCCTATCGAAGAGCGGAGTTTTGCCGTCGGAGACAATTCCAGGCTGACGCCTGCGCTCGGGTTAAGTTCCCATCCGAAACTCGAATAATGGTCAGCCCGCACACCTGTCTGGATGCCCCAGGGATCAGGCAATATCACGCTTTCCAAAAATACCGCCTGCCGGTCGCGCGCATGGTTACCGAGCGACGTAGAATGTATCTCTTCCCTGGCCAGGTCTGTCCCGTAAGCGATCCGCCCGAGCGGCATGTCCATAGAAACGCTCAGCTCTGTCCCGTAAATATAATTTTTATGGAAATTGTTAGAGAAGTCGGGGACATTCCTGTCGAGGATAAAATGGTCCCAATGCCTGCGGAAATACGCTACCGGCCGTATAGTAACGTCCCCTGCGGAATACCCGGTATCGAGCTTAAAAAAACGCGTGTCCGTATGCTCTTCTTCATTATTGTATACATCAGAATAGAAGCTGTCCGCGCCGAAATCTTTTTTAAGATATCCGAATAAAAAATCCGCGTAAGCTGCCTCAGTTTCTATCCTGGAATTGACAGTCGCCGCGAAACGGTCGAACTCGGTCTCAGGCATGTATCCGCTCGAGCCCGCCCGCTCGACCGATACCCGGTTCTTAAGCAGAGAGACGGGCAGGTCTACGGAAACAGCCGCATCAGAATAATCATAGCTCCCGCCTTCGGCTTTTGCGATGATACCGCTCTTCATGGACAGGGGCCTGGTAATAACGTTGACCGTCCCGCCCATCCCTGATGAGCCGGCATATGCCGACGAGGGGCCGTACACAACGTCGATATCCCGCACATCAAGGCTGGTCAACGGTATATCTGAGCTGAAGTGGCCTGTCTGGGGGTCGTTCACGCGCGTCCCGTCAAGAAGCACCATCGTCTCCTCAAAAGGCGCGCCGCGCATACTGATATCGTTCTGGACCCCGTTCGGTCCGCGGGCCCGGCTGTCTACAAGGGAATTGTCGAAGTAGAGGGAGTTGTCCTGATCAAGACTTCGGGTCGATCTGCCCTCTGACTGGTCTAAGATATGGCTCGCGGTCACTGTTACCGGCTGGATAGTTATAGGATCATCGTCGGGAAAGGCAGGATACGCCATTACGCCCAGACTGATAAAAACGGCCGCGAAGATACGCTCGTTCCCCATAGCGGTCTAATATACTACGGGGCCGGGACATTGTCAACCAGTAATAGGCTATGTGGTTTACAATACCCCTCGTCTGGCGGAAGAGTTATTTCTGCGGCTTATCGTCGTCTTTCCCGGCCTTCTTGAACTCGTTTATGGCCTTACCCAGCGCTTTTCCTATTTCAGGAAGCCTGGCTGCCCCGAATATCAGGAGGACTATGATCAATATGACAACAAGCTCGCCTATACCTATCCTACCCATGACTGACCTCCCTTGAATAAAGAACATGTAAAAGTTTATACACAGGTCCCGGCCGGCCCTTCCCCACCCGGTATCTGCCTATTCGGACCACGGGCACGAGCTCATTCGTCGAGTTCGTCAAAAAGACCTCATCCGCGCCCATGAGCATCTTAAATGATATGTTTTTTTCCAGACAATCGTTCTCGAGGTATCTGCCTATGAGCGCTATGACCGCTCCGCGCGTCACTCCAGGTAACAGCCCGGCGGACGGAGGCGTCGTATAGATAACGCCTTTTTTCACTATGAAAACATTGGATGTGGCGCCTTCTGTCACAACATCTTTACTGTTCAGGAATACCGGCTCGTAAAAACCGCCGGCCCGGACCTCTGCCCTGGCCAAAATATTATCAAGATAGTTCAGGCTCTTTACCCGGACAGTGAACGACTCCTCGTTCCTCCTGATACAGGGTATAGAGACGCTCACGCCTTTCTCATATAACTTTTTTTCAGGCGGATCGAACCGGCTGACATATATAATGACCGTCGGCTTGGCGCTGGCAGGGATATCCACGCCCATCCGCCCCTGGCCGCGCGTCACTATGATTTTCACATAAGCGTCCGTTAGGCCGTTCTTTCTCAACGCAGCGTAAACCAGTTCCCCGATCTTTTTCCTGCTGTACGGTAAAGCGACGTTAACGATCTTAAGCGATATCCAAAGGCGCGCTATATGCTCTTCTATTTTAAAAACTTTCCCGCCGTAGGAGCGCATCGTCTCAAAAACCCCGTCGCCGTACAGGAACCCTCTGTCGGTTACAGGCACAACCGCCTTATCAGAGCGGACGAACTTACCATTAATGAATATTAAACCCTTCATATCGCCTCCTCATGCATCATACCACATTTCAGCGCAGTAAAAAAGGCTTTAGCTTTAAGGAGCGTCTCGTCGTATTCTGCCGCCGGGTCAGAATCGTATACGATCCCTCCTCCGGAGCCGAAATAAAGTTCCCCGTCCTTATGGACGAATGTCCTGATCGCTATCGATGTGTCCATGTCCCCGTTAAAAGAGATGTACCCGATGCTGCCCGTATAGACACCGCGCTTTATGCCCTCCAGCTCGTCTATGATCTCCATCGCGCGGATCTTTGGCGCGCCTGTGATAGAGCCTCCGGGAAAGCATTTCATAAGGGCTTCTACGGGGCTTAATCCGCTTTTCAGCCTGCCCTCTACGGTAGAAGTCAGATGAAAGACCGTAGGGAATTCTTCGCATTTTAAGAGATCGCCTGCTCGGACACTGCCGAATTCGCATATCCTGCCCAGGTCGTTCCTCTGGAGATCAACGATCATGATGTTCTCCGCCCTATCCTTAACGCTGGACAAAAGCTCGTCCCGGTTACGGACATCCCCGGCCTTGTCCAGGCCTCGCGGCCTTGTCCCTTTTATAGGGCGCGTCTGGACATGCCCGTTATCTATTTTCATGAACCTTTCAGGCGACATACTGCCGATCTGGATGCCGCCAAAATTAAGATACGCCGCGAACGGCGCGGGGTTCACTTTTCGCGCGATGCCGTAGAGATCGCACGGGTGTCCGTCCAGCCTTGTAGAGAACCGCTGCGAGATATTAGCCTGATAGATATCGCCCTTCCTGATATATCTCTGCGCCTTCCTGACAGTCTTTATATATTCACCCCTGGTAAAATTGGATACCGGCTCCGAAGTAAAGACCTTAGCGCAAAGCGGCCGGATACCGGCGCCCGACAATCTGTCCTTTAAGGCGGCCGTCCTCGCCTTCGCGCGCAAAAGCGCGGCAGGGCCGGTTTCGGGCAGCCCCGACGAAACGATATATGAACGGTCCGTCAGATGGTCGAAAACAAGGATACGATCGTAAAAACCCACGTCGAAAAGAGGAAGGCCCGTATCATCAACGCTGTTCTGCGGCAGTATTTCGACGGAATCTTTAAGGTCGTACGAGAACCACCCTACAGCTCCGCCCCAGAACGGGAATTCCCCCGCGCGGAAGTTCCGGCGGTATTTCAGCATGAAGGCGTCCAATACGGAAAAGGGATTCCCTTTAAAAGTTTTTTTCCACCCCTGAAGGTCCACGTTCGTCTCATCAGGCGAGACGGCCGTCATAGTAAGGAACGGCTCCACGCCGACAAAAGAAAATCGCCCGAAGCATTCCGTGTCCATGCCGCTGTCCAGGATAAAGCTGTACGGCTCATCCCTGAACGCCCTGTAAATATCGAACGCTGTTTTGCCGGTATTGATAATTTCGATCAGTGGGTCCATATTGATCTGCGGTTTAGAAGATAAAGACCGCCGCGGCCGTAACGGTCGAGTACCGGCCGTCAGGGGACACGACCGCCGATTGCGTGACGTTGGAGGTCCGTATGATCTTATCGCTGATACGGAACTCCTGTTTTTTCTCATCCCAATCCTCTTTTTCGTCGATCTCCACCCCGAAGGTGGAGGCCAGCATGCTTACGGCAAGATCTTCAGCGATGTCTCCGGAAACTTTCTCGTTTTCTCCGAAGGCATGGTGCTCGCTTAAGTATCCGTAAGCATTAGGATCTGCCGGCACGGCGCATCCGATCGAGGCCGCGATCAGGCGGTGCGGCTCGTTGGACGAACAGCGCGACATGACCACAAAGGTGAGCATTCCGGGGACAAGCTCTTTCATTCCTTCATTCCTGGAAACGACCCTGCATTCAGGCGGCAGGATGCTCGAGACCCTGACGAGGTTGCATTTTTCTATTCCTGCATCGCGAAGCGAAAGCTCGAAAGACCGCAGCTCGGCCTTGTGTATGCCGACGCCTTTGGTGAAAAACATTTTTTTCGGGACAAGCAGCCTTTTTCTAGAGACGAGTATCATAATGGTCCTCCTGTCTTGCCGCTTTACTCGGCCTTTCTCCGTCCGCCGAAGAACGCGTACCCCAAGATCCGGTATATTAATTTCGCGGTGGTGAAATCAGGGCCTTTCACGCCGTCTATAGGCATCAGCTCGACGACGTCGAACCCGACGATATGTTTGACCTTGGCTACCATCCTGATAAGCTCGCAAAGCTCGTACCAGCCGAGCCCTCCGGGCTCAGGCGTACCGGTCGAAGGCATGATCGACGGATCGAAGACATCCACATCAAGGCTGATATAGACATCGTCCGTAAGCGCGCGCGTGACATTTTCTTTCCACAAGGCCATGTCAAGGATGTCGTACACATCGAAGGTCTTAAGCCCGGGTGGATTCGTCCCCATAAAATCGTGTTCTTCTTTTGAAAGCGATCTGGTCCCTACCTGCACTACAGGGCAATGCTCGAGAAACCGCCTCGCCGCGCAGGCGTGGCTGTATTTTGTCCCGTCGTACTCATCCCTAAGGTCATGGTGGGCGTCAAAATGCAGCACGGACAGGTTCTTATAGATCTCAGAAACCGCGCGGACCGCTCCGACGCTGACAGTATGCTCGCCGCCTATAAGCACGGGAAATTTTTCAGCTTTGCAGACATCCGAGACATCTTCTTTTACTTTATGGACCATCTGCTCCGGAGAAAGCCCGTCCACAGGCATAGGCAGCTGCGTATAGATGCCTATCTTATGCGTTTCGGTCTTTAATTCGTCGTCGAATGTCTCGAGGTATCCTGACGCCTCAAGGATAGCGGCAGGCCCGTTCCTTGTCCCCTTTTGGTAAGATGCGGTAAGATCGTAAGGGCATTGCAGGATCACGACTTTGGATTTTTTGTACTGGGCGTACTCCGGCTTGATCTGTTTTCCGCCGAACCGTTTTTCCAGGACTTCGTATTCCATATTAAATACTGAGCGCTTTAAGTTTCTCGACGCGGTCCGCGATAGGAGGATGTGTAGAGAAAAGATTGGCGATGGCATTGCCGCGGAACGGGTTTACTATGAACAAATGCGCCGTCTGCGGGTTCGCGTTAAGTTGAAAATGACGCGACGCCGAATCGAGTTTTTGAAGAGCTGATATAAGCCCGAGCTTGCTGTGCGCTATCATGGCGCCCCGGGTATCGGCCCCGTATTCCCTGGAGCGCGATATCGCCAGCTGTATTATAAGCGCCGCTATAGGCGCGATAATGGATAACGCTATAAGAGAAATACCGTTCCCTGACCCTTCTCTGCGGTCATCCCGCGAGCCTCCGCCGAATATCGCGGCCCAGCGCGCCATGTCCGCGAGCATCATGATCGCGCCCGCTATAGCCGCGGTTACGGTCATTATAAGGGTGTCCCTGTTCTTGACGTGAGCAAGCTCATGGGCGAGGACGCCTTTAAGTTCGCTCTCTTCCAACAGGCCCAGGATCCCTTTTGTGACACAAACACAAGCGTGCTTTGGGTCGCGGCCGGTCGCGAACGCGTTAGGCGCGCCGTTATCGATCATAAAAATTTTCGGCATAGGAAGGCCGGCTGACGCGGTCAGGCTTCCGACTATTTGATAAAGAGCGGGATATTCTGCCTTCTGGACCTCTTTGGCCCCGTACATGGCAAGCACGATCTTGTCGCTGAACCAGTAGCTTATACCGTTCATGGCCAGCGCCACGGCAAACGCCACCATCGCGCCCTGCCTGCCGCCTAAAAGCCCGCCGATCCAGACCAAAAGAAGCGTTAACACTATCAGCAATATGCCTGTCTTTAAATAATTCATGAAATTATGATATCACAAATCAAGTTTTAGTCAAATATTTTACGGGTACATATTATTTCATTGACGTCCGATTTACTTGTATCGTATAATGTCTGCAAATTCACAATCCACAAAAGGGGGGTATTCATGATAAAAAAGCTGTGCATCGCTGTTGCGGCTCTCATAGTGATCTCTTCCTACCTGATAATCCCTGAAAAAGCGTTCGCCGGAGCGTGGACCACGCCAAAGAATCAGTGGTATACCGAATTTTATAATAAATACAGCGTGTCGGACTCGAAATTCAACAGCAATTGGCAGCGCCAGAAGCTGGGCTGGGACGATACATTTAAAATAGATAAAGGCGCGAAATCTTACACCTATGATTTCGCCTGGAAGAACGAGTACGGTCTTGCCGACTGGTTCGATGTCTTGTTGAACCTGCCCTTTGAATTCGCGACATACAAGGAATTCTATAGGCCTTCTTCCTGGGGCCCTTATACAGTAAAAAGCCATGACATTAAAGGTATTGAAATAGGCGGCAAGGTGCGGCTTACGCAGGAGCCTATGGTCGTCAGCTTCCAGATGCTCGGGAATATAGGGCACCCTGAGGCTGAAAAAATAGCCCCGGCTGTCGACAAAGGGGATTCAAGGATCGAATTACGCATGCTGCTCGGCAAAAGTTATAAAGTAGGGCGGATGTCCGCATATTCAGGCTTTGAGTCAGGATACAGGTTCCGCAGCTTCGAAAAGGTCGCCAATGATATACCGGTCTTCTTCGAAACAGGCGTTGTCCTGCTGGACTGGTTAATGGTACAAGGTGAATTGGATAACTGGTTCTCTGTGCCAAGCAACGACGGTACCGGAGAAAGTTACGGCATAGCTCGCGTAGGCCTCATCTATAGCCCTACCGGTAAGTTCAACCAGTTCCGAAGCGCGAAAAGTTTTGTCAACATTGGTTTCCAGGGCGGCTGGACAGTATGGGGCAGAAATACCAATGCCGGCTGGGAGATGGTAGGCAAGATCTCTACACAATTCGACGTGATCGATCTTGTCGAAGCCATCAGCACGCGGAATCACGAGAACACCCGCGACATATCGCATACCAATAAATTCTTATCAGATCATAAGAATGACCGCACGGTCACGCATAATTAAATCGCAAACGCAAAAATAGAACAGGCCCGGGATATCCCGGGCCTGTTCTATTTTGTTCTTATTCTTCCTATCTATTTAGTCAGTAACTGCGGCTCGAGCTTTGTCGCCAACTGGCCTGTGACCGTTATGCCGGCCTGCTGCGCCTTCTGGTTCAAAAGCTGCGTCTGGATATCGATCGTACCGGCTGTATCGGTATTTGTATTTGTCGTATCATTAGTTGCCGCGTTATTGGTCGTGTCGCCGGTTGTACCTGTACCGCTGCCGCTTGCCCTAAGTCCAGCTGCCATGAACCCTGACCCGCCCGAAGGCTCTGACCACGGCATGTCCGCGGGCATATTGCTTGGTAACTGCGGATATGCTATCGGATTCCCGTTCGGGGCATCATATACAGGCGGCTGGGCTGTCGCGCCTGCGTAGTAGTAATTCCACCAGTTGTTCCACGGATCATTCTGATTAGGCAGACCGTAGAGATACCACGCGTTCGACTGCGTATCATGTTTTATGACCGCAGCGCTTTGCGTCGGAGTATACCACGTCGACCCGATCTTAACAGATACAGGCTGATAGAACCACCACAATTCCTGGTGCGACGCAGGGTCATAATCATAGATCGGCTTCGCGAAGTTCCCCTGGAACTCCGTTACCCTGCCGCTATAGATCTTGCGCACGCCGGTGACCGTGGACCCGCTATAGAAGTAGTTATACGTGGCCGTCAGAGCGCCGACGGAATTATACTCATCGCGCACTGCGTCCTTATCGGTCCCGGTCCAGTACGCCCTGTAAACCCATAACGTACCGTTCGATTCAAGCTTCGATCTCATGCGGCCGATGCCGGTGCCGTTATAGTTCTCGTCATAATACTTATACGTTTCAGCGCCGGCGATCTCTTTCTTATAGATCCTGCCCGAGGTCTGATAGTTCGTAAAAGTAATACGCAGCGTCGAAAGGATCGGGTTATTCGGGTCAGCATAGTCAGCGACAGAATAACCGGTCTTTGTGCGAATGTTATTCGTACCGCTGAAATATGTGTATGAGTAGCCCTTTGCCCCGTCCCCATCCGCTACCGCAAGCACCTGTTTGTCCACGCGGCCATACCCCTGCGAGCTCCAGTTCTCATTGATGAAGTGGTAATAAACATTACCTGACCCGTCCTGGGTAGTTACGGTCTTGGACTGCATAAAGCCGGTGTTGGCATAATACGTGTACTTGGTCGCCAACTGGCCTGCCGCGTCATATTCATAACTAACCAGAGGGGTTGTGAGATTTATACTGTGAGCGTTGGAGTAATCCGCAGCCGCGTAGCAGATCTTCTTCTTCACCACGTTGGTGCCGGCGTAATACTCGTAATAATACCCTATGGCCCCATCCGTATCAGCTGAGCCCCTCACTTGTTTATCGAGCCTGCCGTAACCCTGGCTGTTAAAGTTCTCGTTCATGAAGTGGTAATAGACATTACCGCCCGCATCCGCAGGGTTCAACGTCTTCGATTCCATAAGGTTCGTCGCGTCGTTATAATACGTATACTTTGTCGTAAGGTTCCCGCCTGCATCATACTCGTATGTCACAAGCGCCCTTGACAATGACGGGTTCCTTGGATCCGAGTAATCAGCAATAGCGTAACCGATCTTCTTCTTTACGACAATAGATCCGGCGTAGTATTCGTAAGAATACGCGATCACGCCGTCGGCATCCGCAACCGCCGATATCTGCTTATCCACGCGGCCGTAATCATCCGCAGTATTAGTCGGCGTTCCGTTATTATTGAACGGCTCGTTCATGTAGTGATAATAAACGTTGCCGCCCGCATCCGCAGTTGCCATCGTCTTGGATTCCACGAGGTTCGCCGCGTCGCTGTAATATGTATACCTTGTCGAAAGGACGCCGTTAGAATCAAACTCATAGATAACCTTTATTGAGCTCATGAGCGGATTCTTCGGATCGGCGTAATTAGCCGAGGCGTAAACGATCTTCTTACTTACGGTCAGGGTAGTGCCGTAATACTCGTAGTAATACCCTACCGCGCCGTCTGCGTCCGCTGCGGCAAGCACCTGCCTGTCAACGCGTCCGTAACCTTGAGAATTAAAATTCTCGTTTATGTAATGGTAATAGACATTCCCGCTCCCGTCCGCGGCGGCAAGTGTCTTCGATTCCATCAGGTTAGTCGCATCTCCATAATAGGTATACTTGGTCACAAGCTGTCCGCTGGCATCATATTCGTATTTCACCAGATACGTGGCGAAGGACGGAT
>Ga0172375_10010774_pt1 | contig 11783 bp, 16 predicted proteins | sample LakKiv1m_FD_114537 | JGI IMG/M metagenome (GOLD analysis project Ga0172375, IMG submission 114537) | Freshwater microbial communities from Kabuno Bay, South-Kivu, Congo - kab_092012_11.1m | ecosystem: Environmental > Aquatic > Freshwater > Lake | place: Democratic Republic of the Congo... | reverse complement strand
TTTCATTTCGACCTCTTAAATAGATAATTTTGTTGCTTGACATAACCCATATCTAACACCCAATACTTTTCGAGTGGAAAACTAAACTTTTGACCAAACGCTTGAAATTGCTCTGGCGAGAACAACTGATAATTATGAGCTTTCCAAATCCAGCTAAAATCAGGCTCGGATAACATGATGTACTTTTTAGATACTCGACAGAACTCGGCAAAAGCTAAGGTAGGTGAAAGAGCTTGCTTAAAACAATCTTTACAGTAAACCATATCGAACTCTTTATTCTTAAATGGCATAAAGTGCATATCAACATCTCGTGCGTCCAGTCCTTTGGCTCTTATTCGAGCGTTCTCCTTCTTATTAACTTGAATACCTATTGCCTTAAAACCTTTAGCGTTAAACTCGGATATTTCTGTGCCATCACCGCATCCCACTACTAATACTTTTTTTACTCCTTTTGGTGTTTCCGACACTAGGTGCTGGATTTGCTTTATCTGATCGATACTAGGCACATCTTCTTAATCAGATATATCTAATACTAAGTCCCATTTTTCCTGTAAGGTCATTCCACCAAGATTCTTTAATAGTTCTATTTTTTCTGCTTCAGTTCGCACAAAACCTCCTCTAAACACTCATCGACTGATCGTGAAGTGTCTATTTTAATTCCTTGTCCGGTATATTGACCCCAAAATTGTAAGTATGAAGATAATGTCGGTCTATTGGGAGCGTGTTCACGAGCTAATTTCTCGCAATCTCTTTTCCAAGAGGTCTCTGGATCAACAACACACCAAAACTTTAAATCTGCATCAATGTATGGGCTTGTAGATACCATTATTGCGATAGGAGCCGCACAAACTTCGACTATCTTTGCGATTTGTTCGTTGTTAAGCCTCTTTATAACCTCGTCATCCAAATAAACAGTTTCAAGCCCTTTGTGCTCGAGGGTTAAATGAAGTTTGTAAGCTAGTGTTGACTTACCGCTGGAAGGGACACCGTTAAATAACAAGATCATTTTTAACCTCCTCTAATTCAATGTCCAATTCTTTCATATAACCTTTAAAGTCAGACCATAAATTAGGATGTATTCTTATTGTGTAAACTTCCCCGTATTTGGGGTGAGTTTCCTTAATGTATGAGTAACAATCACGCATAGCGAGTTATCTTTTCTTTCTTCCTGTTATCTAAATACTTTTGATCTTCTTCTGTTTTTCCTTTAGCAAGCAGTGAAGTGTTAAACATATGCTCTACTCGTATGTTCTCTAAGTAACAAAGAGCATATCCTGCATTGCGGCAATGTTGCGAGAATATCCAGTCCTGTTCTCCGTGTAAAAAGTCGTTTTCTCCCCATCTAAAGTTGTCGTACGCCCTTGAAGCAGTAGCGATACAAGCACCGCCTAAATGTTCGGTAATTCCTACATAGTGCTTACCTATAAATCCGTCTTTTACACGAGGCCAGCCGCCTGGGTGGTCTATGAGTCCTTCGATGTAAGGCGATAGTGCTAAGCCCCTTGAACACTCAAATATCTCAACGATTGATTCTAACCAGTTATTAGTCAAGAACTCTAGGTCATTGTCAACTTTAATTACTACATCGTAACTCTTACCTATTTTGTCAAGTAAATAGTTAGAACCTTTTGAGATTCCTAAATTCTTATTCTCGGTAAATAGTTTAAGATTGTATTCTTTTTCCTTGTCGCATAACCAAGTCCAGGTATTGTCGGTTGATCCTTGATCTAATACATAATGATCGAATGGATACTTTGTCGTTCTTCTCATCGTGTCGAAAGTGGTTTGAGTGTAAGGCAATCGGTTATATGTAAGAGTGTAAACCGCTACTTTCAACTTAGGTCGTTCTCCTACGATGGTTTTATCGGGCCATAATTTGCAGTTCTGTATCGAAAACCCCCTAACAGCGTCCATTGCCTTCTCTCTACAAGCTGGGTCAGGATCGCATAGCCCTTTTTCGTACTTTTTAACTGCTAGTTGAGACTTTTTAACGTTATTATCCGAATGAACATAATAATCGGTAATTATAAGTGGAACTCGTCTAAAACTAGCTCCGTTTTTGGCCATTCTTACCCATAAATTGTAATCAGCGAAGTATTGTAAACTCTCGTCCCAACCGCCAACCTTTAAAATCTCTGATTTATCACATAAAACATCTGAAGTGTCAATGTAATTGCCTTTTGAAAGCAAAGAAAGCGAAAATTCAGAAGTTTCAGCCGCTAATTGAGAAGGAAAGTTACCATCTTCGTCAACAACCCATCTATCTCCATAAACTACATTAACACCTGATTTCTTTTTGGCTTGATATAGGGCTTGTAAGTGGTCTTTCCTCATAAAATTGTCTGCATCGAGGTATGCAATCAGGTCATATTTGGCCTTTAAAGTACCTTCGTTTTTAGGCCTAGTGTGTTGACCAAAGTTCTCTTTTCTGTGTAAGTAAACAATTCTATCGTCTTTAGGCAACTTATCTTTAATATTCTCGCCTCCGTCCTGAACCACAATCACCTCGAACTCCTTAAATGACTGGTTTAAAACACTAGGCAACGCACGATTCAATAGTCTTTCGGTATATTTATCGTGGTTTGTAATAATTACGCTAACAGACATAGTATTTCCTTTCTTCGGTTATGTGGCATTTTTTACATAACGCTATTAAGTTATTCAGAGAGTTATCTCCTGTTTGTCTGTATGGAATTTTATGGTGGGCAACTAAATGATTCTTCGACCCACATATTTTGCACCCCTTATCTCTTTCTATCACTAACTGGCGTAATTCTCTCCACCATTTCAAACCAAAGTGTCTTTTTGTGGTTATCTTAAAATCACCGTATTCAGTTCTGTTGCTCTCATATTTACAATCCAAAGAACAAAATAATGCTTTCCCTTCTCTCGATTTTATGGTGACAAAAGTTTTGCCACACTGTTTGCAAATAACATCAATTTTCTCACTCCATCTAGGATTTGATTCCCCCATCATTTTTCCTTTCCGAGAGTAACTTATTTTGTCTTTCATATATTGTGGTAAGGTTTTCCCCAGCCAATATTTGTTGTCCAATTTAGCCCAGTAACAACTTTTAGAACAATATTTTCTATTTTGGCTCTTCCAATTATAAAACGATTTGCCACAATTCAGACATTTTATCTCTATTTTCATTTAACCTCCTCAAAATTACCTTTATTTACTATCCCTTTAGTTAATAAGAACCTTGACGCTACCGATACAGCGTTTTTAATCGCTTCTACAACTACCTTAGTTGAATCAATAATCCCGCTATCTATTAAATCAACTACCTCGCCAGTGTTGGCGTTTATTCCTTTGCCGTACCCGTAGGATTTGAATTTAATACCTGCATTTTTACAAATAGTCTTGGCTGGTTTTTGTAGCGCCTTTAGGAGTATCTTTTCCTCGTAATTACTAGGATCAATAGCATAATAATAGGCGTTTCCCGCCCCTGGCACATATCCCATCTCTAAAGCCGAAGCGGTAGCTTTAACTGCATCCTCTACCCTTAGAAACATATCGTTTCGTTCTATGTCTGTTTGACCGCCAACTTCTATAATACCGACACGACCCTTTATATTGGCTAGTGCATCTTTGTCGTCTGCGTAATACTCTTCTCGCTTAGAAGTGTCTCCATCTCCTGATATGGTTAAAATTCTGTCTTTTATTTGAACTTTACTTGCTGTACCACTCTTCTTATCCAAAAGATCAGCCCCGACAATAGCGGCAATATCTTGTAACTCGTTTTTATGCGCTTCGACAGGTACGACCGTTACAATTCCTTTGTTAAAATTGACGATACAATTTGACAGAGCAATGTTGTCTATCTTTTCACATACTAAGAGTGCTTCTTTATTCTTTGATTGGATTGCTTCTTCAAGAATAGGGACGATTTCTTCTCCGTTTACATTCCCATCAACCACAATTACAGGGCAATCCCCTAAAAATATGTTCCCATTGTTAAAGTATTGCTGATTAGGGAGTTTTATCATACAAGAATAACCTTTTTGGATTTTGTAATCTATGCTGTCCCTATTTACCTTTTCGACTATAATGTCATCGCTTTTTATCTGCCTATAGATGTCCTCTATCATTTCACCTATCTTTTCGCTCTTAGAAGCGATCTGAGCGATTTGTTTCACCTTCGTTGGAGACATTTTCTTAACAGAATGGCTAAGTATGTTTGAAACTGCAACATCTGAGGCTTTATTGAGTTCGTCAACATCAACTCTGCCTTTAGAAAGTCCGATTATCTCGCTTGCGATTATGATTGAAGTGGTCGTACCATCCCCGCTACTATCGTTAGTTGACTGCGCTGCTTCTCTTATCATTTCAACGCCAGCATTTATTACAGGGTCATCTGATTTGACGCTATTGGCAATGGTTACGCCATCGTTGGTCGTCAATAACGGATCGGTTATGACAACATTGTTTCCTTTGGGGCCTAAAGTACACTCTACTGCTTTGTTCAATAGTCTAACGCCTCTAATCATTTGACCTCCTTAGCGAGTACATCGCTCTCAAATACTAAATGTAGCATTTTGTCGTCTTTGCCTAGTGGGTCTTTTCCTGGGATAACTATATTGTTGCCTGAAAAGTAGTTGTAAAGGACTACATCTTTTACTTTAATCTTGGTGATTTCGTCTCCCACTCCGACAACATTGGCTTTAGTTACCATCAAATCTTGACGTATTTCCTCATTGTTTTGAAGTATAACGCCCGATTTGGTTGTCTCTTCTCTTTTAAGATCAAGTTTAATCGGTTCGGTTAGTATAAATTTTCCTATCGGTTGATACATATTTTTCTTCCTAGTTTTTGATAAATCCTATGTGTTAATTCCCTCAATGATCTATGTGTTCTACCTTTAAAGTCTTTGTAAGCCTCATGCTTTCTTAAATAAATATTCCCTGGCGGTATCGCCCCGATAAAGGTTCCATAAAAGTATACAGCGTCATTACCGCCGTGATAGATATGTTCTCCACGAGTAGAATACCTAAGCACTTTGAAGCCAGGATGAATACTCTTTAGATAAGGTTGTAATTCACTTCGTAACATAAGCCCCCGATTAGAGATAACTTTGTCATGCTACTACAGCGAACGCATGACTGATACGCTGTAGTAAACTATCTATTAGTAGTTGTTTAAGCTACTAGCGGATTCTACTCTGATGGTTGCTGATGGTTCGAGCGGTCTGGTTGCAAACGCAAAGTAGTAACCAGCAGTTGAGTAACCGTTTACAGACGAAGCCGGAGCTGGGTCTTTAACGATAATATCAACATCTTCTAACTCGGAAATACCATAGCACTGATCGCCCAATACATAGGACTGATAGACAGTCGCAGAGGCACTTTGAGCAACGTTCCAAGAACCAACGGCGCTATTCCATGCTTCATTTGAACTGATAAATCTAATCTTATGAATGTTACCGATTTCACCATTGAGAATGTTCTTAAATGTCTCAGGGTTGTATTTAAGAACATCTCTCCAGTTTTCGTCCCCTTCAATATCGTAGAAAGAATCTGTATGTCCTACGCAAATGTAGAACGACTCTTTCAACGGATCAACATTTTTGCCTTGCATTTTGGCACGGGCCTCACGAGCTTCGGCTACATCGAATGTATAAACACTCGACTGGCCGATAGTAGCTCTTGAAGTAGCTGCGCCAGCGTACTGGGCAACGCCGCTCGCTTGCAAGTTAACGTCTCGGATAATTCGGTCGATCTTGTTTCCAGCATGGCGAGTAAGTTTGTCCATAACTTCGTCCATAGAACCAGTCAACCAAGTCTTAGCCAAGTGGCGAGGGATTTTAACAACATCATCGTAAGGTTGCAATAATGCTGTCTTGTCGCCGCCTGATAATACATACGCAGTCGGGTCTGTCGATCTGTTACTTTAAAACCCTTGAGGGCGGTTGGTCATTTCTGCCAACTCTGCATATTTCTATGCAGTCCAGACTATCGCTTCCTCTTTCGAGGTCTTTTCGTTTAGTCGTTGCAGCTAGACGTGTGGCCATTGTTAAGTTTCTTCATTTGTTTATAGCACTCTGCTCTAAGAAGTTTTGTTTCTTCAGTAAGTCTGTGTTTCTTTTTAACAAATGTTTTACGAAACTTTATAGCCAACATTGCTTGCTCTTTCTTAATTTTAAGAAAAGGCAATATTTCAGGTAACATATCTTCTGGATTTACATTGATCCACTCATATTTTCTACGCCAATTTGGATTTTTGAGCGATTTTCTCGAATATACACTGCCACCGAAAGTGGTTTTCAGCCAATCGATTAACCGCTTATCTGTATTCACGACATAGAACCGAAGATGATATCCACGAGTCTTATCAAACCCGATGTATATTGTTCCTTCGCCATCAATTATTCCAGCTAGATATGCAATGTCGGCAATATAAGGCACACCCTTGCTTCTGGTTATCATAGATATTGTTTCCATAACTAAATTATATGTTAGTCGTGGACTAATGTCAATACCCTTAGACTTCCCAAGATATTTAGAAAAGATTTAATGAGGGCAATAATTTTACCCTCTGTCGCAGCTGTCGTATGAACTGACATATCAGCCATACTTAGCCAGTGAACAGTGGTACCATTTCCGCCAGGGATTTTACCCATTGCGCCTAAGTCTCGGAGAACCAGTTTAGATCGAAGTTCTTTCAAAAACTCCTCGTTCCAATACTGTTTCATCAAAGTAGCTGAGAAACCTGCTGTGTTCATTGCCATAGCTACTCTAAATCTCCATTAAATTTTTAAAGTTCAGTCCTCGTTTTGTGAAGCTAACTTATTGATATAAGCTCGCTTCTCCTCACGGGTCATTGAGGCAAATGTTTCGGGAGTAATAACCCCTGAAGTGTTTTTGCTTCCTGCCCCTTCGGTTTTACCTCGGACTTTCTTAGCGATTTCTCGCTCTTTTTCTTTCGCACCTGCTTGTTTCGCAGTCGTTGAGGTTTCATTACGCATTTCTGCTACCTCTTTGACAGCTTCGTACAGCGAGCCAGTTTCACCGGAAGCGTAGAGACTATAAGCTAGTTTCTGTACTCTTTGGTCTGTGGCTATAAAGGGGTAATCCCTCTCAGCTCTTATGGCATCTGATGCATCTTGAGCTAATCTGTTTGAAGAGTGGGAAAGAAATTGATCTTTCTTATCTTCGTACTCTGCCATTGCCTTGTCGTAACCTTGGACGTCTATTGTTCCTTCATCGGTTACAAATTGGCTCAACTGCGGTCTTGTAACAGGGGTCGGAGTTGACTTCTGCCTGATTAACCTATCAAAGGCTTTAGCCTTGTCCTCAACCGTTTTGTAATTTCCTAGTTTAGATTCAAGCTCCTTGTAAGCTGTTCGCACTTCCTCATCGGACTTGAACTTTCCTAAGATTAACTCATCTTCCTTGTCGCCTGTTGGTTGTTCCTCAGGCGGGGTGGTATCGGAATTATCGCCTTCCGATGGCTGTTCGCTTTGGGGATCGTCCTGATTGGTTGGATCGGTGTCGATCGTGTCCTTGTCGTCATTCATATTATCCTTTCGGGGCTCTTTCGAGTTATCCCTATTTAATAGAGTGTACACGCTGGCGATCGGGGGCGACAGACAGCGTGCACGCTTTAACCCCCGATCAAATCCTTAAACTTTTTAACTAGCTGATTTTTAAGTTTAGGTTTCTCGGTTTCCGTGCTCTTTTTAATAAATGTCTTAAAATGCTGAATTATATTAAGTTCACCTGCGTAATATGCCTGCCACTTTAAAAACTCTGAACTCTTTAGGTTTATGACGTTATTTAAGCCCGCTCTTTGTATTTCTTCTTCACGCTCTTTAACCCAATCTTCAACTAACTTCCAACCTTGAGTAGAAGTCATCTCTAAGATGTAGGTGGCTTTCTCATTTGGTTTTGGCATTTTGTCCCTCCCTCTTTATCTGGTTGGATTCTTGCATATTCCTAGCGTTATTCTCTCGGTCTGCCTGTGCTCCTTGTGCTTCTGATTGTTTAGCCATTGCTAATATATTAAGTACCGGTCGCCCATCTGGACCTGTTTTGAAGAACCTTTGGGGATCATCTATATCTAAATAACCAGCTTCTTCTTCAATGTATTTTTCTAGGTCAAAGTGTGGCATCATCATCGCTGATTCTTTCCACATTCTCAAATTGTTCACTTTCTGCTGTTTGTCTATAAATCCTACCGAACCAGGGACGATCTCGATGTGCCATTCATACTCATCTAATATATTTTTAACGAACTCATCAAACTGAACACCTGAGCCGCCTGATAATTTAATCAGCTTACCCTCAGTAGAAGATAGGTATTGTCTATCCAGCGCTAAAAACATTTGGGCTGTGAATCTAAGGACAATCTTTTCAAATCTCTTCAAGGTCAGGTCAAATCTGGTTTGGGCTTCTTGAACAATAATCGAAATTCCAGTGGCCGTACCGCTAGTCTTATCTTGGGCTGATGCCGGAGTACCATTTGAGTAGCCTGAATAAGCTGATATTTTCTCGATCTCAGCGACTAGCTCGTTTCCTGAGACAAATACTTCCTGCCCTACTGTTGACTTCTGTAATGGGACAACAGCATCGGCAGAGTTAGTATGAACAATCGGATATTGCTCTAGTAAAGCGTCTTCGTCAAAGTCCCTCTGATTGACTACCATAAACTGCTGATTCAATAGGTTGGATACATATTCTAATCTTTGAGTTAAAGAGATATTAACTGCCTTGTGTAGGTCTTGGATTGGCTCCAATGCCCCTATGCCGTAGAAGTTGTGGGGGTTCTTCTGATATTGCATTGAAACAAAAGGTTTCCGTCCGTGATTGTCTGGGTTGTCTTCATTCCTTGTAACAACCGATTCATTGATAACCTCGATTAAAAGATCGTCTTCCCAATATTCAAGAATGTGAATCTTGTCTTTGTATTTTTCGTTTGAACTTCCCTTGCCTCTTATGCCACGAGCATTTGTAATACCAGTTCTATCGCCCTTCTGATAAGTTCCAGCCACTATTTTATCCAAGTTGGTGCGGTTGCCCTCTTTCTCGGCTCGTTCTATGTATGATTCTAGGTCTTCAAACTTCTCATAAATAGCATATCTTGATTTACTTATGTTTTTAGCCCCTGGTTGGATATAAAAGTTCTCAATAGGAATACACTCGAACACCGGATCATCAAATCCCATCTTATCTACTCGCTGTCTCTGAATTGCTGGTTGACCTTGCTCATCTAGCATGGGTTGCCCAAACTCGTCTTGTGCTGGTACTTCCTCAAACTGAGTTATAAAGGTGTAGTCCCAATGAACTTTAGCGACTGCCGTACCGCATATAAGCATTTCAGTAATGAATGATATGAACTCTTCGTCCATCGGCTCGTCAAGAGTCGGGTTGTCCATTTGCATTTCAAGCAATGACTTGACCTTATTCACCGCTTCTTCCGTTTTCTGCTTCATCCGGTACTGCAAGACCATTTCTTCTGGTGTACGAGCTTGTGGAAACTTCTGTAACTTAGCCGCTACCAATACTTGAGGAGGTTTAACAAACATCTTTGACAAAAGTCCGACAACGATAGTGAACCCTACCGGATCAAATATTTTTACACTTGAACCTTGAGCTTTATAAAACCTAAATAATCTGTATAAATCACGAAAAAGAGTAAACGCTTCCTGTTGGTCTCGCTTACTTGCCTCAAAAGCCTTAGTTACTTTAGTTAGGGCTTCTTGTTCGTTTGCTATGATGTCTATTGATTCGTTCATTAACTCAACCTTTGGCACTTGCTACAAGAATTGTCAAGACTTTTCCAACCTTTTGATGTCTTCACACCAAAACCACATATATTCTCGTCTTAAAACTACTACTTTCCCTTTTAAACTTGACCTAAAAGACCAGTCCATAAAACACTCTTTGTTGCCACAGAGAATATCACCTGTCTTGACTAACTTACCGCATATTTTACAACGCCATTCAGTCAAAGATGCTCCCTTCTCGTCTGGTTCTTCGTCTAAATTGAGGCATAAATCCGAGGTCGTCATCGGTGGTTATTTTTTCAATAGATTCTTTTCTTTTCTTTGCAGCAGCTACACCGTTAAAACCATATCTTATAGCATCCATTGGGTTAGACCACTCGTGTACACTATCGTCAGGTTCGTTAGTATATTTTCCGTTCTTATCCTGAGTAAACATATAATTGCGATAAGCCTTGATTGTCTTTGTGCTTCTTTCAGTAATTGAAATCTGTTGGTCTTGAACAAACTGAATCCCTTGAAAGACGCTCCCTGTGCCTTTCATGGCTCCTATAATGCTTGTTCCATAAGAAGCCATCTCGTCTATACTCTTGGGCTCTGCGCTATCGGCTATAACCAATTTATTTGGCTCTTCGTAGTTTTCTATCATATCCGACATAGACTTGTTGGAGAGTCCTTTTTGGTAAAATCTTTCATCTAAAATATACCCATCGTTGAATTGGTAAATGTCTATTAGAACTGAAGGATCAACCGAATACCCATAATCTAAACCTCTACGCCATAATCTAGCTTCGTGTGGTATGTCTTTGATTATCTGCCATCCTGTGTAAATTCTTCCTTCTATTTCTCCGAGTTTCCCTTCGCCATAAACGGTCCACCAACGCTTATTATTTCTGTGTGATTCTATGTCTTTGACTGTTATTTCATCCAGGGCTTCGCAGTCCTTGTAAGTAAGTGGTGGATAGTCTCCTCTGTCTCCAATAAATTCAATATCTCCTCTTCTGTCAGGATTGTTTAACATTTCCGCGTAGAACCAAAACTCCTCACTCGGATTCCAGTCAAGCCATATTATTTTTCGTGTCCTAGTTATTAACTGGTCGGCTATCTCGTAAGGTATATTGTTCGCTTCGTTTATAAACAAAATATCACGGCGTGGGCCGTGTGCTTTACCGAATTTATCAAAGGATATGAACTCAATTATCGAACCTGTCTCAAAAGTGTAGATGTGATCTGTTTCGTTCCACCTTTTATCATTGAAGTATCCGTGCTCTACCATAATGCTCTTGAAGTCTCTGATTGCCCCTAGTTTTAGATGTGGGACGCTTTCTGCAACTACTGTGATTATTTGACCTTTGACACTTTGTGCATAGTCTATTAGCCAAATAAGAATTGATATCGTCTTTGAGGATGATGTGCCTCCGCTTACAGCTCTTATTCTTTTTCTAAGGCTGAATATCCGATGTGTTGCTTTCGTTGGTGTGAACAACTGACCCTCCGTTGAATATAGGTTGTATCTTCTCTCCACCGCTTGTTATGTCGGTATCTTGTTTAGGATTTCCTTCAGCCATACGCCAAATCATCTCGGCACTGGCTGTCTTCGAGAATTCTTCTTTTTCTGCATCAGTCATGCCCTCTAGTTTCTGTTTCCAATATGATTTTAGAGATATTCCAGAGCCTTTTGGCCTCCCTGCTGGATTACCAGAAACACCCTCCTTGAATGTACCATTAGGATTCCTGCTTCCCCCTGTATTATCAGGTTCTATTTCTTTCATATTATATTTCTATTTAGTTAGTCCTAGACTTACTTATTATAAGTTATTCTTATTCGTTTAGCGTGGATAAAATCTTTTAACTTCAAAATCAAATAATTGTTTAGTACTACTCTGAAGCCGTAATTCTTCCAATCTTTGAACATGATAATCCTTTTTTACTAGAGCTAGCATTACGACCGGAGGGGGAGATCATAATGCTCGCTTCAATAAAAAAGTCTTCACTTCGGAAGACAGTATCGCCCTCCGATATTGTATGTTTTATTGTTTTTGATATTTTAATTATCTC
>Ga0172375_10010773_pt1 | contig 11783 bp, 12 predicted proteins | sample LakKiv1m_FD_114537 | JGI IMG/M metagenome (GOLD analysis project Ga0172375, IMG submission 114537) | Freshwater microbial communities from Kabuno Bay, South-Kivu, Congo - kab_092012_11.1m | ecosystem: Environmental > Aquatic > Freshwater > Lake | place: Democratic Republic of the Congo... | reverse complement strand
GACGAAAAACCTCCGAAAGATTTCACCGGAAAGACCCTTGAGGAGTCGGTCCGGATACTCGAGGGGTTTGTCACTGAAGACGGGAATCCCAAGAACCGGCTTGGCGTCATGCAGGTCGAGATTATGCATCCGTCGCCGATCCTCCGGCACGGTGTGGTTCTCATTGATACGCCGGGGATCGGCTCCACCTTCACCCACAACACGGAGGCGACACTCAACTTCCTGCCTCAATGCGACGCGGCGCTCTTCGTGGTTTCCGCGGATCCGCCCTTGACCGAGGTGGAGGCGGACTTCCTCAAGGAAGTGAAGTCCCGAATAGGCCGATTGTTCTTCATCTTCAACAAGGTAGACTACTTGAATGAGCAGGAGAAGAACGCGGCTCTGGGATTCTTCAAGAAAGTGCTGGCCGAAAAGATCGGCGCCGAAGAAGAGTACCCCATTTTCTGCGTTTCCGCTCGCCGGGGACTGGACGGGAAACTCTTGGAGGATTCCCATCTGTGGACCGGGAGCGGTCTCTCTGAGGTGGAGGATCACCTCATCCGCTTTCTTGCTTCCGAAAAGGCAAATGCCCTTCGCGAGGCATTGAGCAGAAAAGTCCGGGACGTGCTGGAAGATGCGGTCCTGCGATTGAGACTCTTGATCAAATCCTTGCAGATGCCTCTGGACGACCTTGAAGGCAGGCTGCAGATTTTCGGCCAGGAGCTCAAGAACGCGGAGCGTGAGCGATTGGCTGCGCAGGATCTTCTGGCGGGCGATCGCAAGCGGGCTTTGGAACGACTGGAGCAAGAAGCCGAGGCCTTGCGCAAGAGGTCCTCGGAGCATCTGGAACGTGTCGTGGACGCGTCCTTTTCCGCAATGAAGGACGGAGACGTCTCTGAACAAGCCATTCTGGACGCATTGGCCGAAGAAGTGACCTCGTTTTTCCAGACTTCGGCAGCGTTCGTGACCAGCAGTTTCGGCCTTTCCGTGACGGAGACTTTGCGTCCACACCAAAAGCGTGCCGACGACCTGATCGAACTGATTCGCAAGGCAGCGGCGCAGCTATTTGACATCCCGTATCATGCGCCGGACAGCTCCGAGGCATTTGAAATAAAGCGCCGCCCCCACTGGGTGCTCAGGAAGAGAGTTCCTACTCTCCCGATAGTAGTCCCCGAGGAAGCGCTCGATAAGCTTCTGCCGGCATCCATTAGGATCAGCAGACTCAAGAAGCGGTTGTCCAGACAGATCGACACCCTGGTCCATCACAACGTGGAGAATCTCCGCTGGGCTACTTTGCAGAACTTAAATGATGCCTTCCGCCGCTTCGGATCAGCCCTCGATCAGCGTTTTCAGGCAACGATCGCAGCGACTCATGGAGCCATGAATGCAGCGTACATCAAACGCAAGGAACATGCAGACGCTATCGCCGATGACGTCTCAAGAATTGAGTCGGTAGCCGCGGATCTGGTGCGAATTTGTGCAGAACTAAAGAAGTAGCCATGAATTACTCCCCTGCACATAGATCATCTGCCGCTGCGCCATTGGTCCTGTCTCCCGGGGAGATCCATTTCCTTTGGTGGTTCATTCAAGGCAGTATTATGAGTCCATTCACGCGGGAAAGGCTCCGTAAGGCTTGGGGAATGTGCGAGCGCCACGCGTGGGGCTGGATGGTGGTGGAATCCGCGTTTCGAGGCACTTTCATGCATGGTCCTGCCGTCCTGTATGAGGACCTGATGGGGTTGGCGTATGCAGCCTTCGAGATACGCGGTCCAATGCGGCGCGGCAGGTTGAGGAGGAGGATCGACCTCAAAGAGAACTGCCTGATGTGTGAGGAAGGATTTGGTCCACATACCAAAGGCTTCGTCAAGCCGCAGATCGTTGAGCAGGGCCGCGATTTCAGAAACTTTCTATCTTTCGCGCGCAAGACAATGCTTTATTGGCGAAAAACCGTGTGCGGCCAATGCTCGGGTGACGGATCTCCGGTGAGATGCCGCAGACATCTAGTCCAGGATGAATCCCGCGGCCTTGTTGATGGCTTCTCGGGGCCGAAGGCTCTCGTGTCCTACATCTTTCACCACCTCGTCATATACGCCCGCTCGTTTCAGTTCGAGTTGCAGGGTACGCAAACCACGGAGGATGAAGCGGCGCTTATTAGCGCCGTAGGATGGTGCAGCGGATGGGAGCTCTTTCTGCACATTGTTGACTCTGCTGCTGAGATTGGATGAAGAAGGAATTCACTTTTTTGAACCATGCCAATGGGAAAGGAGTCTGTCATGGCGGGCAAAATCGCTCAGGTTCGCGCGCTGGAGGTTCTCGATTCTCGTGGAAATCCCACTGTACGGGTTTTTGTGCAGTTGGACAACGGCGTGACGGCCGCATCTTCGGTGCCGTCGGGAGCGTCTACGGGAGAGAATGAGGCGATCGAGCTACGTGACGGCGACAAAGGGCGGTACGGCGGTAAGGGCGTGCTGAAGGCAGTGGACCATGTGAACCGGATAATTGCTCCGGCCGTCACCGGGATGATCCCTTCCCGGCAAGCCGAGATAGATCGGCTGATGATCGCTCTGGACGGAACCCCTAACAAAGGCAATCTCGGGGCCAACGCCATTCTCGGCGTGTCAATGGCGGTCGCTCGCGCTGCTGCCGTGAGCGCCGGCCTTCCGCTGTATCAATACCTCGGAGGGCCGGGAGCTTACCGCATCCCGGTCCCCATGATGAACATACTCAACGGCGGCAAGCACGCTGACAACAGTGTTGATTTTCAGGAGTTCATGGTGATGCCGGTCGGCGCGCCGACATTTTCCGAAGCCCTCCGTTACGGAGCCGAAACCTTTCACGCGCTCAAGAAGATACTTAGCAGGAAGAAATACGCGACCAGCGTCGGCGACGAGGGCGGTTTCGCCCCTAATCTCACAAGTAATGATGAGGCCTGCGAAGTCATAATTGAGGCAATTGAGGCCGCAGGCTACAAGCCGGGCAAGGATGTTGCCATAGCCCTCGACCCGGCAGCGAGTTCCTTCTTTGAGGACGGAGCGTACAACCTGAGCAAATCCGGACAAGGCAAGAAGACAAGCTCCGAAATGACGGCTTTCTACAAATCTTGGGTCGAGAAATACCCAATTGTCTCCATTGAGGACGGCCTGGCGGAAAACGACTGGGGCGGCTTCCGAGAACATACGGCTGTCCTTGGCGACAAAGTCCAGATTGTCGGGGATGACATCTACGTCACCAATTGCGGCTTCATCGCCCGAGGCATCAAGGAAAAGACCTCCAACGCGGTCCTGATAAAACTCAATCAGATCGGCACGGTCACGGAGACTATAGAGGCGATCCATCTTTGCAGAAAGGCAGGCTGGGGATATGTGATTTCTCACCGCTCCGGAGAGACGGAGGACACATTTCTGGCCGACTTTGCCGTAGCCATGGGCGGAGGACAGCTCAAGACAGGTTCGACCAGCCGCAGCGAACGGATAGCCAAGTACAACCGGTTACTAGAGATTGAAGAGGAACTGGGTCGAGCAGCGGTGTTTGAGAATCCTCTCGGGCTGTGAAGGCGACGTCCTGACAGTGATCGCTATAGCGTCTTGGAAGAAAAGAGTTTCTCATGAGCGAAAACCACATTCGCGGTATTTCCACGACGTTGGCTTTGCTTGACAAAGCCCTGTGCGAGTTTGACGACTGGGCAAAGGGACATGAGATCCGGTCGGTCTTGTATCAGGTGCTGAACCCCCTTTCCGAGGCCCAGAGGCTGGTTATCGCCGCAGAGGTGTCCGAGATGAAGGCTCTGCTGGAGGAAATGCGGAATACTCTTCACCTTGAAGTAACCATGCGATCCGTAGACAAGATGATTATGAGCTCAAGCGCCGTCCTCTGGACTTCCCTATCGGAACTGGAGGATGGCCGCCTTAGTAGATATGGCTCCGTGCCGCCGGGTCTAAACGAGTACCTGGACCCACGAGTGATAGCGCTCAACAGGCGTCTGCGAAGCATCGCCGACGCTGTCTTCGGGAAAGAATCGGGCTGATTTATTCAGCGCGTGGACTGAGATCTGGGAGTAGTAGATGGATCACACTTGGTATGTGGCGATGGTCTGGATCGGCTTAGCCCTTCTTGCCAGCGTCATTTCAATTCGGACGGCGATCTCTGTGGCGCTGGTGGAGATTTGCGTCGGTGTCCTGGGTGGCAATTACTTCGGTCTGGACCCTAAAACAGAGTTGGCCTACTGTTTTGAGCAGGAGTAGATGGAATGCTTACAAAAATTCTGGTCGGGCTCGACGGATCGAAGGGCTCCTTCAAGGCCCTCGAAGAAGGACTTCTCTTGGCGACGCTTGCCGGTGTTGAACTCCATACGATTTCTGTTGAAGAGGTGCCTCGATTTCCAGGAACCATCGGCGAAGTAATTGAGGAAAAGGAGGCCCAGGACACGAGATTTGGAGCTGCTATTGCCCAGGCACGGAAAATGGCCGAAGACCGAGGGGTAAAACTACGCCCTCACGTGGTGATAGGCCACGAAGTCAAGACCATCGTGGAATTCGTCCAAGAGAATCAATACGATCTTTTGATACTGGGCTTCATGGGACACTCGGCAGTTTACGACAGAATCATGGGCGGAACCTGCCAAAATCTTTTGCGTCTGGCTCCATGCTCGGTGCTCGTTGTAAAATGAAGAGCGCCCACAGGGAACACTAAACAACAAGTAGATCCATAAGTAACCCCAGTTACATCTTTCTTCTTGACAGGCACCTTCCATCTTGTAATACTGGTTACAAGCCCAGTACAGGACGGGAGGTGCCTTCATGGACATCTTGACAATTGCAATGGTTGCTTCAGGGCTGTTCTTCGGATGGACCATCGGGTCCCATTACACCGGAGCAACCATGGGAATGGCCTATGGGTCGGGGATCGTTAAGAGCCCCATAACTGCAACTATTTTAGTCGCATTCTTCGCCTTGCTCGGAGCGACCTTTGAGAGCCACAACGTGGTAGAGACCGTAGGAACCGGCATTATCAAAGGCACGGACCTGACGCCGCTCGGCGCCATGACTATGATGTTCACTGCCGCCGTGGTAACCGCGGCCAACACCTGGATGCGATGGCCGGTTTCAACCTCTCAGTTGGCCTGTTTCTCAGTTGTGGGCTCGGCCGTAGCTATGGGGGCTCCCGTGTTTTGGGGCAGCACGATTGTGTTTCTCTGTGTGACATGGGTCGCCACGCCCGTCCTGGCTGCTATCTTGGGCTGGATTCTTACCCACGCAACTGACTGGACGATCAAAGGTCGGTCGGAGAGGGTGCAGAAATTCTTGGGATATGCCCTGTTCATCGCCTCTTGCTACTCATCGTACACGTTGGGCGCCAACAACACCGGCAACGCTGTAGGGGTCTTTTTTGGACTCAAGCTCACCACCGAAATGCAGGCCGGATTCATCGGAGGTATCGTTATAGCCATCGGCGCGGTAACGTGGGGCATTCCACTTCTGCAGAAGGTCGGCAAAGACCTTGTTCAAGTGGATTTGAGCGTAGGAGTCGGAGCGAAATTCGCTCAGAGCATTACTGCTCACATAGCTGCAGTCTTGGGCTTTCCTACTTCGATGAATCAGGCCCAAATCGGCGGTGTGGCGGGAGCGGCATATGTGAGAGGGCTCCATACCATCGACATGGCTGCCATGAAGGAAATCGTGCTTTCATGGTTTCTTACGCCCGTCGTGGCTGGAATAGTCTCTTTCGTGCTCTACAAGATCTTCTCCTTTGTCTTGAAGATCCATTAAGGGGGTACAGAACAATGTTCAAAAAGATACTTTTCCCGACTCAATTCGAAGAATTTTCCATGGAAATTCTAGAGAGCGTGTCTTGTTTGCAGGCAGGCGGCCTCGAAGAAGTCGTTCTGCTTCATGTTATTCACCCAGAAAGCCTCTACACGGATTTGGACTGGGGCGTGGTCTTCAACGCGGAACTCATCGAACGGGAAGCAAGAAGACGCTTCGACGCCTATACCGCGCACCTTGCATCCCAGGGTATCGCGTCAAAGATCCGGATCGGCGCTGGAAGGGTTCCGTCTGAGATCATCAAGGCAGCAACCGATGAGAAGGTATCGCTCATAGTAGCGGGAAGGCAGAAGAGGGGAATCCTCGGGGAACTCTTCGTCGGATCAACCACCCCCGGCATCGTTCGGAAGTCCGATGTGCCGGTGCTGGTCGCGAAATACCACACGGTAAGGGAGATTGCAGGAGAAATCCGCGAGACCTTCTGCACGGACATGTTCAGGAAGATCCTCTATCCCACTGACTGGTCCGAGTGCGCGGAACACGCCAAGAGATACTTGCCGCCTCTTCGGCAGGTGGGGGCCTCGGAGATTGTGGTCGTTCACGTGATCGAGCACCCGTTCTCCGAAACCGAATACACGAGCAACGCCCTGCTGTCGGAACTGAGGAATGAAGGCGAGAGGAAGCTGAAGGCTCTTGAGGAGGAACTTGTAGAGTTGGGATTCCACGTGAAGGTCTTTCTCCTCGAAGGCGGAAGGACCTATCGCAACATAACCGAGCTGGCTTCCCAAGAAGATGTCTCCATGATCGTCATGGGGTCGCATGGGAGAGGAGCTGTGGCGGAAGCGCTGTGGGGAAGCGTTTGTCAGCGGGTCGCCGAATACAGCGAAAAACCTGTCCTCATCGTGAAATAGGACTTCGTCGTCTCCGCACCTGTTCGTCAGGTGCGGAGACGACTCAACATAGGACTCGATCAGTGCCGCTGACATGGAGATGCTTATGAAGAACCAACTGCACGCAATAAGAGAATCTTGTGACATTTCAGCCCCGACCGCCACCAAATTTGTGGTCTTGATAGGCGTGGTCAGCCTGTTTTCGGACTTGACCTACGAGGGCGCTCGGAGCGTCACCGGACCGTTCCTAGCGGTTCTCGGAGCAAGTGCCACCGTGGTCGGGATAGTGGCCGGCCTCGGAGAGTTGGTGGGGTACGCGCTCCGCCTATTGTCCGGATACTTCGCGGATCGCACCCGAAGGTATTGGGCCATAGTATTTCTCGGATACGGGTTGAATTTGCTGGCCGTACCTCTGTTGGCCCTTGCAGGCCATTGGGAGATTGCGGCCATCCTGATGGTCGCGGAACGGATGGGCAAAGCCATCCGCACCCCTGCCCGTGATGTGATGCTTTCATGCGCCTCTGACAGCATAGGGCGAGGCTGGGGGTTCGGCCTTCATGAGGCCCTGGATCAGATCGGCGCTATCCTCGGACCATTGGTGGTGGCCGCGGTCTTCGTCTCAAGGGGCACCTACGAAGCCGGGTTTGCTTTGCTGCTCATCCCCGCTCTCATCGCGTTGGGGGTGCTCTTCGCCGCGTATCGGCTCTATCCACGGCCCCACGATCTCGAGTCTGCGGCCGTCAAGGTTGCCGGGAAAGGGTTCCCCCGCTCCTTCTGGCTTTACCTCGCGGCCATCGGGTGTGTTGCCGCCGGATATGCGGATTTCCCGCTCGTGGCGTATCACTTCAAGAAGGCTGCCTCCGTTCCCGAGCACTGGATACCCATCCTGTATTCGGTGGCAATGGGGGTGGACGCCATAGCTGCGCTAATTTTCGGCCGGATGTTCGACCGGGTAGGTATTCCGGTCCTTATCGTGGCGTTTCTGCTTTCGTCGCTCTTTGCTCCCCTCGTGTTCTTTGGCGGCTTTCAAGCCGCATTGGCGGGGATGGCCCTCTGGGGCATCGGCATGGGAGCGCAGGAATCCATAGTCCGGGCGGCCATTGCCGAAATCGTCCCCAGAAACAGGCTTGGATTCGCGTTCGGGCTCTTTAATACCGCCTATGGCGTAGCGTGGTTCATGGGAAGCGCCTTAATGGGGGTCTTGTATGATTTCTCGGTAACTGCTCTCGTTGTCTTCTCGGTAGCAGCACAACTAGTGTCCGTCCCCGTGATTTTACTGTCTCGCGGGGCTCCTCGCGGGTGAGGCCCGGCCGTTGAGCAAAAGCGCTTGACAGGAACTGCGTTCGTCGTAACAATGGTTACATGAAATGGTTGTTTTTTTCCTACACGCTGCCGTCACGACCGTCACGAGCACGGGTGTCTGTTTGGAGACAGCTCAAGAAGCTTGGTGCGGTGAACTATCAATCGGTCTGGGTCCTGCCGCATTCGCCCGACCGTATCGGTGAGGCTCGAAAGCTTATCAAGGATATCGAAACCTGGAAAGGCGAGGCTGTTCTCATAGAAGGGAAAGTCCTGGATAAGGCTCAGGAAGACCGTATCAAGAAGGCCTTGCTGGATTCAAGAGACGAAGAGTACCGTGAGATAATCGAGAAGTGTGAAGACTACGCAAAGGAGATCGCGTTCGAGATAGGAAGACAGAATTTCATCTTCGCCGAGGTTGAAGAAAACGAAGAGGAACTGGAAAAACTGAAACAGTGGCTCAGGAAAGTGGAGAAACGGGACACGGTGGAAGCCCCTCTCCAAAAGAAGGCCGCGGAAAAAATCAAGGCATGCGAGACCCTCTTTCAGGATTTCGCTCTGCGTGTTTACCAACAGAGCCAAGTCAAGGATCGAGAAAGGAGGAAGCCCAAGAAAACAGAAGCCCCTGTTCCTGACGGCAAGTAAGACGAAGTAATCCGACCGCTCCCTCTCAACCGCACTTGCTTCTCTTAAGCCAGGAGGAAGACCGATGATTATCCAGAAAGCCGATCTCTTTCAGGACGTGAGTCCGGAGACCATGAACGAAATCTCCAAAATAACAGTCGAGGAGACCTACGACAAAGGTACGGTTCTGTTCAAATCCGGCGACCCCGCGACCTGCTTCTACCTCATCGTTGAAGGAACCGTACGGCTTTCCATAGGAACCGAAAGCGAGATAGACTACACGGCGAATCGGCCGGGAGAAGCGTTCGGGTGGACGGGCATGGTTGACAGACCCGCTTATGTGGCCACAGCTCAATGTTCAACCCCCTGCAAGCTTGCAAAGATAGACAAAGAGAAGCTCAATGAAGTGCTAAGCAGGGACCTGGCCGGCAGCGCGGGTTTCTTCAAGCGTCTTGCAGCGGCCGTCGTCCAAAGATTGATTGATAATTACGGCATGTTTCTGACTGAGGGGAGATTGAAAGGGGTAACTCACGGTACGGGTCAGGTGGTGATGGAAAGCGAGGAATAGGGCCATTCGCGACTGTTTCCATTGTTCGTTGCGCCCACCGACGCATGGCCGTTTCTACGGGGGATAGCGATCTCTCGTCCTTTTCTCGACAGATGCGGTTCACTTGGTTCACCGCATCCTACCCAAACCAGAGACCGGCAGCCCCCTAATTTGTTGGGAGTCTTTGGAAAAGGGGTCCGGGGGAAAACTTTTCTGCAGAAAAGTTGTCCCCCGGCGTCACTCTTATAGGAAGTATCCCACCACGTATCGCAGCCCGAGTCCCGTAATCAGTACCGCGAGAACCGGCCGGATGATGGCGCCGGGAACGTATTTCTGAAGACTCGCCCCCAGGTACATCCCCACGAATCCACCGATTCCGAATAGAAAGCCGAGTAGCCAATCGGGTCGGACGGACTGGCCCGGCAGAGCGACGTACGGGCCGAAGAACTCATAGAAGAGCACCCCGCCCACGGATGTTACACACGTCCCCATGAGGGTGGCGCCTGCAATGGTATGGATGGGCAGACCGAAGAAGGAAACAATGAATGGGGCAATGATTGCGCCGCCACCGATTCCGTAGACTCCCCCGATCAGTCCCACCACAAGGGACAGCGCGAAGAGTCCTGTAGTGTGAAACCGGAAACGCTCTCCAAAGAACTCGTACTCGGTGCAGGAAAGGGACCAACTCAGCGTGCGGATTGCCGGCTGACCGCTTGTACCCGCGGCTGGCGATTGCCCGGTCGCGTGCTGACGCATCTTTGTCTCTGCCGCCTTCACCGAAGTCTTCTTATCTCGCGCCGTGACAACCTGATAGAGCATTCGGCCGCCGATGTAAAAGAGGACGCACCCCACGAACAGCTTGAACGCCCTCGGATCAGGAAGATACCAAACACGTATGAAGAGTCCCAGAACAAGGCCTGGAACCGTTCCGATGATGATATTCCAGGCTAACGGCCAGTTCATGCGGCCTTCTTTGAAGTACCGATAAACCGCGCTGGGAATGCCGACCACGTTGAACACGAGATTGGTTGGCGTCACGGAGGGGCTTGTGAATCCCAGGACGCTCATCTGGAAAGGCAAGATGAGAAAGGCCCCCGATATGCCTCCCATGGAAGTAAAAAAGGATATGACGAGTCCCACGAGCGGTGGAACCCACAGGGCAGTCTCTACTCCGGAAACGGGAAAGATCATTTTAGCCTCCACAGCATCCGGTGGTCACGGATAAATGGGCACAGGGCAGTGATTTGGAGATCCCGGCTAAGCTCACCTCTGCTCGATAGTGGCACGTTTTTAAATATAATCGTGTTACTATCATAGAAACACCCGAGAGACGTTGTCAAGGGATTTCTTTATCGGAACCAGCCTCTGGTTTGCACCGCCGCAACATGATAGGATCGCTGACGGAACGTGGACCCATTTGACACAGGAACACCGGGAAGAGAAAACCAATGCCGGGAAAGAAGAAAGGAATTACCGAATCTGAAGATCGCAACGGTCGGCCTGCCGGTTCTGACCTCGTAAACCCCGCCCGCATCTACGCAGTGTCTCAAGAAAGCCGTTTCCTCGACTCAACCCAGTTGGCCAGGCTGGAGGAAGCTTTCCGTTTGTGGTCGGAGGCCTCTTCGCGAACCGATGTACGGGCGTCCAGGAAACGAATACTGCTCATCTTTCTTCTCATTCGATATACTGGTGCGCGACTTAACGAAGTGCTGGCTCTTGACCTCCTCAGAGACATAGATGCCTCCGAATGCTCCGTCCGTTTGGGTAGGGTGAAGGGAACCGAAGAAGGCTCTCAGCGTAGAGTCCAGGTTTCTTCTGAATTGATGTCTGAGATCCGGACTGTAGCGGATGATCTCAATTTGTCCGAGGAATCGGATTCCTGGCTCAAAGTGGATGCCGGGCACGTACGACGAAAGTTCTACGAACGTGCCGCGTCATGCGGTTTTCCGCAGGATCTGGGTTCGCCGAATACCGTTCGCAGGGCCAGGGCCATTGAACTCATGCAGGGCAACATGCCGTTGCCGGTCGTGCAGCGGGTCCTGGGCCACTCGACACCGAACCTTACTGCATCCCTGGTTACATTTTCCGACGAAGACATTCATCAAGTAGCAAGACATTTCGTTGAGAGAGAAAGCCGGCGCAAGACAAGCGCGCGCAACACTTTCTTCGGAAAGATTAGTGCCGTACGCAAGGGGGACATTCAATCCCAAGTACAACTTGTGACTGTCGGGGGCGATGTGGTGTCCACGGTTATAACGAACAACAGCCTGACTAGGCTCGGATTGAAGGTGGGCTCACTGCTCGCGGCAGAGGTAAAGGCACCGTGGGTGATACTGCTGAAGGCTCAAACCGCTCCATCATGCACGGCCGAAAATCTGTTTCGTGGAACAGTCACCCAGATCATCAGGGGCAAGCTCACAGCTGAATTCGTTGTCCGCATACACGATGGAACGGAGTTGTGCTCGGTTGTGACCGAGGAGAGCAGGCGTAAGCTCGATGTCAAAGAAAAGGATGACGTTTGGGTAATGTTCAACAGCTTCGCCGTGATTTTGCATGTGGACTAGGAGCCTGTCGCGAAACAGGCGAGGTTTGAACGGCTTCGACCCCGGTTAAGGTTCATTTTTCGATCATCGTGTTCCTCGGAGGCTGTGACCTGGGGACACGAAGGCAAAAGAGCGATCT
>Ga0172375_10010772_pt1 | contig 11784 bp, 9 predicted proteins | sample LakKiv1m_FD_114537 | JGI IMG/M metagenome (GOLD analysis project Ga0172375, IMG submission 114537) | Freshwater microbial communities from Kabuno Bay, South-Kivu, Congo - kab_092012_11.1m | ecosystem: Environmental > Aquatic > Freshwater > Lake | place: Democratic Republic of the Congo... | reverse complement strand
TTCTCAGGTTTCCCATGAGATTCAGAAAAAGGCCGTACTCTTCGCCAACATGCCGCTCCAGCTCGATTCTCACCTTTCTTGCAAAAGCCGGGCTCTTTCCTGAGGTTGAGACAGCGATGAGCAACTCTCCACGGGAAAGCACGGAGGGCACAATGAAGTTGCAGTCCGCGGGCTGGTCCACGGCGTTCACGAGCAAGCCCCTCTGCTGCGCCGCGCGACTCACCCTGCGGTTGAGCGAGGCGTCATCGGTAGCGGCAAAGACGAGGAATACCCGCTCCAGGAAGGCTTCGGAAAAGTCTTCACCGAGATACTCGATCTTCTTGTCCTTTCTCAATTCTTCCAGCGCAGGCATCAGGTCCCTGGCGACGACCTGAACGCAAGCCCGATGATCGAGAAGCGTCTCGATCTTCCTCTGCGCCACCTTGCCCCCGCCCACGACCAACGCCTTCTTGCCTTGCAGGTCAGCCAGGATAGGATAAAACCTAGACATACTGATCCACCATGTCGCTGATGAACCGCTCGATCTCCTCAGGGCCGCCCTTTGCGTCCAGATCGAGGAGGAGATCTTTTATCTTCCGGTAGGTCGTGGGATCTCTTTCGAGATCATCGGTGGAGCGATAGGCCCCTCCCCTCCTGCCGATCCGGTAAATGAGGCGGTCCGAATCAGGCAGTTCCTGATACCGGTGGATCACGCCCAGCATCCTTTCCTGGTCTTCGGGGAATTTGCCGCTCACTTCCTCGAGAAGGTTCATGATGTGGTCGCTCGTCACTACGCTTGTGATGCCCGAGAGGGTGGAAATAAACAGCTTGAGCTCCTCAGCCAGCATGTCGTCGGTCTGCATCTTGAAGGTCCCTTCCCGCACAAGAGCCGAAAGGGGGACCCTGTCCGGAATTCTCAGGCTCCGGATTCGGATAAAATGAGGGTTGATCTGGTTGAGCACCTCAGCCGTGGCTGTGGCATGCTCTCTCCACATCGCCTGCCCCCCCAGGCCCGGCATGACATATTCGGAGAGCTCCAGCCCCGCAGCCATGGCTTTTTGACCTGCGTCTATCTGCTGGGCTGCCGTGACTCCCTTCTTAACCAGCTTAAGGACAGGATCATATCCTGACTCCAGCCCGACGTGGATCCGATCGAGACCGGCTTCTTTGATTCTCCTAAGCGCTTCGGCGCTCTTGCGCGCAATGGTCCTCGAACGGGAGTAGGTGGTTACTCTTCTGATCTCGGGAAACTTCTCCCTCAGGAACTTGAGCGCCTCCACGAGCGCATCGGTCTCCATGACCAGGTTGTCCGCATCCTGTAGAAAACAGGCTCCGGTTCCGTAATAGAGCCACGAGGCAATGCTCCGGTACCCTTCACTGTACTCAGCGCTTGCGTAGATGTGGCTCACCACCTGATCCGTCACCTTCCCGCTGAAACCCAGAGACCAGGAAAGGGCCTTGATGTCGTCCGCGATATCCTTGGCGGTCTGAATGTCTTTCTTGATCTCCTCAGCGGTTCTCAAGGAGAACTTCTGTCCCTTGTAAACAGGGCAAAAAAGACATTGATTCCACGGGCAGTTTCTTGTGAAGCGCAAAAGCAGGCTTGCTGCCTCGTTGGGCGGCCGGATGGGCCCCTGCTCAAAACCTATTTCCCTGCTCATGTATCTCATTCCTGCTGATCCTCTCCATTTCTTGCCGACGGCCTTTCCCTCCCAGATCTCTTTTGGTCATTCCCGCGCCCGTCCTCCGCAGTAACCCTGCAACGGAGGATGGACAGGCAGGAATCCAGTCTTTGCTTGCTCTTCTGGACCCCCGACTAGGCTGAAGTGACGAGGAAAAGCACTGTTTTCAAACGCATCATTTTTATATGTTATTCCGTAAGATATATCAAGACGATGCGGGTGCAATGAACTTTTGCCAATCCTCTTCAGTTCATGGTATAGAAAGAAACCCTGTGCCCTGGCGCCCCGACACCTGAGGAGATCCCTTCCATGGTCCAGAAGAAGACATCTTACTTGATGGAGAATTCAGAAGAAGCCCTCCGCCTTGAGCTCAAGACCGATCCTGAAGCGGTACGCGACCAGGCGCTATGGTGTGGTGTGCAACCCGGGATGCATGTCCTGGACGCAGGGTGCGGACCCGGCAAGGTGACCTCGGTCCTCTGGGAGATGCTCGAGCCCGGCGGCAAGATCTTGGGGATCGATTACTCGGAAGAACGAATCCGCTACGCGAAAAAGCACTATGGGCACCCTTCCGGCATAGAGTTCCGTTTCCATGATCTCCGTCATCCTCTTGAAGCCATGGGCCCTTTTGACCTGATCTGGATTCGTTTCGTCCTGGAGTACAACCGGGTCGAGAGCTCGGAAATAATCAGGAACCTTGATGCGGTGCTAAAGCCCGGCGGGTCTCTCTGCCTTCTTGACCTTGACTACAATTGCCTGAGCCATTTCCCTCTCCCCGCCGACATGGAAAAGATCCTCTTCGCACTCATGAAGCTGCTGGAGAAGCGGTTCAATTTTGACGCCTATGCGGGCCGAAAGCTCTACTCCTACCTCTATGATCTGGGCTACCACGACATAGCGCTCCATCTTCTTCCTCACCACCTGTTTTATGGCAAGGTCAAGACCGAGGATATCTTCAACTGGGTCAAGAAAGTGGAGGTGGTCTCTCTGAAAGCCAGGGAACTGTTCGAGGATTATCCAGGCGGCCGGGGAGGGTTTTTTGAGGATTTCGGGTCCTTCTTTCTTTCGCCCAGGCGATTCACCTACACGCCCTTGATTCTTTGCAAGGGAAGGAAGCCCAGCTTGCCTTGAATGCCGGTTGAAGCGCGGTCGATGAGTGGATTGAAACCGAAGGCTTCCAGTTTGTCCTTTTTCCCCCTGATTCTCTGCGCTCCCAGGTTGACGACGGATTCATGATCCGGGTGCCCTTCCAGTTGCTCCCACACGGATCGGCTCAGGATAATGGGGAAATTGTTAAAGACCTTGGTGAACTCCTGAAGTCTCGCCGCGGTGTTCACCGTGTCGCCCACGGCAGTGAATTCGATCTTCGTTTGACAACCGATATTGCCCACAATGGCTCGTCCCGTGTGGAGACCGATGCCGATCTTCATGGGTCTTCCTTCAAGAATGAAGCCCTTGGACATGTCCAGGATCCTGCGGGCCGCGTTAAACCCGAGGTTCACGTGATTGGGGATGGGTTCGGGAGCTCCGAAAATCGCGAAGAACCCGTCCCCCGTGTACTTGTTGATGTGGCCGTTTTCCTCGGAAACGATGAGAGAGCACTTTTCGAAATAGTTGTTCAGGAAGGAGACGACGTCAATGGGTTCCATGCTTTCCGAGCTTGAAGTGAACCCGCGAATGTCCAGAAACAGCGCTGTGATCGCGGACTCCTCCCCCTGGAACAGATCCACTTCTCCTGAATTCACGTATCGCCGGATCACGGGAGAGGGCACGTATTTTTCAAAGAGCCGGCGCAGATTCTGTTCGCGGTGTTTGCTCTCCTCCAGTTTCTGGTACGACAGGGCATTGTGGATACTGATCGCGATCTGGGTTGCAATGCCCGTGAGGAGGGACATGTCGCTTTCGCTGAGGGGTCTCTTGGATTTGAGATTGTCCACAAAGAGAACGCCCAGGGATTCCCTCTCGTACACGATGGGCACGCAGATGAAAGAGCGGGTGTTCAGCTGTTTGATGAAGGCATAGCTTCTCTCGGAAATGTCCCTTTCGATCTCCTCCACATCGTTCACGAGGAAAGGCCGCTGCTCCCTGAAGGACTGGACCGCCATCCCTCGGGAATGGGGCTTGTCAAGATGGAAATCCGTCTTCTTGAGCAGTTCCTCCACAGCCACGTTGTAACCATATCCCACCCGGTAAACGAGCCGGCTCCTGTCCCCATTGGCGAGCCATATCCCGCCCCGATCAAAATCCAGCCGGTTCTGCATGGCATCCACAACCGCCTTCAACAGCCTTTCCGTGTCCAGAAGCATGGACGTGGCCTGCCCGATTTCTTTGACGAGCTGGGCATCGTTGTAGCGGATGTTGATCTGGTCCAGCAGGGCCTTGACCGCGCCCTGCTGAGTTTCAACGGTTTTGCTCAAGTCTTTCTTTTCGAAATGTTCAAAGTGGAGCGACACGCCGAGAAAAACCATGCCGGAGAGCAGCGTGACAATGCTCCATGTGAACGAGGAGATCAGGAAATGAAGGCCCAGGCAGATCAACAGGCCCGCAAGAATGAGATGGCTTCTCAGACCACGCCACATGAACGAAGGGGTCCAGTCCAGAGTCACAAGATACCGGCATACCGCCCCGCCGTTGTGAACGCATTCCGGGTGCTCCACCTTGGGAAAACGGCCGGTAAAAAGCTTGGAAAGGGCCTCGATCTGCCCCACCATGTTGTCACACTGATAGGGCTTGAGCGAAATCCCGGGGTTGGGCTTGGAAATGATTTCGAACTTGTTGGCTGCCAGTTTCCTGCTCTTGAAGGTGGAGGCTCTTGTCAGGTGAGGGGCTATTTTCTCGAAGAGCCAGTAGGCTCCGCCCGGAGTCATAAACCCGAGAGCATAGTGTTTCAGCGCACCCGACGACTCGGAAGTGGCAGCGAATTGCCCCACTTTTCGGGAGATCTTTGAATCTCCTGTCTTCTGGGTCAGGCGTTCGTGGAACCGGTCAACCTGCCACTGGCTGAACCAGTGGCCTTGGTCTTCCATCTCATAGGTTCTGATCCAGGAATAGTGCAGGATGTCCTGCAGATCGAGGTCAGGGTGGAATTTCTTGATGTATTCCACATAATTCTTGATCAGCCGGCTGTTGTATATGGGAGCGTGGATTTGACTGAGGGCCCCTGACTTGGAAACCATTTAGGCGTCCTTTCACTGAAAAACCTGGCTTAGGCTTGGTTATTCTACCCTAGAAGGGTCTATATTATAGGTCTCACTGCAGGATTTTGTCAATCATCATGAGAGCATGGATGCGGGCAAACAGCGAGGTTTCTTTCCAAAAGGATACGGTGAGAGGCCGCAAGGAGCCATTCACGCGATGGACAGGAAGAAGATGAACAAGAGGCGAGCGTTCTATTTGTAGCTGATGCGGAATCTTTTTTGCATATATTCCAGGTACTCATTTCCATGCTGCACATTCAAGACCCACATCTGGTAATGCTTTTCAAAGGGGATCTCGTTTTCCTCTACGTAACTCACGGGATAAAAGAGAACCGGAATCCGCTCCATCTCAAACTCTCCTGCGAGCTGAGAAATCGCTGTGGACAGAACGCTCCAAGGAAGTGCTTTCGAGTTGGAGATCAAGACCTTGATACCGTTCAAAAGCTCTGAGAGGTTGAATCCCAGGTCCGAATGATTCACAACCAGCAGTGCCTGCTGCTTCCCCTTGGTTTTGAGGGAGTAGGTCTGAGTGCTCCGTGTCAATCCCATTTCCGCGTAGACCTCCTGGAGGGAACCCCGCTCTTGACGAGTGTGCGTCAGGCCCATGGCATCCAGCAGCAGGCCTCCTGATTGACTCATATAAAAGTGCTCGAATTCCCAGAGATCTCGTTCCGAGCTCGGGGTCAGAGTCCACCCTTCCGGAAGTCTTGTCCCCAAGGAGAGCCGCGTGTAAGGGAGATAGGCAAAAAGGTCCAGCGAACAGCCGCGAGGATTCTTGTGCTCCCTGGCAAACCCTCCGAATACCCGGTCAGGGAATTTATTCTCCGGTCGAAAATAGCAGATCGTGTAATCCATGCAGGCTGAAGGCAGGCGATGCATGTCATTCAGATAGTGCATGATTTGTTTAAGGACCATGAAGCCTGTGCGCTTGTTCTCCATGGTCTTGGCTGCATGATGATGGATCATCCAGGCTCGTTCGTAGGCACGGACCATGGAAATATGCCCGAAGATGCGTCCGTTTTTCTGGTAAGTGAAGTGCCGGGCGATTCCAGGATTGTCCTGGTAGAGTTTCTTATAGGTTTCCTTGAACTGAGATCTTTGAGGCTGAATCAGGCGGTATTTTTTGGGGTAAAGGAATCCGGTTTCAAAAAAGAACTCCCAAAGCGCATCCATGTCCACTTCAGTGGAGACATACGCATGGGGGTCCATGGCGCTCGTCAGGATGTGGGTCAGGATGCTGTAAGCCTGGATATCCATATCCAGTATTGCCAGTCCGCACCGCACTTCGTTTCCTTCGCAAGGCTTGCAGTAGATGACCTGAGCCGAACACTTGACTTTAAGGAAACCGGCAAACCCAATCGTCGCTTCTGGAATAATCATGCCCGGCAGGAGCACCCTCTCGTCCGATTCTTCCCGGACGGAAAAACCCGACGTGGAAATGTCTTCCACTTCAAACTGGACCTTCTTGCCCAGAAAGGGGTGAAAAAAAGAAAGACTTGGAGCCGGTGCCAGTTTTTGCCGCACGTTGCGCATGTGTTTTTTCTTGAAGCGCCTGATCTCCCCGTCCAGGGGGGCGAAGACGATTTCCGTTTCCAGGCATTGACCGCCTTGGCGGATCATACGACAGGAGCCTGAAAAAAGGATTTGGCCCTCGCTCCTGAGATGAACGACCGCGGTATCTTCGGTGTTGAACCAGCGGAAAGAGCAGGAAGGGTCCGGACGCACGCGGATTCGAAATCCCACAGGGCTGAAATCCATGAGTTCCCCTTCTGCGTGAAACCCGTTCTGAATCAGCTCAGCTCCGACGCCCCGGCAAGCATACCTTCTGGCTTGCCTCTTCCCCAGCTCGTACCCTTCCTGAGGCAGTTCCAGGACAAAGGTTTCCTTGTTGACCTCCTTCAGCATTGCAGGCACCATGACCATGGAGCGGCCATCGTCCATGATCAGGTACTTGAACGCCGCGCCATCCAGCGTGAGACCGGCCACCTCTTTTCTTTCCCAGGTGCATGTGACGGTTTTACCGATGGAGGGATGTGGATAGGCGCTCAGAAGAAGGGATTCGTTCAAGTCAGGATGCTGGACAAGCACCCGGACAGCCCCATCGGTGAAATGGATGTGGTTGATCGTGTTGGTGAGGGCGTCCTGTCCCAGTTTTTGGGCGGTCCCCATGGCCTGCACCAGATCTTCATGTTTGAAAACCCAAGGAGGCAACCAAGCTTCCTGCCCGGCTATGGGCGGGATCGAATCCGATTGAGCAGAAAAGACCTCCAGCCGTCTATGGGCCTCCATGACACCCTCCACTTTGTTTTTCTTGCCCTGCGATGATTCAGCGTTGGAGATTGCTTGACCTAACCTGCAAGCTTCTCATTTCAACTTCCGTGCCACCATTCCCCGCCGTATCAGGCGGTTCCCTGAGGGCTGACGTTCGATCACCGAAACCCTTGACTGACGTGCACTTCCAGGCTTTAGGCTTCATGCCTTTTCTGAGAACAGCCATATCGTATTTTCTTGATTTCAATCCGGAATCCCTGCGGATTGCACACAAATCTGTGCATGTTTGCACATCGAAGCGGGCAAAGGAGCAGACTTCTTAGGTGGGAAAGACTTCAAAACTTAAGGTATTGGTTTAAACTCAACTGCTAGCCATTCGTTCTGCTTCTGATTGACGGATGCGAGAGGTGATCGTGCCTTGAAGCAAGAGCCCCACGCCAAGGATATGCTCCCTGAACCGAAGGATGACAAAGCCCTCCTCCTGGCTGCTGATGACCTCCAAGGGCTCGGCTTTCAACAACCTGTTGAGTTCGCTGTCCGTGAGCTGATAGACCGCTTTGGTCGCGTGATGACCGAAGAGTTGCACCATGCGGGTCGCAGGCTTCAAGTATTTTCCCACTCTGTCAAAGGCCTTTAGCCCGACCTGACTCACCTTGAGCCTGACCGGCCGCTTTGCACTCGCTGTCTTCCGAAGGAGCCACCAGGTCTTTCTCCTGCTGAACCAGTCAAAGTCGGCAAAAACCTGCTCATGGATTCCAAAGCGCTTCTCCAGGTAGGAGAGCAGCAGGCGGCGCTCATCCTCGTCTGCGAATCTTGGCCATGAAGAATCCCACGGAATTGATACGGTGAGGGTAGAACCTCCCGGCCCCTCGCACTCTTTCATCGAACTTCTCCTTTCTCCACCTGGTAATACCCGGTTCAACACCTGCGACCTTGTCAACGGGAATGATCTCGGCATCCCTTTGCTTGAGCAAGAAGTCAACAGCGCTCTCGTTCTCTGCCGGATTGTAGGTGCAGGTGGAGTAAAGCATAAACCCGTCTCTTTTCAGAAGGTCAAAGCCTCTGACAATCATCTTCTTTTGTGCCCCCGCCATTGCGGCACGGTACTTCGTCTCCTCCACCCCAGAAGGTTCTCTGGAAAACCGCCACCTCCCCTCCCCTGAGCAGGGCACGTCGGCCATGACAAAATCAAAGGATTCTTTCAAGGGGAATTCCTGGGCTGCATAAGCGGTGAGAACTGAATTCAACACCCCCAGCCGCGAAAGGGTGTGGGTGAGAGGAGCGTGCCGGCGCAAATGGAGTTCATTGGCCACGATGATTCCGGAATTATCCATAAGCTGCGCCATGTGGGAGGTCTTCCCGCCCGGTGCAGCACAAAGATCCAGCACACAGGAGTTCGGCCCGGGCAACAGAACCAGGGAAGCCAGGCAGGAGGTCAAAGCCTGGGGATGGAAGTAGCCGAGAAAGTACTCAAGGAGTTTTCCTGGCAGCAGGTCCCTGGGCGCTTCGTAGAGATTTCCGTCCCCCGCGCTGACCGGTCTCAAAGAGATGCCTTTTTCCTCCAGCATGGCAAGGAGTGCATCCGGAAATGTCTTGAGCCGATTGACGCGAAGGTGGGTGGGAATACGGGTTCCGAGGCTTTCTATGAAAGATTGAAAGTCAGGAATAACCTCGCGGTATTCTTCGAACAAAACTCCTCACTTCCCTAACAAATGATTGGAAATGACGGTTCTCTGGATCTCGGAAGTCCCTTCATAAAGGGTCAGAACCCTTGCATCCCGATAGTACCGCTCAACGGGAAAGTCCTTGATGTACCCGTAACCCCCGTGGATCTGAAGGGCCTTGTAGGCAGCGCGGTTGGCCATTTCCGAAGCGTAAACCTTTGCCATGGAGGCGGCGGCAGAGAAATCCTCCCCTCTGTCCCTCATGGCCGCCGCATTGAACGTGAGCAGCCTCGCCGCCTCGATCTCAGTAGCCATGTCCGCGATCATCCACCGGATGGCCTGGAACTGGGCAATGGGTTTCCCGAACTGCACCCGTTCCTTCGCATAAGTGACAGCGGCATCCAGGCAGGCTTGGGCCAGGCCAACGGACTGGGAGGCGATCCCGATCCGGCCCCCGTCAAGCGAAGCCATGGCAATGACAAAGCCGTCCCCCTCTTTTCCCAGGAGGTTCTCCTTGGGGACGCGGCAGTCTTCAAAGATCAGTTCCACCGTGTCGGAGGCGCAGAGCCCCATTTTTTCCTCTTCTTTTCCAACAGAGAATCCCGGCATTCCTTTTTTCACCACGAAGGCGCTGATCCCTTTGTGTTTTCTCTCCCGGCTCGTGTAGGCCGTAACCACGGTGATATCCGAGTTCTTGCCCGTGCTGATGAGCACCTTGTTGCCGTTGAGCACATAGCTGTTCCCGTCCTTCACGGCCCGGGTCTTCTGGCTTGCCGGGTCAGAGCCTGCTCCCGGCTCGGTCACGGCAAAAGAGCCGATCATCTTGCCCGCGGCAAGAGGCTTCAGATAGGTTTCCTTCAGGTAATCGGAACCGAAGCGATAGATGGGGCCGCAGGCCACGGAGTTGTGAACCGACATGATCACAGCCGTGGCTGCACAGGCATAGGCTATTTCCTGGAGCGCGACAGAGTAGCTCACGGTGTCGACGCCCGCTCCGTTGTACTCTGCCGGTACATTCATGCCCATAAGGCCCAGTTCGCCCATTTTGCGCAGGTTTTCCCTGGGGAATTCTCTTGTTCTGTCTCGCTGCGCCGCCGTGGGGAGGATTTCCGTGCGGGCAAATTCCCTCACCATGGCCCGGATCATTTTCTGCTCTTCGTTCAGTTCAAAGGACATACTCTCTTCTCTCCCTCGATCAGGGTGTGTACAGCACCACCAGCAACTCTGCTTTCTGTGTACTCAAATTGCGCAGCTTGTGCACGATGGAAGAATTAAAGTGAATGCACTCGCCGCTCTTCAGGACGCTCCGGTTCTCTCCCACCATGACCTCCAGTTCTCCCTTGAGGACATAGATGAATTCCTCTCCCAGATGCTGGTAGCTGACCCCCTTGTGGTCCGACCGGGGATCGATGAATACTTTGAAGGCTTTGAGGTGCTTGTGCTGCGCATCGGGTGTGAGATTCCGGTAGGAGTAATCCTCGGTCCTCTTCTGGTAATCATCGTGGGCCTTGGCTCCGATTTGCTTCTTTTCTTCCTTGAGCAGAATGCCGGAATCGATTTCCAGGGCTCTGGAGAGTTGAAGGATGACGGCGACGGGCGGAATCACCTCCGCCTTTTCGATCTGAGAGAGGTAAGAGGTTGCCAGCCCCGTTTCATTGGCCAGGCTTTGAAGCGACATGTTTCGCTCCTTGCGAAGCTTTGCCAATCGCTTTCCAAAAGGCAAGGGTCCCAGCTTTGCCGGCATGCTTATGTCCTCCTTCCGCCTGTAGCCAGGCTCTTTGAACATGGATTAAGGTCATGATGAACGACAAAGGGTCGCTCATTTCTTGCGGCCCAGCTTGGACAAGAGCAGGTTGTCCGAAGCCGTGTAGGGGTCTGTTTCACCGGCCAGGATCGCCTCCACCGCGGCCTCGAACTCACCGCCTTCGATGAGCTGATCCAGCACTTCCTGAATGAGCCGGCTCTTGATCATCTCGGCCAGTTCCTCACGGATTCTCAGCTTGCGTCGCAGCAGGTGCCGATCCCCTTCCGATTCCCTCAGGTAGGCCCTGTGTTGTTCAATCGCCTCCAGAAGCTCGGCCACCCCCCGGTCGAACACCGCCTCCACCTTGAGAATAGGAGGTGTCCACTTCCCCTCCTTGTGCTTTTGCTGGCCCATGTCGATCATTTGCCGCAGTTCGTTCAGCGTTTTGTCGGCTCCTTCCCGGTCCGCTTTGTTGATGACAAAGATGTCGCCCACCTCAAGGATACCGGCCTTGATGGCCTGGATATCATCGCCCATCCCGGGGATCACCATAATGATCGTGGTCTGGGCACTCTTGACCACATCCACCTCGTCCTGCCCCACGCCGACTGTTTCCACCAGGATGTAGTCCTTGCCCATGGCATCCAGAACATCAATCGCGCTTCGGGTGGATTGGGTGAGTCCGCCGAAGTGCCCCCGCGTTGCCAGAGATCGGATAAACACGCCCTCATCCAGGCTGTGCCGTTGCATGCGGATTCGGTCACCCAGAATAGCGCCTCCGCTAAAGGGGCTTGTCGGATCCACGGCCAGCACGCCCACGGTCTTTTCCTCTTTCCTCAAACGGGCCACCATCTGGTCCACCAGCGTGCTCTTGCCCACTCCGGGCGAGCCTGTGATGCCTACGACATAGGCGTGACCCGTGTGCGCGTATAGGGCTTTGAGGATTTCCCGGACCTCGGGAACTCCGTCGTCAATGTCCCGGATCAACCGGGCCACGGTCCGCACATCGCCTGCAAGGACCTTGTCAACAGCACCCGCCATCATGTCCCCCTCGGCTTCACGTGTTCTCTCACCCACTGAACAATGTCAGCCAGTTTGGAACCAGGGGTGAAGATCTCTGCAATGCCTATCTCTTTCAGCACGGGAATATCGTCGTCGGGAATGATCCCTCCTCCGCACAGGACAATGTCTTCTATCCCTTTTTCTCCCAGAAGTCGGACCACCTCGGAGAAAAGATACTTGTGCGC
>Ga0172375_10010770_pt1 | contig 11786 bp, 12 predicted proteins | sample LakKiv1m_FD_114537 | JGI IMG/M metagenome (GOLD analysis project Ga0172375, IMG submission 114537) | Freshwater microbial communities from Kabuno Bay, South-Kivu, Congo - kab_092012_11.1m | ecosystem: Environmental > Aquatic > Freshwater > Lake | place: Democratic Republic of the Congo... | reverse complement strand
CTTGGCATTTGCCTTCATGCTCAACAGCATTTTTTAAAGCATATGCAAGAATTTTTTCTGATTTTATCTTTGCCATTTTTCTTTTTAGTTAGAAACTCCGCTTCTTCTTTCTAATCTATCAAGTTTCTTCTCAATTAATTCAAGTCTATCCATTAAGTTCGAAATCCTGCTAGAAACATCATTTATTCTATCATGTATTCTACTTACATCAACATTATTATTTGATAAACTTGAACTAGAACTATCAGAACCATAACCCCCACCACCAGATATACTTGAATTTGAAAATTGACTTGGGTTCGAATTGCTATTTGAATTAGAATTATCGCTTGAACCAAAGAATCCAAAAAACCCGCCACCAGAACCAGAACTCTGTGAGCTTGATTGACTCATATTATCCGAGTTTGATGAAGAATCTGGGCTTAAAATAATATTATTAGAACTATCCATTCTTTGTTTCATTTTTTTTGGGAAAGGAATCTTATTCTCTCTTAAATCAAGTGTTCTCTCTTTTTTCTTAAACAAGCCAAATGCCATACTATTAGGAGTTTTTAATGGTTTTAAATCTTACGAGTAGTTTAAAACTCAAACTTTAAAAACTTGTAATTCTTCAATAAAACATTAAATTAGAAAACACAAAAAGAGGAAAATGGCAGCAGACGTATACAAGATTTTAGCAGCAGTAAATCCTGATAAATATTCTGGAAATTCGAGTGAAGTAAAAGGCATGATTAGGCAGGGAGATTTTAAGGGTGCTATTAAAATAGCCAAGCCAAAAGCCCTTAAGGAATACAAGTTAATCTATAACTCTCCTTTTGAAACTCTCGAGCCAGTTTACTTTTGGATTCTAGATTTTATGAATCAGTACAGCACAAATAAAACAGAAAAATTAATTGATAACTTTAGTTCTTCTCCGGGTTCGGGTCACTTCTCTGAATTAATGGGAAAAGCCACAAGAATGCAAGAAGAAGCCATGAAAATATACGCAACAGTAAATACTGTTATTAAGAGCATTCAAAATTTACTTTATGACTTGCAAGAATTCAAATTAAGATTAAAGAATTATGAAAATGCAAATAGCAAGGATAAGGAAGAAAGAATATCTGGATTAATCTCATTAAAGCAGATTTGGATGGACCAAGTTGACATAAAAAAGGGAAATGGAAGTCTGAACATGCTAGCTCAACAGTTGGGTTTTGTAACAATAAGAGATGCATTTATGTTCTGTAATTCTCTCGATGATGTTGAAGGCGCAGATTTAAATGAGAGAGTTAAAAGAATTTTAAAAGCGAGGGTTCAGGAGTTTCTGGATTGGAAAACACGAAGTGAAATTGAATTAAAAAAGAGATATGAAATAGAAAAGACCTATCTTAAAACTCAAGTAAGCACCTTAAAACTCTATTCTCGCTGGGCAAAACCCTACCTAAAAGCAGCAGAAGAACTAACAATGGATAATGTGGATAATGCAGGAATTGTCAATGCTTTTAATACAATTTATTTGCAGTTAGTTATAATGAAAAAAGATGAGTTTGGACAAAAGGAAATAGATGACAGCGTCAATAACGGCGATCTTCCAAAGGGTTTTAATAACATTAAATTCAAAAGAAAGTACTATGCCTGCACAATAATTGATTTTACATTTAGAGGAATACCACAGAGAGCAGACCAGCACTATACTTTTGGTGGCAGAGTTGACGTTACTTTCAAAGCCTATGCTCTTAATCAGGATGAATATGACCTATTCAAATATGAATTAGACAAATCAGATTTAAACGATGCACTAAATCTGGTTGAAGGCTCAACAACAGAATCACTAGAACAAATTCAGGAAGACATTGATTTTTATCTTAATGATAATTCAGAAGAAGAAGAAAAGAAAAAACAAGAAGAATTGAGAGAGCAGGATGTAAATCCATTTTCAGCTTTGCTGGGCTTGAGTAAAATATTTCCAAAGAAAAAAGAATCAAAAAAATCAGAGGACCCTGATGCAAAAGGAAAAGCGCTCGAGAAAAAAGGAATTTCAAAAGATAGTTATGCTGAAAGTGTAGTAAGAGCTCTAGCAAGCAAATCTGCTTCAAAATATGCCTATACTGTTTATGATATCTATAAAAAAGCCCATGGAATGCCTTCTACAAAAGAACAAGTTTAGCTATTCTTATTTAACGTCAGATTTATTAATTTCATTACACTTTATTTTATATGGCAAAAATAGATAAAAAATCAAAAAATAATCCGAAATTAAATAATCTCAAGGAGCTAGAGAACTCTTTAATTAAGCTTCTTAGTCCAGAATTAAATAAGAAGTCAAAACAAAAACCAATTAGAAAAGAAATTCTTGATAGATTAAAAGAAAAAAGTTTAGAATCTGAAAAAGCCCAAGAACAGAAAATACCAGCAAGTGATGAAAATGAACAAGAACCAAGTTCAATTCCGGATTTTAGCGATAGATTTTCAGATTCAATAATAAATTCTCCATCAAGAATAAATGTAAGTCCTGTTCTTCAGGCATCTAATCAGGAAACACAAACAACTAATCTAGAGCAAGACCTATCAAATATTCCAAATACAAATCAGCCGTCTATTGGAACAAATGCTGATAAGACTCCTGTTTATGTAATGAATGCTCCAGATTATGCCTCAAGTGTGGAATCTTTTAATAGAGGTGTCTATGAAAAAATGGAAGAAGCAGGACGTACAATGAATAATGATAATCAGTTAGACATAACTTCAGGAATGCTTCTTCATAGAACTCCTCAAGCCACACTTCAGGATACGAGGGCAATGAATCTTGGGGTTTGGCAGAGAGACAATGTCTTTTCAGAGTGGGCTGATGATTCTCAACTCGGAGCAGAACCAGAAAGACGCTATCAGGTTGGAAGAGCCAAGCAAAAGAAAGATGACTCAAAACTGCCATTTCAATAGAATATAATGAAGGTTTTTAAACCAAAGAACCCTAATTAAATCGAGGTAAAAAGAGGAAAATATAAAATGGGCTATGAACAATTCTACGATGGAGCAAAATATCCACTTGAACCAAACAGCGATAGCCTTTACACAGGAGCAAGTATTCCAGCAGAAAAATTGGGGGGAGCAACTTCAATTCAAACAGCAAACCAAGTTACAGAAGTTTCTAATATACTTAATAGCGGTATGAAGGCAGTTGAAGTTGCTACAATTAATCCTGATGTATTTGACATGATTCCACAACAGCACCTAAAAGAAATTGATAGATTAACAAAACTAAATAATATTGATGTAAGTCTTCACGCACCAATGATTGAACCCTCTGGTTTTACTCAGCAGGGTTGGAATGAAGATAATAGAAGAGAGATTGAAAGGCAATTCAAGGATGTTATTTTTAGAGCTCATGAACTTAGTCCAAATAAACCTCTTCCAGTAACAATTCATTCAACAGCAGTTCCAGGAACAGAAACCATGCCTATTGAACTAATAAAAGATATAACTCCTGAAGAAAAAGAACTCTATGGTAAAGATGGAAGAATACCAACAAAAACAATTGCAGTAAATACTCAAACAGGAGAAATGACTCCTCTAATAAGGGAAATAGAATACTATCCTGAAACAGGTAAGAGGATAAAAACGCCTGAAGAAAGATTGGATATTGTTAATAATTCTCATTGGATAAATAAGGTTACAAATCTTGCTTTCTATAAGAAAGAAGCTGATGAAATTCTTGTTCCAGCAGCAGGAAACCTTCTTCCTGTCTTGGGTGAACTCAAGGAAAAGAATGTAACTGAAGATAGAATAAAAGAAATAACTACTGAACACCAAGGCGATTTAGAAAAGTTAAATAGAGCAAATTTATTTTTGGAGAATGTTCAGTCTTCATTTAGAACTCTCTATGATGAAGCTTATAAAACTGGTGATGATAATACAAAAAAAATTCTGGATGAAATCTCTGATAAGTGGAAGAGAGGAAGAAAAGAGATAGCTGAGCGCGGAAATGCAATTGAAGCACCAATAATTACTTCAAGACTTCTTGATGAAAGTTTAGACCTTTTAAGAGAAATAGAACTAAGAGGTGCTGTTCCAAAAGTTTTTAGACCAATTGAAGAATTTGCAACAGAAAAAGCCAGTGAAACATTTTCAAATGTTGCTGTTGAAGCCTATAAGAAATTTGGCGATAAAGCCCCTTTCATAAGCATAGAAAATCCACCCTATGGAACAGCCATATCAACAGGCCAGGAATTAAAAAATCTCATAAAAGAAACAAGAGATAAGATTCAGGAAAAACTTTCACGCGAGGGCTATTCTGAATCAGCAGCACAAAAAGCAGCTGAACAAATGGTTGGTGCAACCTGGGACACTTCTCACATAAGCATGATTAGAAAACAGGGTTATAAAAAAGAAGATTTAATAAAAGAAGCAGAAATAATTGCACCTTATGTAAAACATGTTCACTTAAATGATAATTTGGGTTATACTCATACTGATTTACCTCCTGGAATGGGTGATGTTCCATTTAAAGAAATAATTGACAAACTTAAAAAAGCAGGTTTTAAGGGAAAAAATATTTTTGAAGGCGGTGGATTTTTTCAACACTTTAAGATATCACCCCACGGAATGGTTCTTGAATCAATGGGCTCTCCGATTTATTCAGCAGTAGCCCAACCAACCTGGACTCATACTTATGGAACAATGGGTAATTATGCTTCTGGCGGAGCAATCTATCCAGAACAACACTTTCAGATGTACGGCGCCGGATTCTCTGGCTTACCTACTGAACTTGGAGGTCAAATTTCAGGAAGACAATCAAGATTTTCAGGAACACCCATGAACTAGTAAAATAAGAATTAGCTAAGATTTAAAAAACACAAAAACCATATTAAATAAGAAAAAGAGGAAATGGCAAAACCAAAAACAAAAAAACCAAATTTAAGTGATTTTCCAACACTAAAATTATTAAATGAGAGGGATATAGCAATGGATTTCTCTCAAAAGGTTTATGAAAAATTCTCAAAAATGATTAAATCAATTATTTTATTTGGTTCGACTGTTAAAAAAACAGCTACACTTGGTTCAGATATTGATATAATCATAATAGTTGATGATGCTTCTGTTATGTTTGACCAAGAATTGATTGCTTGGTACAGGGAAGAACTTGGCAAGATAATAGAAGTCAACCCATACAAAAAAGAACTTCACATAAATACAGTTAGACTTACAACTTGGTGGGACGATTTAATTCGCGGCGACCCTGTTGTAATAAATATCTTAAGATATGGGGAAGCTATTTTAGACTTTGGCGGTTTCTTTAATCCACTGAAAGTTCTTTTACAGCAAGGAAAAATAAAACCAACACCAGAAGCAATTTACACCTGTCTTCAGAGAGCACCACAACACTTGGCAAGAAGCAAACAAGCAGAATTAAGTAGTATAGAAGGGATTTATTGGGCCATGGTTGATGCAGCCCATGCTTTACTCATATCAGCAAAAATAACGCCACCCTCACCAGAGCATGTTCCTGTTTTACTGAAAGAAAATTTTGTTGATAAAAAACTTCTTTCATTTGATTATATCTCTTGGTACAGAGATGTCTATGTTCTTCATAAAGGAATTTTGCATGGAGATATAAAAGATATTCGTGGCCAGAATATAGATGAACTTCAAGCAAAAGCAGATAAGTTCATAGGTAAAATGGCTGAACTTATAAAACAAACAATAAAATAATTAAGATTTCTAAAAGATTAGAAGATTAAAAATTAATTAGGGATTAGTTAAACCCAACCCTTTTGCTTTAGCTTTTCTTTCTTCTTTATCTTTATCTTTATCGACTTTGTATTTTGCCTTTTCGCTTGGGAATAGTGCTCTTGCTATTTCAACATAATGATTCTTTAGATTTTTATCCCAGTAGCCAACCTTTTCTTTATCAGGCAAGTCTTTTATGAAGTCTTCTGCAACTTTATAATTAGTCTTTAAGCATTCAAGCATCATTTTTCTATCAATCTTGCCTTCTGCGTTTTTGAATGCGTTAGAATAATCTTTTAATACTTTTTTTATTTGCGAATCAATAATTGCAGGCAACATTGCTGTTTTATTTCTATCTATGAATGCCCTGAGGTTTGGAGTATAACTTTCTATTAATTTATCAACATCCTTTGCTACAACTTCAGTTGGATCCTTTCCTTGATCTTGAGCTTGTCTTATTGCAAATACCTTTGCTCTTAATTCTCTTATTCTATCATATTTAGCATTACCTGTTTTATAAAGAGGAACACGCGATACTAATCCAACCAAGTCTTCATCAGATAGTTTTTCCAATAATTTATCTCTATTATGAGAAACATATCTTGCTAAAGAGATATAACCATCACTTAAGAAACTTTCTGCCCAATCAAGTGCAAATGCTTGATTAGTTTCTAATTTTTCAAGATTATCTTGGCTAAGCATTTCTTGAGGTGCATTATTTCTTAATATTTCACGCAAATCTCTTATATTTGAAACACTGCCTTTTCCAGAAGCCAGATTAGAATAATAGTCTTCAAGATCAAAAATATCGCCCGCAGCATCAACAAAAGGTTTTCTGCTATATTGCACATTAGATGGAAGATTAAATTTTGGTCCTGTCTTGCCATTAAACATCTCTGTCAAGAGTTCTTCTAATGTTTTAGTGTTCGGTCCTTTTGCCATTTTTCTATGATTTATAGTGTTCTTGCGGGTTTATAAGCCTTTCTAATTTGTAACTATTAGGGGGTAACAGAAAGAAAGATTTAAAAAGAAGATATAACTCTAATAAGTATGACATTAAAAGAGAAACTTAATGAAGTTGAAGCCACATTAATAGGTAATAGAATTAGTGCTATAAGTTCAGCATGTTTATTAGCGGGAGCCGGATCTATGGCTATTTTAGGTTTAGATCAAGCAACAGAAGTAATGGGTCCTATTTTGGGTCCAGTTATGGGTGTTGGTCTTGTCGGTTGTTCTTTTACTGGCTTTGGTTCAACAATGAAAAAACTATATATCAGAACAAGAGAGCATTTAAAGAAATTTAATACTCTTGATCCTCGATTCTTTAAGGCTATGATGGAGCTAGATTATGGTAGTTGGTTGCTTGGTTATGGTCAGCTCCAAGCAATGTACTTAGCAGCAAGAGATTCAGGCAATCCAGAATATCTTAGACAATTCCACCAACTAAAAAGAGAATATACTAAAAATATTATACCTAATTTTTAATTAAGAATCTTTACTGCTGTTGAAAGGGGTCAAAACCTATTTCAAATTCAGGGAATTCTTCTGTTGTGGTCTTATTTTCTTCCTGAATTTTCTTTAACTCTTCATGTTTTTTATGCTCAACTTCTTTCTTTTTATCAAATATTTTTTTCTCTATTTCAGACTCATCATCAATAGGTAATATTTTTGCTTTATTTGTTTTTGCCATATCATCTCCTTGTTTATTGAGTTTAAAATCTTTATGATTCTCTAATTCAGCTACAAACTTGCTTATTTCACTAGCCATATCAGCATTAACACTTATGCTATCTATTCCATATCTTACAAGTTGCTCAACCATTTCTTTCTTCGAGCCAGCTTGACCGCAGATGCTTGATTCAACTTGATATTCTTTGCATATTTCAATTACTCTCTTTAGTTGCGAGAGAACAGCAGGATGCATTTCATCATACAAGTATTGGCATTCACTATTACCTCTATCTACAGCCAAAGTGTATTGAGTTAAATCATTTGTTCCAAAACTTATGAACTTTGCATATTTGCATATTCTTCTTATTATCTGAACAGCAGCAGGAGTTTCAATCATTGCTCCAAGTACAATATTATCTCTTTCAAATTTATCATGAAATATCTTATAAGCAGTTTCCATTTCACTTTCAGATATAACTTGTGGAAACATTATTCCAAACTTTTTATTAGGAAATTTTTCAGCTACTTTCTTAATTGCTTCCAACTCTGCTTCAAATAAACCAAGATTCTTCAAACTAAATCTTATTCCATGCTCACCAAGCATTGGATTTAACTCCATTTCTTTTGGAGAACCAGCAAGATTTCTATATTCATCGCTTCTTATATCACTAGTCCTTATCCAGATTTCTTTAAAATGTTCTGATATTTTTCTTATGCCCTGTTCAAGTATTCTTTCATATTCACTAAGATTTTTATTTTTCAAAAAGAAAATAGGGTGTTTTCCTCCTTCTGCAATAATTCCTTCCAGTCTTAAAAGTCCAATAGCATCACACCCTGATTTTGCGCTTCTCTCTGCAAAATCAGGCAAGTCAACCATTACCTTTATTTTTGTTTTAGTTTGTACAATAGGCAATACTTCTTTTTTACTATTTTCTAATTTCTCAACTTTTCCTTCGTAAACTTTGCCATTCGTACCATCAACAGTTATTAATTGTCCATCTTTAAGGTTTTGGGTCGCTTTTTCTGTTCCTACAACACAAGGAATTCCCATTTCTCTTGAAACAATTGCAGCATGACTTGTTGAACCGCCCTCATCAGTTACAATAGCAACACTTTTTTGCATAGAAACAACCATATCAGGATTAGTCATCTTAGTTACAAGAACATCGCCTTTCTTGATTTTAACAAGGTCTTTTAAATCACTAACCAGCTTAACTGTTCCGTGAGCTATTCCTGGTGAAGCAGCTAATCCAGAGAGAATTATTTTTCCACTAACATTAATTTTTTCTCTTGTTTTCTCTAGTGTTGTAATTGGCCTTGACTGAACAATGTAAATCTTGTGTCCCTCTATTGAGAATTCAATATCCTGTGGTTTTTTATAGTGCTTCTCTATCTTTTGTCCATAGTCTCCTAGTGTTGCAATCTCTGAATTAGTTAAAACTTGAGATTTGGATTTTTCAGGAGCTAATTTTATTTCTTTTCCATTACTATTATCCTCTCTAATAAGTGCTATTTTTTTATTAGCTATTTGTTTATCGACCAAGTCCAGCTTATCATTTAAAACATAATGATCGGGCAATATTCTTCCAGAAACAATTCCTTCTCCAAGTCCAAATACAGCTTCAATAATAATCTCGTTTTTTCCACTCATGGGATCTTTTGTAAACATGACCCCTGATTTTTCAGAACTTATCATTCTCTGTACTACAACAGACAAGAGAGCGTTTGCTTTGTCAAATCCTTTTTTATGCCTGTAATAAACTGCTCTTGCAGTGTAGAGTGAAGCAAAACATTTCTTCACTGCTTTAATTAATTCTTTTTTGCCGTTGATATTAGTAAAGGTTTCTTGTTGGCCTGCAAAACTTGCATCAGCCAAATCTTCTGTTGTAGCGCTGCTTCTTACTGCTACAAAAGATAGTTGATTATTGTTATCAGAAATAATATTTTCTTTTCCTTCACTGCTTAAAAGTTCATAAGACTCAACTATCTCTCGCTCCATATCTTCAGGTATTTCTGCATTTTCAATCAACTCACGAATTTTCTTAGAGTTATCCTCGAGTTCTTGAGTATTAAAAACATTTGTCTTTATGATAATCTGCTTTATTTTTTCTTTTATCTGGGCTTTTTGTAAAAAGTTATCAAAAGCTTGTGCAGTTATGCAAAAAGCAGGTGGAACAGGAAAACCAGAATTATACATTTCAGCAAGATTAGCACCCTTTCCTCCAACAATAGCTATATCCTTTTTAGAAAGTTCAGAGAGCCATTTTACATACTTTTCGTTCTCTATTTCTATTTTCTTCGCCCCTTTTTTTATCATGTTTATATTATGTTTTAGCTTTTTATAAAGCTATTCCTATTTATTTTTTAGTAAGGTAGTATTTCCGCTTGGATTCGCTGAATTTTTCTATCGCATATCTAAGCATTGTTCTTGGCATGTTTTTACAATTTTTTTCAAGAAAATCTTCTTCAACAGCAGAATTCTTTTTTCCAATCTCTCTAAGCATCCAACCAACAGCCTTATGTATTAAATCATGTTTATCTTTAAGAAGAATCTCAGAAATTTTAAGAGCATCTTTAAAATCTTTTTCTCTTATAAAAGTAAAGCAAGAAAGAACAGAAATTCTTTTTTCCCATAGACTTTTTGATTTAGCAAGTTTGTAAAGAATGTCTCTTGGCTTATCAATCAAATAGTTTCCAACTATTTTAGGAGCACTTAAATCAATTAAATCCCAATTATTTATGTTCTTTGTATTTTTCAAATAAAAATCCACAATTTTTTTCATCTCTTGTTCTTGTTTGTTCTTAACTGCCCGCTCATATTTTCTTATTAATACAAATAATGCACTAAGTCTATATTCATGAATGCCCGAGTTAAGTAATTCTTGAATCTCTTCAAGCTCAAGTTCATATTTTTTAGCTATTTTTCTTTGAATAGGCACGATTATTCCTAAAAAAATATCTCCTTCACCATATTCGCCTTTGCCTGTTTTAAAGAAGCCAGATAGAAGTTTTGCTTTTTCTTTATTTCCTGAATTATTTAATTCCTCTTTAAAACTTTTCAAATTCATATAGACTCTAAAACAATAATGTTTATAAAACTGCTTAATAGAATAATTTTATGGCAGAAACTTATACAGGTCAAGCTTCAATACAAAGAATAAGAGGATATATGTTTGGGCTTAGACAAGCGATAGAATCTCAAACAGCAGAGCATTTTTTAGAAGCTGTTGATAGAAGGTTCAAGCAGCCTGCTGAAAGAAAAGCTGCTTTGTACAGCATTCTAGTAGCGCACAGAATTGGAGAGACAAGAATTACACCAGATGATTTAGTAAAATATTTCACAGATAGATCAAGGTGGAATTAAAACTAAAAAATTATTTAACTTCTTCGTAAATTATTTTAACTTTTCCAGGAAGTTTTGAAGAAACACTCTTGCATAAATCCCTCACTACTTCTATATCTTTTTTATTAAGAAATCCTATTATGAATATTGGCTCGCCAACCTTTACATAAGCACTCCTGTACATGGTTGTTCCAAATGAATGGCTCATACCAGATTGAACTCTCTCTCCTTTACTTCCACCTGAGAAAGTTTTGTTCTCTCTTATAACTTGATGAGGATAAGGCTTGCACGCAAAATAATAATTTTCTTCCATTAATTTTTTTGTTAGTTTATTATTGAGATATTGTCTTGCAGCTTCAAGAGCCATATCTCTTATTTGAACATTTATCATTGAGTAAATTTTTATAAAATTCTTGAATTCTCCTCTTGTATATCTAGGAACATTACCCATATTGAATTTAGTAACTTTTTGATTAGGAACAGCCTTAATGTAATTTTTATTCTTAACCTTCATAGACTTTCTAGTATAAGGAGTTACTTTCTTTTTACTGTATGCAAGTGCTTTTCTTATTGGCATTTTTTATTTTTCTTGTTTTTAGATATTTATTTAGTTTATTTTAGTTACTTGATTGTAATTTCTGAATTTATTGCTTGTCCGGGTAATCCTCTTTCAAAAATAGCCCTTACAAGCCCCTTATTTCCATGAGCTCCTGATACTTTTCCTGCAAGTATCTTACCAGACTCGCTCTTCCATTCAACTGTTTTACCTATTAATTTTCCAGCTTCTTCTCTATTCTTGCAGCCCAAATCTAATATAAAATGTCTTGGTGTTAAGTGTTTTAAACTTCTGCGAAATTGAATAACTTTGCCTTTTTCCTTGCTTGTTTCTTTTGCCATAAATATCCTTGCAAAATTAGGTTTTTAAAGCTTTTCTCGGGCTGGCTCTGTCCGGAGTAGCTTAAATTCTAAGATTGCACAAAAAAAAGACGAATTTTCTTTGTAAACTACTCCATCAAATTCTATATTTCTTCTTAGGTTATAAAACAATATATGCCAGCCCATT
>Ga0172375_10010769_pt1 | contig 11787 bp, 11 predicted proteins | sample LakKiv1m_FD_114537 | JGI IMG/M metagenome (GOLD analysis project Ga0172375, IMG submission 114537) | Freshwater microbial communities from Kabuno Bay, South-Kivu, Congo - kab_092012_11.1m | ecosystem: Environmental > Aquatic > Freshwater > Lake | place: Democratic Republic of the Congo... | reverse complement strand
CAAAGCTACTTTTAGCTCCCTATCTCCCGAAGAAAAACTTGGACAGGTATACTGCGACTCATTGTCGCCATTTGTTCAGAGTAGGGATATAAAGGAAATAATAAAACTGTTGGACAGAACCATAAATTATGGTTTCGGAGCATATTTCAGAATAGTAAGTTTACCTACAAAATTAACCATCGAAATGAGCAGATATCTTCAGGAGAACTCAAAAATTCCATTTCTGTTATCTGCAGATTTTGAATTCTGGCACGGGTACTGTCTGGTGGATGGTACACCCTATCAAAGACAGCTGGGTGTTGCTGCAACAGATGACCCTGTGATGGCCGAAAGGATGGCGATAATAGCTGCAAAGGAAGGATTGGCACTTGGATATAATTGGTCCTATTCTCCGGTTGTGGATATTAATTATAATTTTAAGAACCCAATAGTCAATACAAGATCCTTTGGCAGCAATCCGGAAAAGATACTTGCTATGTCAAAAGCTTATATTAAAGCTATGCAGAGTGAAGGTATGGCTGCTACAGTAAAACACTGGCCTGGTGATGGAGTAGATGAAAGAAACCAACACCTCGTAACTTCTAAAAACTCCTTAGAAATGGATGAATGGTTAAATACTTATGGAAAAATATATAAAAATCTTTTTAAAAGCGGAGTTTTAACTCTGATGAGTGCCCATATAGCGTTACCTGCCTACTATAAGAAAAAAAATATGAATAAAGATTCTAAGAAAATGCTGCCAGCCTCACTTTCTAAAGAGCTTAATATGGATTTACTGAGAAAGGATTTAGGTTTTAATGGGCTGATTAGTTCAGATGCTAATTATATGGCTGGTTTTTTATGTCAGGGCAGAAGGGAAGACTTAATACCTTTGCAAATTGAAAATGGAGTGGATATCGCACTTGGGTGTAATGGTGCCAAAGATATAAAATATCTGAAGGAGGGCCTTGAAGAAGGGAAGCTTTCAGAAGGAAGACTGGATGAAGCTGTAATTCGGGTTCTTGGTTTAAAAGCTTCTCTGAGACTTCATAAGAAGAAAAAAGACGGAACGTTAATTGTATCAGAAGCCGGGGCAAAAAAAGTTCTTAAAAATAACCAGCACATAACCTGGTCCAATAATTGCATAGAAAAATCCATAACTTTGGTAAAAGATACACAAAATATACTGCCAATTTCTAATATAAAACATAAAAGGATTTTATTGGTTGAAGGAGAAATTGCTGAATTCATGGGTTTACCTAAAAAATTAGGTCTTAAGAAATATCTTGAGTCAGAAGGTTTTACGGTTACAGAAATGGATAAAAATCCAATGATTGATGAAAATAGTTTTGATTTAATCATATATGCAGTAGCAGAGGAAGGTAATATAATAAAACCTGGAATCTCTCTGGATTGGGAGAAATTACATAGAAATCCTATGAACTCAGTATTGAGGTTCTGGCACTATGTTCCCACTATTTTTATTTCTTTCGGCAGTCCCTATCATCTCTACGAGGTCCCTGAAGTAAAAACTTATATTAATTGTTATACTCCTATTGACTTAGTTAAAAAAATAGTGGTACAAATGCTGGTGGGTAAAAAATCTTTTAAAGGGATAAATCCAGTAGATCCTTTTTGTGGGTTAGAAGAAGCTAGGAAATAATTATTTATACAACAGGGAAATAAAAATGAATATTGGTAAACCTAAACTAATCAGAAGAATAAATAGAAAAATAATTCTGGATGCAATTAGAGAAGAGGATAACTTTTCTCAAACATATATTTCCAAGAAAGTCGGTACTTCAAAACAAACAATCAATAAAATTATTACAGAATTGATAAATGAGAATTTAGTAACAGAAGCCGGTGTTGGTGAATCTACCAAAGAAGGAGGCAAAAAACCTCTTCTTTTAAAATTTAATTCAAAAGGTGGTTATGTTATTGGAGTAATGTTAAGTCATAAAATTACAGCAGTTCTAACGGATTTATCTGCAAATATTATTTCGGAAAAAACCATACCGATCAATTTAAAAATGGGCCATAAAGAGGTTTTTTTTACTTTAACCAAGGAGATAAAAGATATCATAAATGAAACAGACAAAAACAATAAAATACTTGGGATAGGAATTGGGATACCCGGGATTACCAGTGATAAAAAAATAAAGCTTTTACCAAGATTCCTGGATTGGAAAAATTATCCGCTTGTTAATGATTTAAGTAATGAATTAGGAATTAAAATTTTTATAGAAAATGATAATAGATTAAGAACGTATGGTGAGAAATGGTTTGGATTGGCAAAAAATATTAACAATTTTGCGACCATTTATATTGACGAAGGTTTCGGGGCTGGATTTTTTTGTGAAGGTAATATAATTACTGGAAGAAATTATATATCCGGGGAGATTGGCCATATAAAACTTAAAGAAAATGGACTGCGGTGTGGCTGTGGGAATAATGGCTGTCTTGAGACATTGATAAATTTAAATGGAGTAAAAAATCTTTTTAAGGAAATATCAAGAACAAATGAAATTAAAAGCTCTCCTTTTTGTGATAAATACAGAAATCTCGAGCATTTAATTACCTTTGATACCTTGTTTAAATTTTTTCAAAAAGGTGACAAGTTGGCACAGTTGATAGTTAAAGAAATAACTTATTGGTTAAGGATTGGTATCTCTATAATTATATCAACTTTAGATCCGGAATTAATCATCATTCATGGTCCTTTTATCTCTGGGGGAGAACCTTTTATAAATGGACTTAAAGATTTACTAAAAAATAACTATTTACCAGGAACGAAGAAAGAAATAAATCTGGAATTTTCGAAATTGGGTGAAAAAGCGGGTTTATTTGGTGCGATCGGTATGGTTCTAGATAACACTCTTTAGAATTTCGTAGACCTCAAAACAAGAGAAACAGTACCTGTTTTGCAGGAATTATATCCAGCCATGACAATACTTATCTTTAGAAATAGGTATAGAAGATTTTATCTTAAAGGGAGATTCTACTGAAGGATAGTACTGAACTAACACTCATGTTCGTGGAAAGTAATAAAAATACACGTCATAAAATGTTTTCATACGAGTCTGTAACCAATGCCAGGCTCAGTCAATAAATGCTCGGGTCTGGCAGGATCTTTTTCGATTTTTTTTCTGATCTGGCTGATATATATCCTCAAATAATGTGATTCATTAAGATATGTCGGTCCCCATACTTTTTCAAGCAGATACTTTTGTGTAATAATTTTCTCCTTATTCTTGGCCAGTATTTTAAGGATATCATATTCAGTTGGTGAAAGCTTAATGTCGTCTTGTCCCAATTTAACATTTCTTTTTATTAAATCTATTACAAGGTTGTCAAAAACAATAACAGGTTCATTGATTTCTTCCTTTGAATGCCTCATTGCGGCTCTGATCCTTGCAAGCAGTTCTCCAATCCCGAAGGGTTTAGTTATATAATCATCTGCACTATCTGGGAGGCCAGGGAATGGTTGTTCTGGCGCTTACATTTTTGGTAAAAAGTACAAGCGGTTCTTACAGAATGTATGTGGGCGAAGGCAAAGATGAGCAATTGCTTCCAAATGCAATCAGCACCTCAAAAGCGATCTGGTTCATAAGCGTAACATATTTAGTTTTTGGTACATTAGTTTTATGGATAGTCGGTTTTTTTATAGGCATGCCCGCAGACAGATCATTCCTGCATGCAGTCTGGGTATTTATGTCAGCCTGGAGTACAGGTGGTTTTGCTCCGCAAACACAAAGTATACTCTATTATCACAGTTTCTGGTATGAAATTGCAACTGTGGTATTTTGTGATCAGTTCATTTAATTTCGCTCTACATTATGCTATATGGAACAAGAACAGAAAAGAAATTTACAACAACATTGAAATCCAGTCGATGGCGGTAACAACATTTATACTGACATTATTGGTTGTTACAGGTTTAATGAAATTAAATGTCTACCCTGATTTTATTGCAACATTCAGAAAAGGGTTTTACCTTTTAATCTCGGGCCATACAACTACGGGTTTTATGACCATATATGCAAAACAATTTTTTACCGAGTGGGGCAATATAGCGCTTTTTACCGTAATAATAGCGATGTTAATTGGCGGGAGCGCTTGTTCGACTGCCGGAGGCTTCAAAGGTCTGCGGATGGGGATAATATTTAAAGGTTTTATAAGAGATATTAAAAGAATCCTGCTTCCCGAATCAAGAGTTCAGATCGACAAGTTTCATCATATTGGAGATATTGTCCTGGAAGATAAACACTTAAGGAGTGCAATGCTGATTGTCTTTGCATATATTGTAACTTTTGCCATAGGTACTTTAGCCGGAATATTTTTCGGGTATCCTCTGTCATCTGCTGCATTTGAGGCTGCATCAGTAACAGGTAATGTGGGATTGAGTATAGGAATTACCCAGGTTTCAATGCCCGGCACCTTAAAGGTTATTTATATATTTATCATGTGGATCGCAAGACTTGAATTTATGTCAGTTTTTGCACTTATAACTTTTATATTCTTTGGAAAGAAAAGAAAATGGGCCCGATAAAAATATTCTTGGCAGCAGCTTTCAGCGGAATTTTAATTGTAAATGGCGGCATGTCAATTTCCAGCAATGAATTAATAGAGAATGCAATAAAATACGATAAACAAATTGTTATATATTCGGGTGAAGTCATTGGAGATATTATGAAAAGAGGAGACGATGCCTGGATAAATGTCTCTGATGGCAATAATGCAATCGGTATCTGGCTGCCATACAGCGAAACAAAAATAATAAAATATACAGGTCAATATAGTTATATAGGTGATACGGTAAAAATTGAAGGTATTTTTAACAAGGCTTGCCCGGAACATGGCGGAGATCTTGACATTCATTGTAAAGAAATAGAGGTTTTAAAAGAGGGATATATAATACAGAAAAAAGTTAATTATAAAAATATTCTGATAGCAGGGATTTTACTTATTTTCGCTGTAAGTTTAAATCTGATAATTTTCAGGAAAAAGTTATAATCCAGTAACGAGCCAGCCGGTATAACTTTACATGCTTGCTACTTTCTTGAAAATCTTAAATATTCAAATTGTTAATTAAAACAATTGACAGGTCCAGCGCAACTCTTATACGGGGCCCCGGCCCGTTTAAAAAAATGAGATAAATAGACAATTATTATAAATTATAATATATAATAATTAAATATTAGAAAAAATATTGTTTTTAAAATTTTAAAAATATGTTTTTAGATGAAGCAAAAATAAATGTTAAAGCGGGTGATGGCGGAAACGGTATGATCAGCTTTTTCTATCTGCGGGGCAGCAAGAAAAAAATTGCCAGCGGAGGAAGCGGCGGAAAAGGAGGAAACGTAATTATAAAGGCCAGCAGCAATGTAAATACCCTTTATGGTTTTAAAAAAAAGGTGCATTTCAAGGCACAAAATGGACAAAATGGAATGTCAAACACAAAAAATGGTAAAAATGGTGAAGATATTGTAATTGAAGTGCCGATGGGTACCGTAATAAAAGACGGGGGGCAGGTGATTGCGGATCTCAGTGAAATAGACAATGAAACGATAATTGCAGAAGGCGGTATCGGCGGCAGAGGAAATGCAAGCTTTACCTCCCAGCAAAGAAGATTTCCTGGTTTTGCAGAAAAAGGCGAGGCAGCAGAAGAAAGATGGATCGATCTGGAACTCAGGCTCATTGCTGATGTTTCTCTGGTGGGTTTTCCAAATGCAGGTAAATCTACAATAATAAGCAGTATATCTGCAGCCAGACCAAAAATTGCCGATTACCCGTTTACCACTCTGGTTCCGAACCTTGGAGTCGTATCATTTCGGGATAATACATTCGTAGTTGCCGATATACCGGGAATAATTGAGGGGGCGCATCAGGGAACCGGTCTTGGAGATAAATTCTTAAGGCACGTAACGAGATCCAAAGTTCTGGTAATTATTCTTGACGGCCAGCAGGTAATTTATGAAGGCAAAATATCAAGCCTGATGGATACTTTTCAAATTATAAGAAAAGAACTAAAACTTTATGACTTAAACTTATTTAAGAAAGATTATTTAGTAGTGATCAATAAAGCTGATCTTTTTTCGGAGAGAACTGAGCTTGATATTGCCGCAAAAAAGATTGCGGAAAAAAGCGGCAAGACCGTTCTTATAATTTCTGCCATTACCGGGGAAGGGCTTGATAAATTAAAGGCAAGCCTTTATGAAAAAATTAATAATATCAGAATCCGCCAACACAAGGAAAATTTAAAACCCGCCGGTAAAATTGATTTTAGATCCTATACAATAGAGAACACAAAGCTTAATGAAGACAAAATAGATATACTTAAAGATGGCAGCGAGTTCATCATAAAATGTAAAAGTCTTGAAAGAATGGTTGCCATGACAGATTTGGAGAATGAAGAGGCGCTGGATTATTTAAGATATAAATTAAAAAAGATGAAAATTGGTGATAGACTAAAAAATATAGGGATAAATGAGGGTGCAACCGTAATTATAGGAAAACTTGTTTTTGAACTTATGGATTAGACAATTCCGGACTGGTTATGGAAAGAAAAAAATTTTTTAAAAAAATTAAGCGGGTAGTTATTAAAATCGGTTCCAGCAGCCTGACTGTAAAAGATGGCGGGCTCGATTTATCCAACATGGAAAAGTTCACCTTTGAAATTTCTGAACTTGTCAAACAGCAGATAGAAGTAATTGTTGTGACAAGCGGCGCTATTGCAGCAGGGTTGAAATACCTGAAAATTTCTTCAAAACCAAAGGATATCGCCGCTCTGCAGGCAGCGGCCTCTGTCGGACAGGTGGAACTTATGAGAACTTACAGTGACTTATTTGCAAAGCATGGTCTGATAATTGGTCAGATTCTTTTGACCAGAGAAGATACTACCAGGCGGATGCAATATTTAAATATAAAAAATACGATCGAAAACCTGCTTAGACTAAAAGTGATACCGGTAATAAATGAAAATGACAGTTCCGCTGTTGAAGAAATAAAATTTGGTGAAAACGACAAACTTGCAGCATTGGTTGCAAGTCTTGCTGAAGCGGATTTATTGATAATCCTGTCTGATATTGAGGGACTTTATGACAGAAATCCCCGGGAAAATAAAGATGCAAAGCTTATCTCATTTGTTGAAAAGGTTACCCCTGTGATTGAAAAGCTTGCAGAAGGTACCGGTTCAATATATGGATCAGGCGGGATGATTTCAAAAATAAAAGCTGCAAAGGTATGCTCATTTTCAGGGATTGCCATGATTATTGCTAACAGCAAAACTTCTGATGTTTTGGAAAAGATAGTCAAATTTGAAAAAATAGGCACATTTTTTGCACCTCAAACCTCTCAAGGTTAAAAGTGTCAAAAGATGGATCGCTTTTGGCACCGGGGCAAAAGGGAAAATTGTAATCGACAGGGGAGCGGAAAATGCCGTAGCGAATAAGGGTAAAAGTATCCTGCCGGTCGGTATTATTAAGGTTGAAGGCAAATTCAGCAAAGGAGATATACTTAAAGTATTTTCAATTGACAATAAATTAATTGCAAAGGGCATAAGCAATTTTTCTGATGACGAAATTAGTATGCTTATGGGTAAAAACGAGAAACGGATACTGGCAGAATTTAACTCAATCTTATATGGTGAAGTAATACACAGGGACAGCCTTGTAGTTTTTGACGAAAAGAATCCGGAATACTGACAGGGCCAATATTTAATTTAATGATTTTTTTTATGTTATAATATTTAAAATTTTGATAGGAAGGCCATATGGATTTAGTACTTGATATTGCAAAAAAAGCAAAAAATTGTGAGCCTGATATTGCAAATGCCAGAACCGATATTAAAAATAAGGTTTTGAAAGATATTTCCGGAAATCTTGTTCTGAAATCTGCAGAAATAATTGAAGCAAATAAGTCAGATATGGAAAAATCACAGAAGGCTCAGGTATCGGAAAGCATGCTTGACAGATTAAAACTTGATGAATCAAGAATTAAAAAAATTGCTTCAAGCATAGATTCAGTTGTCGGACTTAACGATCCTGTCGGAGAAGTAATATTTGGTTATGATCTCCCAAATGGGCTAGTTCTTAAGAATGTAAGGGTTCCGTTTGGAGTTATAGGCATAATATACGAAGCCAGGCCGGAAGTAACTGTCGATGCTTCGATCCTCTGCATAAAAGCAGGAAGCTGCGTTATTTTAAGGGGAAGCGGCCATGCTCTTGCTACGAATAAAAAGATTACCGAAATAATCAGGCAATCAATTTCCGCAAACAATCTCCCTGAAGATATAATTCAAATTGTTCCTACGGCAGAAAGAGAAGATGCCGAAAAACTGATGCAACTCAGGGACTATATCGATGTACTGATTCCGAGAGGAAGTAAAAGTCTTATTGACAATGTTATTGCCAATTCGAAGATTCCCGTAGTGGAGACCGGCATAGGCAACTGCCATATTTATATAGATAGTATTATTGAAGATATAAGCGAAGAGACCATAATTAATATTATTGTCAATTCTAAAATACAAAAGCCCAGTGTTTGCAATGCAGCGGAAAAACTGCTTGTACACAAAGATGTTGCTTTAAAGTTGGTGCCAAAGGTTTTGAAAAGCCTTCAAGGCAGTAATGTTTTAATTAAAGGCTGCAGCAAAACAAAGGAAATTTATCCTGAAGCTCAAACAGCAACCGAGGAAGACTGGTATGAAGAATATCTCGACCTGATTATGGCAGTTAAAATTGTAGATAGTATTGAAGATGCCGTAAAACATATAAACAAATATGGATCCGGTCATTCTGATGCAATTATTACATCCAGTTATAAAAATTCGGGTTATTTTACAAAATATGTTGATTCATCCACGGTATATGTAAATGCTTCCACAAGGTTTACCGATGGCGGTGAGTTTGGAATGGGGGCAGAAATAGGAATAAGTACCCAAAAACTTCACTGGAGGGGGCCAATGGGCCTAAGACAGATTACAACAAACAAATTTATTATTTGCGGAAATGGCCAGATTAGAAGTTAAAAAAAATATGAAAATAGGCGTTATGGGCGGTACATTCAATCCGATACATTACGGCCATCTGGTGACCGCTGAAGAAGCTTTGAACCAGTTTAATCTTGACAGGGTCATTTTTGTTCCCACAGGTTTGCCTCCGCATAAAACGGCCTGCAAGCTGGCAAGTCCGGAAGACAGGTATATGATGACGGTAATGGCGACTGCTTCCAACAGCCATTTCTTTGTATCCAGAATTGAAATAGAAAGAAAGGGTAAATCTTATACAATTGATACCTTGAAGGAATTGAAATTTAACTATGGCAATAGTGCGGTTTTTTATTTCATTACCGGTGCAGATGCGATCCTTGAAATCCTGACATGGAAAAACACAGAAGAAATAATTTCTATGTGTAAGTTCATAGCTGCCACAAGACCGGGTTATGATTTATCAAGAATTGAAGAACTTAAGAAAAAACTTTTTGGAATCAATGCAAATCCGGCGATAACTAAAAATAGTATTATATAATGGAGATTCCTGCTCTTGCTATTTCTTCTACAGACATCAGAGAAAGAATTAAAACCGGCAGGACAATTAAATATTTATTACCCGAAAGTGTCTGTAATTATTTATTAAAGAATGATCTATATTAAAAATAAAGGTAAAACTGCATTTTGTTTAAATAGCCGGCAAGAAGACTTTATTGAAAAGTTAAAAAAAATAATTGAATCAAAAATGTCCCCTGATCTGTATATTCATTCGATTTCTACATTGGATTTTGCTTTAAAACTTGCGAATATACATTTAAATAAATCAATAAATTCAGGGGATGCCGGCCGGCTTTTTTACAAACTATGTATTTCATGTATTCTTCATGATTATGGTAAAATTTTTTTACCCTCAGAACTTATTAAAACAGCAGAGAGAGAAAAAATAAAATTAAGCAGTTTCGAATTCACGCATGAGTCTCTTCTTCATGGTTTTTTAGCACCGTATTTAATTAAAAGAGATTTTGGCATAAAGGATACCTGCATTCTTAATGCAATAAAATATCATACCATAGGTTCCTGCAAAATGAATATCGTGGATAAGATTTTATACATATCAGATAAAATTGAAGAGACAAGGAATTACAAAAATATACATTATTTAAGAAATTTATCAGACAAAGACATTAATTTATGTTTACTGGAAGTTTATAAAAGTAATATAATATATTTAATAACAGAGAATAAATTTCTTCACCCTGATACAAATAAAATTTGGAACAATATCCTTGGAGGTATTAAAAATGACATCAGATGACAGCAATTCAAATTTTAATGATAAAGACGATCAGAGCGAAAACGATGATCTTTTCAGCCACTACTCTTCCAAGAATGATGATGACTTTAAGGATCCTGGCTTTGATGATGACCGCAATCAACCTTTTAGGGAAAGAGAGCGGAATGATATGGAGGATAAAAACCCGGAAAATGATTTCTTTAAAGATTCTGATTTCGAGTTTAAGGATTACGAGGACGAAGAATATGATGTGAATGGTGTCAGAAATGTAAAAGCAAAGAGTAAAAGAAAAAGAAGAAGAATCATACTTTCAACAATCTTGATCATGTCTATTTTAGTCATTGTTGCGATAGGGATCGTCTTTGGCTACAGGTATATAAAAAATAAATTCTTTTCAAATAATGTTGAGACAACTTCAACTACCGAACAGTCAATAGTGGTACCGAGTACTCTCAAGCTGGGTAAAGACTTGAAAATAGTCATAGCCTGCGCAGGCGGTAATCTTCTTGACCCGGAATTGAATTCTATAATCTTTTCCAAATATTCAAGTACAGAAACAGAAATGATAACACTCTGCATACCTATAAACACTCTTATGGAGATTCCGGGTTTCGGGCTTGAGAGTGTAAATAAATCCGTTGAGTTTGGCGGGCCGGATCTTTTAAAACTGACGCTTAAAAATAACATTAGTATGGATGTAAATAATTACATACTTATGGATATTGTAAATATTGTAAATAAGTTAGAAGGTATGAACTTAAAACTGGATGAGGACATCACTATTACCGCGGGAGATGGCTCCAAGATAGATTTAAAGCAGGGTGACAATATAATCAATGGAGATACGGCTCTGAGCTTCATGAACTATTTCAGTGGTATTAATTTAGATGTTCCGATTGAAAGTGTCACAAAACAAAAAATTCTTTTAGATTGTCTTATAAAAAAAATAATAGGTGAAAAAGAAGGAGATCTGGCTAAAAATTTTACAAAAATAAATGATTATATAGACACGGATCTGAATCTTGAAGAACTCTCGGAACTGTTTTCTACAATTGCCGGACTTGAAAGTGAAAAAAACAGGTCTTATGCATTGCAGGGAAGCACCGTTGAGCTTGAAGGCAGTAATTTTTATGTTCAGGACCCTGATGTCAGTAAAATTACCGATATATTTAATGAACAAAGCGTGATCCCGGATGAGGATGAGCAGCCCGCGGCAACAGGTGATACGCTGACTTTGTCAGTGTTAAACGGTGTTGGCATTAAAGGTATTGCTGCCAAGACGTCAGACCTTTTAAAGGGTCTTAAATATGATGATGGTAAATCAAGATATGATATAACAACTGTAGGTGATGCAGATAATTATAATTATACCCAAACTCAAATTATACTCAAATCGGGTGAAGAAAATATGATGGCGGCTGCCGAAAATATTAAGGCGGTATTAGGGGTTGGTAATATTACAACCCAGGAAGGCAGTACGCAAAACACAGACATAGTTGTAATCATTGGTAAAGATTTTGAT